>ERZ889078.1549-NODE-1549-length-18004-cov-8.279180_pt1 | contig 18004 bp, 14 predicted proteins | sample MGYA00521266_ERZ889078 | MGnify/ENA primary metagenome ERZ889078 (study PRJEB32303, sample SAMEA104408618) | aquatic metagenome | biome: Brackish water; feature: Pelagic; material: water | place: Baltic Sea | collected 2014-06-16T06:34:00 | depth 76,534 m ...
ATTAGTGAAAGTTTATAATCTAACCATCTCGCCATATAATACTTATATTGCCAACGGCATCTATGTTCACAATGATAAGGGTGGTCCTAGAGAGGAGTTTGTTGATAATGCTTTATTTACTTCACTGGATACCAATTCCAATGGTCAGGCTAGTACTAGTCTGACATTACCAGACAATATCACTTCATGGCGCATCACTACTCAGGCTGTCAGCAATACTTTATTTGCTGGCTCTAATACCGCCAACATAAATGTTTCTCTACCAGTTTTTGTAGAAGCCTCTTATACTAAAGAGTACCTAATAGCTGATAAACCAACTATAAAATTGAGAGCCTATGGTACTGCTCTTAGCTCAGGTGATAATGTAGCTTTTAGTATGAGTGCTGACACGCTTAATTTTTCTCAAAGTGAAAAGAGTGGGCGAGCCTTTCAGCCAAATTACATTGACCTACCTCAATTGACCCCAGGCCAACACAAGATTAGCACTACAGTTGATTTTGGAAATTATCAAGATACAGTCATCAAGCCAATAGAAGTAGTCGAGTCACGACTCAGAGAGAGTGTGCAGAATTTTTATGTATTAGACAAAAACCTAAAGCCAGAAGGTAGTGATCAGTTTAGAACGAACCTTACTTTTAGTGATAGAAATCAAGGCATGGTATATCGGCAGCTTAGGAGATTGTCCTGGACCTATGGTGATAGAGTAGATCAAGAACTATCACGTGTCTTGGCTAGAAAAATGCTCAAAAGTTATTTTGATGAGGATTCTTACTATCAAGGTAAGTTTGAGTCTGATACGTATCAATTGAATAATGGTGGTATTGCTCTTTTGCCATATAGCGATGCCGAGCTAGAGTTGAGTGCTCGTTTGGCTTATGTAGCTAGCGAAGAGTTTGATGCTATCAATTTAGCTAATTATTTCTATATCACCTATAACAGCAATGAATCCAATCAAGAAGAAGTCGCCGTTGCTCTGTTTGGCTTAGCTAGTTTGGGTGAGCCGGTTTTGCTTCCTCTTCAGAATTTTGCCAAGCTAGGTGGTCTCACGGTCAAAGAAAGATTATACATCGCTTTGGGAGCCCAAAAGATAGGTGACGGTGAGCTGGCTCGTAAAATGTATTTGGATATCATGAGTGAATATGGTGAAGAAATGGGAGATATGTATACGAGGTTAAATACCGGTGGTGACAAAGACGATCATTTAGCTCACACTTCTTTGGCCGCAATTTTGTCTGGGGCTATTAATGATCCTTACCATGAATCGCTTTGGCAGTATGTACAGGACAATCATACCAAAGATATTTTGATAAATTTAGAAAAATTAAGTTATGTCGTCGGAGCTTTGCCAAACCTTAATCCAGGTGAAGTTAAGTTCAAGGTTGAAGTAGGGGGTCAGAAGATTGAGAAAACTTTGAGCAAGGGGGGTAGCTATAAATTGTCAGTTACACCAGAAGAGCTCAAGGACATTAAATTTTCTGACATTGAAGGCAAGGTTGGATTGCTTAGTTCCTATGAAGTGCCGATGGTTACTATGCCAGCTGATTCTAGTCCACAATTGAATATTCGCAAGGAGTACTATGTTGATGGTCAAAAGACAAATAGCTTCAAGGAAAATGATTTGGTAGAAGTGAGGATCTATCCAGGGATAGCCGGAGATGCAGTCGAGGGTTATTATCAGGTGACAGATTTGATGCCTAGTGGTATGGCACCGGTGACCAGGCCTTATAGTCGCAACATGTACAATAGTCATGGTTGTAGTTTCCGTTATCCTTACAACATTGACGGCCAACGTATAAAATTTAATGTCAATCGAGGTTGGGATAGCAACTGTTCAGATTATTTTGTTTATTATGCCAGAGTGGTCAATCCAGGGCAGTATGTAGTTGAGCCAATTTTAGTTCAACACTACAAGGACAATTCAATCTTTGATTATTCTACTGGCAGTCAGGTCAATATTAGCCGTCCATGATTAAGCTTAAACCAATAATAATTACATTGGTGATACTCATTATCGCTGGTGTAATTTTATTTTACAACAGAAATGATCAGGCTATAGAACATTTTGATGAAGCCAGGGCTTTTAGAGAACTTGAGCCAATTAAAGTAGACTTTGATGAAAACTTGTTTTATAGAGCGATTGCCCAACCAGAAAAGTTCAAAATAAGAGATAGGCTAGTGGGGGCTACCTTGCCTCATCATGAAATAGCTAGCGATCATTTGGCCAAGTTTTTTGCTCAACTAGCCAAAGAACAGAGTGTAGATACTTTTATAATTTTGGGTCCTAAGCACAGTGATGTGGCTGCTTGGCCAGCTATTAGTGCTGAGACTTATTGGCAGACATCTCTTGGTCCAGTTTATCAAGCTGAAAGTATTTTAGATGATTTGACGGAGAGTGGGGCAGTGGTTTATGATCAGGAAAATTTTATACCAGAGCATTCTATCAAAACAATTATTCCATTTGTAAAATACTATTTTCCCGAGGCCAAAGTAGCACCAATAATTTTGACTTCTCGTCATGATCAAAGTATGTCTTTGGCGTTAGCTCAAAAAATTAGTCTACTGCTGGAAGATAAAAAGACGCTTATCTTGAGCTCAATAGATTTTTCTCACTATCTTGATTTAGAGACAGCAGAGCGAAATGATCAAATAACCCTAGAGGCTATTTATAATAGAGATTATTTTTTGCTGAGTAATTTAAACAGTGATTATCTAGATTCACCGCCAGCTTTGATAGTTCTATTGGAAGCCATGCGTTTGTCGGAGACCAATGATTTTGAATTGATTGATCATAGTAATTCAGCTAAAATTTTGGGAGGAGATCAAAATACTACTAGTTATATAATTGGTTATTTTAGTAAATGATGTTTTATTTTTTTCTAAGTTTAGGTTTAATAGTGATTCTATTTTTGCTATATAATATAGTGGTTTATTATTTTACTCGAGTACCACACATAAAATCCAAGGATAGTCGTTTGGAAAAAGTATTTGCTAATCTAGATATCAAGAAAACGGATAATATATATGAGCTTGGTTGTGGTACAGCTGAATTTTTGTTTAGAGCAGAAAAATATCAACCAGCCAAACTAGTTGGTTATGAACTTTCGCCAATCATTTGTTGGTACGCGCAGTTCAAGGCAATTCGTAAAAAATCAAAAGCAAAAATTAAGGGTAAGGATTTTTTTAAGGTAGACTTGAGTGATGCGGATGTGTTGTATTTATTTTTGGTTGATAAGGTCGTCCAAAGTGCTTGGCAAAAAATAAGCCTAGAAGCCAAGCCGGGTACTTTGGTAATAGTTTTAAACGACAAAATTCATGGAGTCCAGCCGGAGAAAGTTTTTGAATTTCCAGGCAGTGGAGCCAAAATAAGCTTTTATCGGGTTTGACTAGGAGTCTAATTTAGGGCAAAATAAAGGACATATGAATCCCGTTAGAAATTGACGGGATTATATGAATGAGTAATAGAATATGGTCAGTTTATAGAATCTACGGATAGTGTTATTTATAAAATAATATAATAATGAAGAGTAATTTCACCACAGTTAACAAAATGAATTTCTAACGGGATGAAAATTATTGTCGCTACAGCCTTATACCCACCAGAAATAGAAAGTCTAGCTACTTATAGCCAAGATGTAGTTCGGTATTTACAAAAAAATCATCAGGTTAGTATTTTGGCTTATGCCAATCAAGTAGAAAAATCAGAGGGACTAAACATTTTAGCACTTAGCAAACGTCAGCCACTTTGGTTGCGACTTTTTAATTATACTAGGAAGCTTTTTTCTCTAGCCAAAAAGGCTGATCTAATCTATGTACAAAATTCTGTAGCAGTAGGCCTACCAGTTATAATTGTTAAGCTTTTTTCTAAAACTCCAGTGGTAATTAACTTTGCTGAAGATGAAGCCTGGAAGCGGGCTAGTAGTTTGCACTTAACTAGCAAATCATACAACAGTTTTTTGCGTAGCCATCGTAGCAACAAAAGGACACGTCTGATTATGAAGTTGCAAGGCTGGATTCTTCGACAGGCCTCAGCCGTAATAGCTCCATCAGAAACATTGGTTAAGATAATTTCTGATGTCTATGGATTGAGTGAGCAAAGGGTTTTTGTAAATTATATTGCCGAAGATAAAAAGATAAGACTGCCTTTTCTTGCCAGCAAGACAAAACAGCAAATATTTACTATCGGGACTTTGGTTGATTGGTCTGGTATCGCTGATATCATTGAGGCCTTTGCTACTGTACAAAAAGATTTTCCAGAGTCTAAGTTAGTTATTAGCGGAGACGGTCCTGCCAAAGATAAGTTTCAGAGAATAGCTCACGATCTTGGTATAGTAGAGAAGGTTAAATTTTTAGGTAAAGTTTCACAGGCACAAAATTATTATCTACGTCAAAGTTCTGCTTTGTATGTGTACAATCTCAAAGCCAATGATTTTTCTCATGGAATATCCCAGGGCTGGCTAGCGGGACTGCCAGTAGTGGCGGCTGCTACCGACGTTGCTCAAGAAATTGTGGCTGACTATGGTGGAGCTCTTTTGTTTGAAGTAGACAATAAAGATGATTTGGCCAAGAAGATAGGACAAATTTTTAGCGATAATGAATTGAGTAACAAACTGACAGCCCAGGCTAAAGAAAATTTGGACAAAAGGTTTTCTTGGTCAGCGCATATCAAAAAGTTAAATAGTATTTTTGAATTATTACTAAAATAACATGGCTAGTGATCACCAAAAATTATGGCAGGAGTATAGAGAGACTGAGCTTAGGGCTGTCAGTCCTATTTTGGAGCAGCTTGGTTTTTCTTTGGATAAGGAGCAGATACACATTGGTGGCGAACGCTATGTCTCTGGTGACAAAAAATTAGTGTTGATTGGTCATAGGTTAAGTGATAAGAAAAAAGTGATTATTAAGGCCAGCTCAGATCCTAAAATGATAGAGGAGATAAGAGCTGAGTATAGTGGCCGCCAGGTTTTGGCCAAAATAAATTTTGCTTATCATATATTTTTCTATCCTCAAGAGATTCTTTTTGTAGAGTCAGGTGCTCATACAATTTTTATTACGGAATTCATTGAACAAGAGGCCACTTTTACTTCTCGGCCACTGGAGGAACAATTTTTCTTGGCGCTCAAGTCTTTTGAAGCTCAAGAGGCAGTCCAGGCTACGACCTATGAGCACGCTAGTATTATATCTAGGACCTTTGGTATTTGGGATGCTCAGCAATACTTAAATAATTTTGATAAATATTCAGAGCAAATACTCACCATTTTGTCAGGGCAGGAAAAGCTAAAGACGCTCTTGGCAACGGCTCGTGATTTTCTTGGCAAAAACTCAGTTACTATTGATCTATATTCAGATTTTTTGACCCATTGGGATTTTGTACCACATAATTTACGTATCTCAGGAAATGATATTTACCTCTTAGACCATTCTTCTCTACGTTTTGGTAACAAATATGAGTCTTGGGCTAGGTTTATAAATTTTATGACACTTTATAATCCAGACCTAGAGCAAGCTCTGTTGGGCTACGTCAAAGACAACCGGGGACAGCAGGAGTTTTTGTCACTTCGTTTGATGAGGGTTTTTAGATTGACGGAGCTTATTTGGTATTATGCAAATACTTTATCTCGAGCTAGTGGAAATTTAGAAATTTTGAATAAAAAACGCATTGATCTTTGGACCAATGTGTTAGAGTCTGTCTTGAGTGATAAAAAGCTAGATGAAGGAATGATGGCCAACTATAGAGGGTTGCGAGATTCGCTTCGTGATGAAGAAGAAAAAAAGAGACAAGAGAAATTACATTAATTGAGTTGCTCAGCTCGCTCAATTAATTTTTCATATTCATCGACCAGGTCATGTGACCAGGTTTTTTTGAATACTTTTAGCAATTCTTTTTCAAACCACATTTTTTTCTCTTTACCACGATTGAATTTTCCCCAGATAGAGGGACCCATTTGAGCGTGGCCAGCTATTAGACATTCTAAGTTGTGAATTTTATCGACAATAGAAACAGCTTTTATTTTATCAGAGGACTTAGCTATAGTATCAATGTAGGCTTGTTTACGTTCTTCCCACTCCAAAGCTTGGTCTTCACTGAGAGCTTTGACAATAGTCCAAACTTCATCACCTAATTTTTCTCGCAATTTTTCTTCAGGGAAATCTGTGTCCTCAAGTACGTCATGTACTAGGGCAGCAGCTACTACAGCATCATCAAAATCCAAATCAGACAACTTAGTAGCGACTGCCGTTGGGTGGACGATATAGGGAGAACCGTCGGTTTTTCGTTTTTGATCTTGGTGAGCAGCTAGCATGATTTTAGCTGCTTCTTCTATTAAAGTCATTATAATATTTTGGAAAATACTTTTTCTCGCATATTTTTTGTTACCAGATCCCAATTGTATTCCTGAGCTACCATATGGTGGGCTTGTTCAGCTCTAATTTTTACTTTATCAGGATTTGATAAGATTTCTTTGATAGCATCAGCGATCTGCTCGGGAGAATCTTTGTCTACCACCCAAGCAGTTTCATCGCTGATAAATTCAGCTAAACCGCCTTCTTGGGTAGCTACTACAGGTAGTCTAGAGGCCATAGCTGATAAAAAGGCATTGCCCAATCCTTCGGAACGACTAGGACAAACGAAAATATCTGATATTTGTCTGTATTTGCTTACTTCAGTTCGATCAACTTGGCCGGTAAAAATTACTCGATCTTCTAACTTCAATTCTTTAACCAATTCTTTGAGCATCGGTTTTTGATCACCATCACCAACAAGCAAAAACTTTATATTAGCTGGCAACATTGCTAGGGCCAAAATGATGTCATCATTGGCTTTTTGGTAGGCTAGTCGGGCAGTATTTACCAAATAGACTTCATCGTCTTTTTTGGTAAATTTTTGTTTAAGTGTCTCTAGTTCGGCCTCGGTGCTAGAAGGTTTTAGATCTTTAGGGTTAGCGCCGTTGTGGATTAGCTCTATGTCCTGATCTTTGACATCACGACTCTTGGCCCAGTCGCCCAAGTATTTTGATATAACCTGGACAACAGTGGCCTTTTTGAAAGCAGCTGTAAATAATGGCCAAAGCGGACGCATGGTTTTTTCAATATATTTAGGTGGGTCTCCTTCTTGTAAGGTCAGAGCGTATTTTATTTTTGGGCTAAATAATTTAAAAATAGCTACTGGTACACCAGTAGAGTGGGCCATCATTGCCCAAGCAGCATTATATTTATATCGGCGATGAAGAGACAGGGCCTTGAGTGGCGCTAGAAATTGGTATAATGGTTTGTTGAGGTCAAGGGGCATTTTACCCAAATTTTCAAAACTTGGATTTTTGCTTACTAGACCAATCCGGTGAATCAAAACATTACCTATTTTTTCTGCCCTAGGAAGATCAGAATTATAGCGCAAGGTCACCATGTGGAATTCTACATCGTCTATTCGATCAGTAATTTCACGAATAGCTGCCTCAGCTCCACTGACGTTGTTGGGGTAATAAGATAGTGAAAAAATAAGAATTTTTTTCATGTTATTTTTTTCCAGTTTTAATTTCAGCAATATAACTTTTTAGAGTTTTCTTTTGTCTCCAGCCGAGTTTTTTTATTTCAGCAGAGGAGAAAGCTTTGCCAGAGCGGGAGCTTTTGGTTTGAGGAAGCATCTTTGTTTTACAGCCAAACATTTTAGCTACCTGAAGCAAGGAGTAAGTTTGGCTGGCACAAATTCCATATTCATCATTGCTACCCTTTTTGGCTACCAAAAGAATTCCATCAACAGTATCGGCTACATGAGTGAAAGCTCTGGTTTGGGTGCCGGGCTGACGGACCTGGCAGGGTTTGTTTTTTAGATAAGCTTGTTTGAAAGTTTCAATGACTGTGCCATAGCGACCATCAAATTGACCAGCTCTTTCTCGTGGTCCGTAGACATTATAAAAGTATACGATTGAATATTTTAATTTATACCAAGTAGCATAGTTTTTTACCAATTCAGAATTGGCAGCCTTCATCCAGGTGTATGGTGCTAGGTCGCGACCTTCGATGCCATTGTCTCCGGCTTTGTTAAATTTGGTGGATGAGCCAGCGTAGATTAGTTTGCATTTGTGTTTGCGCCAAAATTCCAAAACACCGAAAGTGCCAGCAATATTTAAACTCCAAACTAGTCCTGGTTCATCAAGACTGGAGGCTACCCGAGAATATTCACCTAGATGATAGATAATGTCTGGTTTTTCTGGTATCAACTTATCGATATCTTTGCTGTGACCTTGACGATACTGCGCTCCTGGGATATGATTTTCCTTGGATCCAGTAAAATAATTGTCCAAAGAAATTACTTTATTTGTCTTGTCTTTGACTAGTCGCTCAATAAGATTTGAGCCGACAAAGCCGGCTCCACCAGTTACTAAAACAACTTTTTGTTTTTTAGCCATTGTTGATAGTTTATAATTGATTTTAAGTCTTTAATATAGTAAGATTATATTACTTAAAGTAAAAAGTCAAAATAGAAATGATTAAAATTCTCATTAATTTTATCTGGAAAAATAAGGGGCAAATCGCCCGTTTTTCAATTGTAGGCCTTAGTTCAGCTATTATTGATTTTGGTTTGCTATACGTCCTGACAGATCATTTTGGTTTGTACTATCTTTTGTCTGCTACAATATCATTTACCATAGCAGCTATTTATAATTTCCTCCTTAATCGTAATTGGACTTTCAAATCAAATGGTAGTCATCGTCGTCAGGTGCCAATATTTTTGGGTATTGCTCTTGCTGGCGTGACTTTAAACAACGGCATGATGTATTTAGGGGTTGATCATTTTGGTCTGTGGTATATTTACGCCAAGATTTTTGCTACAGCGGTAGTGACTGTTTGGAATTTTCTGGGCAATAAATATGTAACCTTCAAAAAAGTAAAAATTGATCCAGTCGACGTTGAGCATAAAGAAAATAATCCAGAGTAAATTAAAAATCCCCTTAGGGGATTTTTTGTTATTCTACAATTACTTTTAAGCCTTTACCAAATTTTTTTTGTTTAGCCTTACTTATATAATCTTTTATATTTTGTTTAAACCATTGCGGCTTGGCTTCTTGGATCCGACCGATCACATAATAGCCAATAGCCATAATAGCGGCTGGTCCAGCTTGTGATGGTAATGGTATCAGTAATTTATCATTGGGAAAATCTATACTAGCATTGCCAAATTGTATACACAATTCCTTTTCATAAGGTACGACAGTAATAGCGTGTTTTAATTCTTCAGGAGTTTTGATATCGCGGGCTATGCGGCGGGCAAATAATTCAATAAACTTTGTTTCAAACAATTTATTGCCCAAGGCAAAATTTTCTGGTGTCACCAATAAGTAGCCACTATATTTGCCAATATTTTTGGAAATCTTTTTAGCTATCTTTGTTTGTATAAATTTTAGTATCTTCAAGGGATTTTCTCTACTTTGAGCGAAGACCCAACCCAGATAAGTAGAAGTATTATAAGTGTAAGGTTCTCTATTTTTTTTAGTAAGGACAACATTTTTTTTACCCAGTATCTGACCAGCGCTTGAATTGGGATTGCAGGTAACTAGGGTAGTTTTTATTTTTTTATCTTTATAATATTTAGCAATTATAGAAGCATGCTTTTCACCAGAAGCAGAAAATATGATAGCTCCGTCGGGTTTTCGCTTGAGCGCTTGTTTAAAGTTATTTTCATCAGCAAAAATAGCATCTTTATTTCCATAAAGAAGCTTGGCTGTTGCTATGGCATTGCCACTGCCGACAATTATTGGTTTTTTATATCGGGGAATTTTTATTTTTGGTAATCCTTGATCGGTAAAAAGTTCTAGAGCAGCCAAAACGCAGGTAGATAATGAAGGTAGGTTTTTTTCATCAAACTTATCCATTATTTTTTTATTTTTCAAAATGGTTTTCATATCTTTTTCTTAATTAGTTTTAGAGCAGCCTCAATGATATGAGGGTGTGATAGACCATATTTATCCCATAGCTCTTGTGGTTCACCGGACTCACCAAAGCTATCACGAACGCCGATCATTTGAGTTGGAACTGGGTAGTTTTCTGCTAGCATTTCTACAATAGCACTACCCATACCACCAGCGACTTGATGATCTTCGACAGTAATTAGTTTTTTGGTTTTTTTGACACTGCGTAAAATAGTAGTTTTATCAAGTGGTTTTATGGTATGAAGATTTATTACTTCGGCTTTTATCTTTCTTTTTTGTAATTCTTTGGCAGCCAGTAATGCTTCATAGAGAATTGGCCCACAGGCTACAATGGTAATATCAGATCCTTTCAGTAGAACATCAGCAACTCCGATTTTGAAAGCACTAGATTTGGTAGTAATGATTGGGCTAGCGGGTCGGCCCAAGCGTAAGTAAACCGGCCCTTTTATTTTGGCGGATTCTAGGGTAGCTTTTTTCGTTTGTGTATAATCACAAGGAACAACTACGGTCATGTTTGGTAGAGTGCGAACAATGGCAATGTCCTCAAGCGCTTGGTGGCTAGCACCATCGGGGCCAACAGATAGGCCGGCATGAGAGGAAGCTATTTTTACGTTAGCTTGGGAAAGGGCCACACTAATACGTAGTTGATCCCAATTTCGCCCAGGGCTAAATACAGCAAAGCTAGCGACGTAGGGGATTTTATCGGATAGGGCCAATCCAGCGGCTATACCCATAGCATTTTGTTCGGCTACACCTACTTCAAAAAAACGATTGGGGTATTTTTTGGCAAATTTATCAATTCTAGTAGATTCAGCTAGATCGGCAGAAACAACTACGATATCTTTATTTTTTTTGCCCAGCTCCAAAAGTGCCTCGCCAAAACCATCGCGAGTGGATTTTAATTTAACATTGTCGTAAACATTTCTAGATAGCATTTTTGAGTTGATTTAGAGCCTGCTCAGCCTCTTTGGCCTTAGGTGCTTTTCCATGCCAGGTGTATTTGTTTTCCATAAACTTTACACCTTTGCCCATGGTGGTTTTGGCCAAGACAACCGTTGCTTTATTTTTAGTATTTTTAGCTTTATTTAAAGTGTTGATAATTTGTTTCAAGTTATGGCCATCCATTTTTAGTACTCTCCAGCCAAAAGCCAAGTATTTTTTTTCTAGAGATTCAAGCGGCATAATATCTTTGGTATAGCCATCAATTTGGATGCCATTTAAGTCTACTATATTTATTAGGTTGTCCAGTTTGTATTTATTGGCAGTCATGATTGCTTCCCAGACTTGGCCTTCGTCGTGCTCTCCATCAGAGGTGATACAAAAGACGTGATGGTTTTTATGATCAAGTTTAGCAGCCAAGGCCATACCAACTGCCTGCGAGATTCCTTGACCTAGGGGGCCAGAGCTAGTCTCTACTCCTGGGAGAGTGTTGACATCGGGATGTCCTTGTAGGGGAGAGTTTATTTTTCGGAGGCTTTTTAATTTTACTAAAGGAAAATAACCAGCCCTAGCTAAAGCAGAGTATAGCACCGGGCAGATATGGCCGTTGGATAAAACTAATCTATCTCTAATTGGATTAGTGGGATGGTTGGGAGTATGGTTTAATATATTAAAATATAAGGTAGCAAAAATATCAGCCATGCCTAAAGCTCCACCAGGATGACCAGAGCCAGCTTTGGCTAGCATAGTGATAATATCTTGGCGAATTTGATTGGCTATTTTTTGGAGTTCGACTACCGAATGCTTTTTCATATTTATATTTTACCATAATTTAGGAGCTAAACCAATAAAATATTTTTGTATTGTTGACACATTAGCCATTTTTTTATAAGCTGTTCGAATTGTCCTTTTAAATTTGGGTAAAAATTTGCGGAAATAATCCGCTTTTGAATAGATGCTTTTAGGTGTTTTTCTATAACTCGTTCTAAGGAGGGCATTATGCCAAAACTCAAGGTTCTGATTCTGGGCGCTGCTGGGCGCGATTTCCATAACTTTAATGTGGTATTTCGGAACAATCCGGATTACGAAGTTGTGGGCTTCACCGCCACGCAGATTCCGGACATCGATGGTCGTCTGTATCCGCCCGAGCTCGCCGGTGAGCTCTATCCTGAAGGCATCCCGATCTTCGACGAGCGGGTGCTCAAGGGTAAGATCCATGAGTTGGGTGTCGACCTCTGTGTCTTCTCCTACTCCGACGTGCCGCACAGCTACGTCATGAACCTGGCCGAGACGGTCAACGCCAACGGCGCGACCTTCGCCATGCTGGGTGCCCAGCAGACCATGATCAAGTCCAACAAGCCGGTGGTGGCTGTTTGCGCTGTCCGCACGGGCTGCGGCAAGAGTCAGACCAGTCGCTACATCATCGAGCTGCTGGAAGACATGGGTCACAAGGTGGTGGCCATTCGTCACCCTATGCCTTACGGCGACTTGGCAGCTCAGGCCGTTCAACGTTTTGGTAAGCCCGACGACCTGATCACTCACAAGTGCACCATCGAGGAAATCGAGGAGTACGAGCCGCACATCGCTCGCGACGGCGTGATCTACGCTGGCGTGGATTACGCGGCCATTCTGGCCGAGGCTGAGCAGGAGTGCGACATCGTCCTCTGGGACGGCGGCAACAACGACACCTCCTTCTACCACCCGGACGTCCTGGTCGTGGTGGTCGATCCCCTGCGGGCCGGTCACGAACTGACCTACTATCCCGGTCTGCAGAACTTGCAGCTGGCTGACATCGTCGTCATCAACAAGGTCGACACGGCCTCCGATTTGGCGGTTCAGCAGCTTCGAGCCACCATCGAGCGGGAAAACCCGCTGGCCAAGATCATCGAGTGCGAGTCGCCGCCCGAGGTCGACTACCCCGATGTCATCCGTGGACAGCGTGTCCTGGTGATCGAGGATGGTCCGACCTGTACGCACGGCGAGATGAACATCGGCGCCGGTACGGTGGCGGCTCGTCAGCACGAGTGCCAGATCGTCGATCCCCGGCCGTATCTCCAGGGCAAGCTCCAGGCCACCTTCACCAAGTATCCCAATATCGGGCAGCTCTTGCCCGCCATGGGCTACGGTGATGAGCAGGTCGCGGATCTCCAGGCCACGGTGCAGGCTATGGCCGACGCGGGCGTCATTGATGCCATCATCGTCGGTACGCCGATCAACCTGGGCCGCATCATCGAGCTGCCCTTGCCGTCGGTGCGTGTCACCTACAACCTCGAGCCGCTCGACGACACCCTGCCGGGTCTGCTGAAGGCCAAGCTCGGGGCGGTGAAGTCCTAAGCCTTCGGGCTGTACCCAAACCCTAACACGGCGTTGCCTAGCAACGCCTTTTTTTATTCGAAATTATTTTGCCAAACAAAAAACTCCCGCTCAAGAGCAGGAGTTTTTAGAGTTTATACTAACCAGCAAATAATATGTCTAGATATTGCCAGAAAATTTCATTGCCACCTAGCTCGCCAGCACATTCAGCGGCTTCAGCTTTGTGGAAAGCATCTGGGTGAAGTTGAGTTAATGGGAAGTGGCGATAGACCCAAGAGATTTGGTCGCCGTATTCAGTCATTAACTGTTTCATAGTGTCGTGATGTCGAGCACAGTATGGACAGTCAATGTCAGAGAACTCTATTATACTTACTTTACCATCAGCGTTACCCCTGATCCAATCATTTTCTTTATCCAAAGGAGTGATCTGGATATTTGGATCAGCACTTTCTGGACTTTCACCAGCTAGTAGTTGATCAATCAAAGCTTTGAGTGAGGCATATGGTAGAGCGCCGGGTACTGCTACTTTGATATTACCAGCGATAAGTACATTATGTGGAGTACCGCGACCACCAGAAGCGGCAGCTTGAGTACTATGATTATTTACCTTAGCCTCTTGCTCGCCAGAATTTAGGCAACTAGCAAAGGTATCACCATCAAGACCTAGTTTTGTTGCGGCATCAACCAAATCTTGATCTAGACTGTCTACAATTACAGTGTCGCCACCAACATATTTTTTGGCAGCGTCGCTCTTGCCGAGCTTAATGCCATCACCACTTAGCATCATGCCAAGCAGAATAAAGAAACCAATTACGAACATGACTCCAATACCAGTTAGCAAGCCAACCTTAAAGGCTGCTTTAGGGCGCATGTTGTCGATAGCTCCTTTTTGACGATGTTCTTCCATTTTTTTTGTATCTCCTTTCTTTTTAAAAATCTATCTATTCTTAAAAAGATTATTTGTTAAAAGTTATAATAGTATAACACTTTTTATTTTGGGATTCAAATGTATTTTTCCACCTTCTATTGACAAAACTAAGATTGTGTGCTATTATTAGTTTATAATCCCAACACAGAGGGGTTTTTTATTTTAGGAATTATATGAAATTAATTATAAAAACAATTGAAAAAAGTTCGAAAAAGTACTTGAAACCACTGTTTTTATTGATTAGTATTGCTTTTTTTAGTGTACCTAATATGACTGGTTCTCAGACTATTGAAGATGAATTTGCTGGTCCTAGGCCAAAACTGAGCATCAAGGCTTATTATGATGGCCCTACTTTGCCAGATATTGGTCCCAGAGAAGCTCGTAGAACTATGTATATTACAGTTAGTGCTTATAATAGTTTGCCTGAACAGACCGATGATACCCCCTTTATTACTGCATCCGGTACCCGTACTCGTGATGGAGTACTGGCTGCTAACTTCTTACCAATTGGCACAATCGTGCGTCTTCCCGAGGTTTTTGGTGATAAAGAGTTTATCGTTGAAGATCGTATGAATGCTAGATATTACTATAGAGCTGATATTTGGATGGCTGAAAAGTCTGATGCCATTAAATTTGGTGCCAAATTCCTGAAAATGGAGATTTTATAATAAAAATCCACAAATAAACATGTTTATGGACAAAACTCTCATAAATATGAGGGTTTTGTTGTAAGATAATAAACACCTTATCAACAGTCTTATATATTTGACAAAATTTGAAAACTGATATATAATACGGCTGATATAAAAAACTTAAATATTATTTAAAACTAGATTTCGCCAAAAAAATGTTAATAAATTTAAACAAATTAAAAGCATAGGATTTTAGGCAAAATTGGAGTTTGCGTAAGGTCCGCTTCCCAGCGGATTTTTGAACACTTTAAATTAATCGATAGCAAGTAGTCTTTTAAGTAGATAGGCCCTAGGCGATTTACCTACAAGACTACTTATTGTCGGTTAAGCCTCGCCCGTAGGGCTATGGCCGAGGGACAAACCTGTGAGACTACAATGTTGAAATTTTAAGTTGAACGGGGGATGGACATTGAAAACTGAATACAACAAATCATAAATATCAACAAATGTTTATGAGCATCTTTATAATATATAAATTTACATCTTGTATAACAAAATTTTTACACCAAAAGTTTTCAGAATTTTTGGTGGTTGCTAACAAGAGTATATGGTGGATGCCTTGACATCAAAAGACGATGAAGGACGTAGCAATCTGCGATAAGCTTCGGGGAGGTGATAAGCAACCTTTGATCCGGAGATCTCCCAATGGGGAAACCCTTCCGTGAAAAGCGCGGAAACTACTAGCTGAATACATAGGCTAGTCAGAGACAACCCAGTGAATTGAAACATCTTAGTAACTGGAGGAAAAGAAAGAATTAATGTACTAATAAAAATTATTGACAACTAGTTTTGTCATTAATTTTTATTAGTATCTCGATTCCCTGAGTAGTGGCGAGCGAAATGGGAAGAGCCTAAACCTTATGTGTGATAAATTATTTTGATCTGGTTCTTCGGAATCAGTGAGAGATAATGCAATAATCCAAGTTTAACGCTGCATGAGGGGTTATAAGAAGTTATCGTTTTGGAGCTTGGAGTTCCAATACATAATTATTTTTGTTTAGTAGAATGAGCTGGAAAGCTCAGCCAAAGAAGGTGATAGTCCTGTAAACAAAAAGTAGGAATAATATGTAGATAATTTTCTTGAGTAGCACGAGGCCGGTGAAACCTTGTGTGAAGTTAGCGTCACTATGCGCTAAGGCTAAATACTTTTGGTGATCGATAGTGAACTAGTACCGTGAGGGAAAGGTGAAAAGCACCCCGAGAGGGGGATGAAATAGTATCTGAAACCATATACTTACAAAGAGTCGAAGCCCTATGCATATCTTCGGATATGAACGGGTGACGGCGTGCCTATTGAAGAATGAGCCAACGAGTTAGCTGTATGTAGCTATTTAACTCCTTAGGGAGGTAGGTAAAGTGAAAGCGAGGATTAATAGTCCGTAATAAATTTTATATTTTTCTCCTTCGGGGGAAAAATTTAAAGTTTATAGGCTGCATGCACTAGACCCGAAACCGAGTGAGCTTACCATGACCAGGGTGAAGCGACTGTAAAACGTCGTGGAGGCCCGAACCCACTAGCCGTGCAACACTAGGGGATGAGTTGTGGTAAGAGGAGAAATTCCAATCGAACTCGGCAATAGCTGGTTCTCCTCGAAATAGTTTTAGGACTAGCCTCACGAGTTAAGTTTTGGCGGTAGAGCACTGGATGGGGTGGGGTGGCATTGCGTCCATACCCATTCCAATCAAACTCCGAATGCCATTACGTATTTTGTGGGAGTCAGACCATGGGGGCTAAGCTTCATTGGTCAAAAGGGAAACAGCCCAGATCCATATCTAAGGTCCCTAAATCTAAGTTAAGTGTAAAAGGTGGTGTTGTAACTTATACAACTAGGAGGTTGGCTTAGAAGCAGCCATCCTTTAAAGAAAGCGTAATAGCTCACTAGTCAAGTTACTTCGCGCCGAAAATTTAACGGGGCTAAACTTAGTACCGAAGATTGGAGTGTATAACTTTTAGTTATACGCGGTAGAGGAGCGTTCTATGGGCATTGAAGCGGTACCGTAAGGAGCCGTGGAGCGCATAGAAGTGAGAATGTTGGCATTAGTAGCAAAAATCGGGGTGAGAATCCCCGACACCGCAAACCCAAGGTTTCCTGGGCAATGTGAATCAACCCAGGGTTAGGCAGGCCTAAGGCGAGGCCGAAAGGCGTAGTCGATGGAAAAGCAGGTTAATATTCCTGCCCTACTGCTATTTATCAATGGGGGGACGTGATGTGAGATATTCTGGCGCTATTTGGTTATGAGCGTCGGCTGAGAGGGTTAGTACTTCAGGCAAATCCGGGTACATAACGGCTTGATCAGCGGGAAGACTGCAGCTTCGGCTAAAGTCAATCAGAATTGAAGCGTCACCTAGAAAAGCCTCTAGATTTAAGATAGTAGTATCTGTACTGCAAACCAACACAGGTGGGTGAGGAGAGTATCCTCAGGTGTACGAGAGAACCTTCCTTTAGGAACTCGGCAAAACAGCGGCCGTAACTTCGGGATAAGGCCTGCCCTCTTTATTGAGGGCCGCAGCGAAAGATCTCAAGCGACTGTTTACCAAAAACACAGGTCCCTGCTAAAGCGCAAGCTGATGTATAGGGGCTGATGCCTGGCCAGTGTCCGAACGTTAAGGGGAGACCTTCACGGGTTGAACTGAAGCGCGGATGAACGCCGGCCGTAACTATAACGGTCCTAAGGTAGCGAAATTCCTTGACGGGTGAGTTCCGTCCTGCACGAATGGCATAACGATTTGAGAACTGTCTCAAGGAAGGACTCGGCGAAATTGCAAGACGAGTAAAGATGCTCGTTACCCGTAGCTGGACGAAAAGACCCCGTGAAGCTTTACTATAGTTTGATATTGATTTAGAACTATGTTTGTTCAGGATAGGTGGGAAACTTTGAAGCTAGGACGTTAGTCCTGGTGGAGTTAACCTTGAGATACCACCCTTGTATAATTTTAAATCTAACCTACTCCCGTTATCCGGGAGAGGGACAGTATCTGATGGGTAGTTTAACTGGGGCGGTTGCCTCCCAAAATGTAACGGAGGCGTTTACAAAGGTTGGCTAGCTCCTGATGGAAACAGGAGTGGTCGTGCAAACGCATAAGCCAGCTTTACTGCAAGAGCTACAACTCGAGCAGTTGCGAAAGCAGAAGTTAGTGATCCGACCGTACGATATAGGACGGCGGAAGCTCAACGGATAAAAGTTACTCCGGGGATAACAGGCTGATC
>ERZ889078.1550-NODE-1550-length-18003-cov-22.537497_pt1 | contig 18003 bp, 18 predicted proteins | sample MGYA00521266_ERZ889078 | MGnify/ENA primary metagenome ERZ889078 (study PRJEB32303, sample SAMEA104408618) | aquatic metagenome | biome: Brackish water; feature: Pelagic; material: water | place: Baltic Sea | collected 2014-06-16T06:34:00 | depth 76,534 m ...
AAATGTACTTTCTATTTCCGCCGTCTTCCGCGTTTAAGTCCATAACCGCGTGAGCTGTTGTTCCGCTTCCTGCGAAGAAGTCTAGAATTATGTCATTTTTATTTGTTGAAAGATTTAAAAAATGTTTTATTAAATTTACTGGCTTTGGATAATCAAAATAATTTTGTAAACCTAATTCTTTCAAAATCAATGTTCCCTGTGCAGTTGTTCCAATATCAGTAAGTAATGTATCAAAAGGTATTTTAGAAATTCCATCAGGAAAAGTTCGGTAAACACTATAATTACCATCATTCTCCACTAGCTCTAATAAACCTTCTTTTAAGAGTTCTTTTGCTGTTTCTTCTCCCACTCTCCATCTGCCATCTGTACCATTTGTTCTCATAGGATAAACCGTAATACCATCTATAATAATTGGATAATACATAGATGGTCTATCTTCTCTTCTATCGGCTTGTCCCCATTGTCTTAAATTTTCTTTCCTATCTTTATTGAATTTTTCAATCATCTTGAAGGATAAATATTCATATTTCTTAGCATAAATCAAGATATACTCATGTGTAGTTGATATTGTTGATGTTGTTCCTATTTTACCTAATTTTGATTTCCAAACAATTTGTGCAATAAAATTATCTTCCCCATAAATTTCATCCATAACTTTTCTCAAGTTATGTACTTCGTCGTCGTCTATGCTCACAAAAATAACGCCGTCGTCTTTGAGTAAGTTTCTACTGAGCCACAAACGCGGGTATATCATGTTAAGCCAGTTTGTGTGGCGTCTTCCCGTGGAGTTTGTTTTCGTACTCGTATAGCCCTCTTCTCTTAGCTGGTCGGTTTGTATCATGTAGTTCGTTATGGTATCGCCCCAAGTGTCTTTGTAAACAAAATCTTTGTCTTTGTTGTAAGGCGGGTCGATGTAAATCATCTTGACTTTTTTGTGGTAGGCGTTTTGTAGGAGTTTTAAGACTTCGAGGTTGTCTCCTTCTATGAAGACGTTTTCACCATCGGGAACGGTTTTGTCTTCATCAACTTTAAGAGTGGCGTTTGTTTTGGCTTTTATGGTTTTATAACACTCTTTTTTGCCACTCCAGTTAAAACTGTAGTGTTCGCTCTTCTCGTCTACGTTTTCACCTAAAATGTCTTTAAATTTATCGTAGTTGATAACGCCGTCTTCAAAGATTTCGGGAAATATTTTTTGAAGTTCGTCTAGTTTTTGTTCTTGTATATTTTTACTTTCTAAATCCAACAATGCGCTTACCTTTCCGATATCAAAATAATGGAATTGATTATATCAAAATATATAAACTATAGCGCTTATATCAACCCTAGCAAAGCCACGAGTAAAACGGGAGGCGTTATCACAAGCCCTACTTTCATGTATTCGCTCCATGTAATTTTCACGCCCTTTTGAGCCAAGACGTGCAACCAAAGAAGTGTCGCCAAAGAGCCTATTGGCGTCATTTTCGGTCCAAGATTCGAGCCTAAGATATTCGCGTAGACCAAGGCTTCGTTTCCAATATATCCAACTTTGTCTATCGCTATGTCCATTATCATGATGGTCGGCATGTTGTTCATCACGGAACTTATAATCGCGGACAAAAAGCCCGTTCCTAGAATGGCTACGGTTTGGCCATGCGCGTTTAGTTCGACTATCCAAGAAGCTATGACGTCGGTCAGTCCCGCGTTTTTAAGACCGTACACCACGACGTACAGACCCACGCTAAACCACACCACTTGCCAAGGCGCGGCTTTGATGGTCATCATCGGCTTAACGGCTTTGTAGTGGTTGGCGATGGCTAAAAACGCCAAAGCCCCGCCAAGAGCGAAAACCGAAACCGGAAGATTGAACTTGTCGCCTATGAAATACCCCACCATCAAAAGCGCCAAAAAAAACCACGAAAATTTAAACATGGTCTTGTTTTTTATGGCGGACTCGGCTTCTGGAAGTAGAGAAACGTCTACGACAAGTGGAATGTCCTTGCGAAAATAGACCCACAAAACAGCGATGGAGGCGAAAACGCTCAACAAGTTTGGCAAAAACATGTTTTTAGCGTACTCCACAAAGCCTATGTCGAAATAGCCCACGGTAACAATGTTCGTAAGATTTGAGATAACGAGAGGATTTGAAGCGCTATCGCCTATGAAACCGCCCGCCATCAAAAACGCGAAGATTGGAAGCGGTTTCATCTTGAGGTATTTCATCTTCGCCAAAAGAATCGGAGTGAGTATCAACGCGGCTCCGTCGTTTGCGAAAAACGCGGCGACCAAAGCCCCGAGAAGCAAGATATAGACAAACATCTTGTTTCCGCTTCCCCCGCTGAGTTTCGCCATCTTTATGGCCGCCCACTCAAAGAAACCTATCTCGTCGAGAACCATGGAGAGAATGATGATGCCTATAAACGCCAAAGTGGCGTCCCAAACTATGGAGGTTACGGTTACGACGTCCGCGAAGCTAACGACGCCAACGAGAAGGGCGACTATCGCTCCGACAACCGCCGACGTTCCGATTTGCAAACCTTTTGGCTGCCATATTATAAAAAGAAGAGTAACTAAAAAAACGCCAAACGCTAGTATCATTTTTCATCCCTTTGGGTTTATGTTATGAAACTATAGCTAAAAAAGATATATAAATCAATATATCTTGATATAGCTATATTTTTACGCTACAATTTTACAAATGGAGAAGATCATGGAAATATTTTTAAAAAGCGTATCCGCCTTGAACGACGAAACAAGAGTCTTGTTGTTGCGTTTTTTGGACGAATACGGCGAATGTTGCGTTTGCGACTTGCAAAACTCGCTTGGTATGATTCAGTCGCGTTTGTCCCGTCATCTTAAACTTTTAAAAGACGCGGGTTTTTTACGAGTAGACAGGAAAGGAACTTGGGCCTATTACTCTATCAGAAGCCCGCTTGATCGATTTCGCCTCGAAGCCCTCGAAGAGATTAGACACCTTGACGCAAACCTTCCGCCTTTAAACAAAACCTCAGACAACGGAGAATGTAGTATATGAAAAAACAAGTATTGATTTTATGCACGGGAAACAGTTGCCGTTCCATAATGGCCGAAGCGCTTATAAACGCGACGATGGGCGATTGCGTAGAGGCCCAAAGCTCCGGAGTCAAAGCGAGCGGAAAAGTAAATCCCCACGCGCAAGCTCTCTTGGAGTCAAAAGGTTACTGGAGAGACGAGTACCATTCCAAAGTGATCGAGACCGTTTTAGACACCGCGTTTGATTTGGTCGTGACCGTTTGCGACGCGGCGAAAGAGACATGTCCTATGTTTCCATACGCCGTTAAAACCATTCACGTAGGGTTTGAAGACCCGAGTGGCATGGCGGAGCAAGAGTACGAAGAAACTTTAAATCTCATAGAGGCGCAGTTGTTGCCAATAATCAAAAAAGAGGTATGCTAAGATGAAAATAGAAGTACTAGGAACCAATTGTAAAAAATGTATAGAACTAGAGGCTATTGTAAAACAAGCCATCGCTAAAAGCGGAAAATTCGTTCAATTTGAAAAAGTGGACGACATTATGCAAATAATGTCATATCAAGTGGTAAGCACTCCGGGACTTGTCATAGATGGTAAAGTTCTCAGCACTGGAAAAGTTTTGACCGTTAACGAAGTTTTAGCTTTTATGGACGCTTAGGTTTTCACATGTGGAAAGAGAGCGTTGATTATTTAACAAACGACCTATTGGGTTTGCAAGGACGTTTGGGAGAGGCGATAAACTTCTTCGTCTACGACACTGTCAAAATATGGTTTCTACTCGTAACCATCATCTTTGTGGTTTCATATCTAAGAACTCATTTCAACACCGAGTACGTTCGCGCTCACTTACAAGGCAAATCGCAACTCTACGGAAACGTTTTAGCGGCTCTTTTTGGAATCATCACTCCTTTTTGCAGCTGTAGCGCCATTCCTCTTTTTTTAGGTTTCATCCAAGCGCGAATTCCCATTGGCGTCACTTTTTCATTTTTGATTAGTTCGCCACTAAACAACGAAATCGCCATCGCTCTTTTGTTTGGACTCTTTGGCTGGAAAGTCACGGCCATCTACATAGGCTTTGGTCTATTGGTCGCGATAGTCGGCGGATTTGTCATTGGAAAATTACAAATGGAAAAGTACGTTTTAATGGACGTCAAACCGATGCAAGGCGAACTCGACGAAGTCACGATAACTCTAAGCGCGAAAGAGAGAGCCAAAGAAGCGTACGATTACACTAAAGAGATTTTTAAAGATATCTATCTTTACGTTTTAATCGGCGTTGGCGTCGGAGCGCTCATCCACGGTTACATTCCTGCCGATTTCATTGCCAAGTACGCGGGGGCTGAAAATCCTTTCGCCGTTTTGGTCGCGGTAATCATGGGCATACCTATGTACTCGAACGCGGCCGGAGTTATGCCGCTTGTTGAGGTTTTAACGAGTAAAGGCATGTTGCTCGGAACCGCTCTTTCGTTTATGATGGCGGTAACGGCGCTAAGTCTGCCAGAGGCGATGATACTCAAAAAAATACTTCATGTAAAATTGATTGCGACTTTTTTTGGCATCGTAGGGGTGGGTATAATTGGAGTTGGATATCTGTTTAATTTTATATTGAAATGAAATGTCCGCGCTTGATAAAAATCAAGCGCGATTGGACTATTTTAGACGATTTTTCTGATGAACTTCAAACTCGTCTTCATCGATATAACCACTTTCGTCAGTGTCAATCTCTTCAAATGACGGAGCGTTGGCGGCATTTCTCATCATCTTTCCTTGTGCGGTTTTTTCTTCCGCTCTTTGCGCTCGCGCGCCCTCAAACTCGACTTTCGTCACTTCCCCGTTTCCATCGGCGTCAAACTCGCTAAACGAAGGCATGTTATACCCCATTCCAGCTACAAGCGCGCTACTTAGCAACAAACTCGCTATTGTTAAAGATTTCATCTTAAACTCCTTTTATTGTATATCCTAATTATCGCATATAAAGCTTAACTTATTATTAATATAAGTGGCCGTTTATAAATAATTTTTCATATTATCCGACAAAACTAAAGTTCGATTGTTTCTTTATACTCGACGATGCGCGCGTCAATGTCGAGTTTCACCCTTAGGGCGGCTTTAAAATTAGTCTGAGCGTCTTTTTCTCCATGAACCAAAAAAACTTTTTTAAGATTTCTAATCTTGGAAATCCACTTAATTATTCCGTCTTGGTCGGCGTGCGCGGAGAAACCGTTTATCGTATGTATAGACGCTTTTACGATGATGTCTTCGTTGTAAATGTTAATCCACTCCGCTCCGTCGACTATCTCCCTGCCCAGCGTTCCCACGGCTTGATAGCCCACGAAAATCACCGCGTTTTTTGGCTCCCAAATTCTATGTTTGAAATGCCTTGTGATTCTTCCTCCGTTGCACATGCCGCTACCGGCTATGATGATGGTTCCCCCGACGATGTCGTTTATCGCCTTTGACTCTTCTGGCGTTTGCGTATAAACAAGAGCGTCGAAATTAAAAACCGTTCCGTCTCTTTTTATATTTTTCTGACAGCCGCCGCTAAGCTGCTCTGAATAATTGCGATAAACTTCGATAGCTTTGCTCGCCATTGGACTGTCCAAAAAGACTTTGCATTTCTTTGGAAGCTCTTCGTTCTCGTACATCTCTCTAAGCACGCACAATAGCTCTTGCGTTCTCTCTATCGCGAACGAGGGTATGAGAACGTTGCCATTGGCCTTTAAAGTTTTAACGACCACTTCTTTAAACTCCGCGATCGTCTCGTCAAAGGGTCTGTGATTTCTATCCCCGTAAGTGGTTTCCACGTACAGAGCGTCCGCTTTTTTGCATTTTTGCAAATCTGGAAGCACGAGGTTGTTTTCGTTGTTGCCAATGTCGCCGGAAAATACAATCGTATGGGATTTTCCACCTTCCATGTACGAAATCTCCAAAAACGCCGCGCCGAGTATGTGTCCCGCGTTTCGGTAAACGACGCTTATTCCTTCGCAGACGTCGTGGTAAACGTCGTAGTCTGGATTTATCCACTTCATGTTAAAAGTGCTTTGAACGTCCAAAGGTCCGTAAAGCGGTTTTTGCACCTTCTTCTCTATCGCTTTGCGAGCCGCCTTTTTGTACTTGGTCTCAAAATCTTCATTCATGATTTTCGCGCTGTCGAGCAATATAATGTACGCAAGCTCTTGAGTCGCGGCTGTCGCGTAAATCGGACCGACAAAACCCTCTTTGACAAGTTTGGGAATTCTACCAATATGGTCGAGATGGGCGTGAGTGACCAAAAGATAGTCTATCTCGGAGGCGTTGAAGTCAAAAGGACGTTGATTGAAATCTTCCTCTTCTCCTTGAAACATACCGCAATCTATCATAACCTTTACGCCCCCGACTTCGAGTACGTGACAAGACCCCGTCACTTCTCCAGTCGCTCCGTATGATTTAACCGTCGCCATTTAGCTCGCCTCTTCGCCGTTTATCATGCTAGAGACCAAACCCTTCTCGGTCGTGGCGTCCGCTATCACGACTCCGGCTACGTGAATCGGAACGAAAATCATAATTGCGTTAAATACGAGTTCGTGAATGTCTTTTATATCGCCGGCCATCTCTTTGGCGATACGCAACTCTTCGTGAAAATGAATACTCAAACCGCTAACGCTCATAAAGAGCAGCGTCGCGTAAAACACGTAGTATAAAGAGCGCACGCCTTTTTTATGAAGCGTTAGAGAAGAAAACTTTTCGCGAGGGGACTTGTCTCTAAAATACAAATACACCCTATAAAGAATTAAAAACGCGAGCGCGTACCCTAAAATAATATGCCATTCCCACATACCGGCTCTTACCGCCTTCGCCAAAACCTTCGCTTGTTCTTGAGTGACGACTATGTCTATTTCTGCCAGTTTGCTCGTCAAAATTTCAGAGTTGGTTTTCCAACTCAAAAAAGTTTTTCTTAAAAAAACGGTTCCCAACAGTCCTAAAACGACCGCCGCGTTTAGCCAGTGCCAAATTCTAAAATTTAAAGCGTATTTCATCCAATTTTCCTTTGCGTATATTCTAAACACATTCTAGCGCTTTAAAACATAATAACGCGAATGAAGTGGAGTCAAAATTCTTCGTCGTCAAACGCGCTTTGAGCTTTTTTCTCTTTAATCGCGTTTATCTCGGCTTCGGACTTCATCATTGTGGATATTTTTTTCGAAAACATAGTTTTGCTTGGGACTTTCGTTATAAACGAGTAAACGCCGTAAGCGATTAGAATGGAAAATCCAATCGCTATTGTCTTTTGAGCCGAGTTGAAGGTTTGAATCTTGTCTTTTCTTTTTATCTCGCAAACGTCGCCGGGACAATGAGTGGCCTTTTCTTTGTATATCAGATTGTATATCACGCAACCCGCGCAAATTGAAAAAGCGGACTCGGCGATAAGCAGAGCCAAACACAGCGCGCATATGAAAACTTTTATAGGAGTTGGAGTAAAATCGATTACGAGGGTGTAAAACATTGGCAAAGCCAACATCAAACCTATACTCCAGGCGAATCTCTTTTGAGTCGCTCCAACGTATTCCGGCGTTTGGTTTCGCACGAAAAATCTTCCTATGAGCAAACTTGGCGAGTAATTTGGGTTTATGACCCTAATAATAAAATCGAGCGTAAAAAAAGCTATGAAATATTTTGTGAAAATTACGTGTCCCAAAGTCATGGAGTTTGACAAAGCTATAATTCCAAACGCGAACAGCAATCCGGCCCCGGCTCTCGCTTCCCTTTCGTTTAAAACTCTAACGTCGTACCCAGCGACCTTTTCTCCATACGCGAAAAACTCTTTCATATTTAAATCTCCAAATTTATTTTGCGGCTTGCTAGGCGTTCATGCTATCATACTGCAATTTTACGACTCAATGAGAAATGTTGAGCGCTAATTTAATAAAAGCTATGTCATAATTCACGTCAAACAGGAGTTGGATTTGAACATTTTGGTAATTGAAGACGATCTTTTGACCGCGAAACAACTTCTAAAACTTTTAAAAAGCGAAAAGTATGGCTGCGACGAGGCCAACGGGTATTTCGCCGCCAAAGAGCTTATTGACAAAAACGCTTACGCTTTGATACTTCTTGATTGGAACTTGGGCGATGGCGACGGTTTGGAGCTTTTAAAAGAGATTAGGGAGATACAGATAAACACTCCGGTTTTGATGTTGTCCGCGAACTCCGAGATAGACGACAGAGTGAAAGTTCTTGATTGCGGAGCGGACGACTACCTATGCAAACCGTATTCAAATGTGGAACTCTTGGCTCGGATGCGAGTTTTGTTGCGTAAAAACGCGAAAGAAAAAACTTCGCTCATCATCATAGAAGACGTCACTCTAAACATTTCCACTCACGAAGTTTTCGTGGATGGAGAGCTTGTCAACTTAACCGCCGCGGAGTTTGATTTGCTAGAGCTTTTTATGCAAAATAAAAACATCATCCTAACGAGATATCAGCTAAGCGAACATCTCAACAAAGACAACTACTCGGTCAAGCATAGCAATATTATCGACGTGCACATAAAAAATCTAAGAAAAAAGCTCGATAGAAAAGATTTTATCCAAAACGTTCGAGGAATTGGCTACAAAATCCACAAATCTTCATAAAGGCTTCACTCAACTCTTTTATCATTCTAAAATCTTATTGTAATTAAAAAGGGGATTTTATGAAAACGCTAATATTTATTATTTGGGCGATAGCCGTATTCATGGGTATGTCGAAACTTTCAGCTTCGAACAATGGCGAACCAACGCCTCTGACAACGACCAAGGAATATACGATTTTATCTCAGAATGACCTTGGAGCAAGCGCCCACTAGCTATGATTCGCTTAATTGAGAGCGAATAGACGCGAACTTCATAAAACTCCATTTAACTCCATTATCATTTTAAAATTTTAGGTTAAATCGCATCAAAATATCAGGACAAACGCGAGAGCAAGTCGTATTCAAAGAGTCCAAAAATATTTTATTCGCCATTTTAGATCATAATCGCCAAACAATCCACGAATCTTCACATAAACTTCATTTAAGACCATTATCATTCTAAAATCTTACATACCATAAAGGGGATTTTATGAAATCACTTATTTTATCGGCTTTAACCATAGGCTTACTCGTTGGCTGTGGTGGCGGCGGTGGCGGAACCACGACTGGGCAAACGACGGCTTTAAATACGGGGCTCTTTTTGGACGCTCCCGTTTCAGGCTTAGAGTACTCCTCCAAATCCAAAAGTGGCAAAACGGATCGCAATGGTTACTTCAAATACGCGTCCAACGAAGAGGTGACGTTTAAAGTGGGGGCTATTACGTTAGGGAAAAGCAAAGTTGACGCCAATGGAGTTGTGACTCCCGTAAGCATCGTGCCAAATAGTGACGCGAACGACAGCAGAGTCGTCGAGATTTTAAGAGTGCTGCAAAGTTTAGATAACGACGGCAACGCTTCCAATGGAATTGATATTACACAAGCTCCAGCGATGACAACTCCTATGGATTTGTCAGAACCTCACACCAAATTGACGGAAACGGAGCTGGCGTCCCTAATTAAAAAAAGCGATACGGCGCATCTAACTTCTGAAACAGACGCGAAAAGTCACTTTAGCGATTCAATCAGTAAACAATCCGATTATGAAAACAAACTACGAACGGATACAGAAAATTCTTCCACTGAAAACAATAGTGAAACAAATGAAGACTCTGGTTCTTCGAATGGAGACTCTGTTTCTTCGGATTCCGACTCTTCGCATAACGACTCCTCGGATGATGATTCTGGCTCTTCGCATAACGACTCCTCGGATGATGATTCTGGCTCCACCGGAGGAACGACCGGCGGAACGACCGGCGGAACGACTGGCGGAACAACCGGCGGAACGACTGGCGGAACAACTGGCGGAACGACCGGAGGAACGACTACTCCACCAACAACGACTGGTGACTACACCCTTCTAGCGTGGAACGACCTTGGAATGCATTGTATGGATGGCAGCGACTTTTCCGTGTTCACAATTTTGCCTCCATACAACAACCTAAACGCTCATTTGATTCAAAAAAATGGCACTTCGAACAAACACGTTACGACGGGAGTGACGTTAACTTACGAGTCGTATGATTACAACGGTCGCATTAACACCATGAGTAGCACTAAAACCAACTTTTGGGATTACGTCACCTCTTTATTTCCAGGCGCTTCAAATACGGCGGAAGTTGGCTTAACGGGCAACAAAACTCCATCGGCCATCCCTCACGATATGAAATACAACGTAACGAACAACTGGTTTGAAGCGGACGGCATTCCTATCATAAATCGCGATGACGACAATGCGACGAATTATTATCCGATGGTAAGGGTTCTTGCGAAGAATACGGCAGGAACGACATTGGCCTCAGCGGACATAGTGCTTCCGGTCAGCGATGAAATGGACTGCGCGAAATGTCACGCGAGCACCGTGTCATCCACTGACGCGAAGCCTATCGCTGGATGGGAGCGGAACGCGATCGTAGCGAAAGATTTCAAATTTAATATTTTAAAGCTACATGATGAAAATCATCCTATCAATACCGCCGATTTAGCTACGTTGGCCGCCAAAGGCTATACGTATCAAACAAGTTTGTACGATACCGCTAAAGCTGGAACTCCGATTTTATGCGCGGCTTGCCACAGTTCAAACGCGCTCGGAACGTCAAGCGTTGGAAACGCGCAACCGCTCACAGTGGCTTTGCATTCCAAACACTCTAGCGTCATAGACCCAAGCAATGGTTTGAAACTAAACGATTCCGCGAATCGCACGGCTTGTTACAGCTGTCACCCCGGAGCGGCCACCGAGTGTTTAAGAGGCGCCATGGGCGACGCGAAAGACGCCAATGGCAACCAAATTATGCAGTGTCAAAGCTGTCACGGAACGCTTAGCGACGTTGGCAACTCAAGCCGCATTGGATGGTTGGATCAACCTAATTGCCAAGCTTGTCACGAAAATGGACAAAGACACACGTCCGCTTTGGTAAATGGAACGCTGCGAGCCACGCTTGACGCGAAATTCGCCACAAATCCAAACACTCCCGCGGCTGGAGTGAGCATGTATAGATTTAGCACGGGACATGGAGACTTACAATGCTCGTCTTGCCATGGCTCGACTCACGCTATTTTTCCAACTGGTCACGTTCAAGACAATCTGCAAAGTATAAACGTTCAAGGACACAGCGGCACCATAGCCGAATGTACTTCATGCCATACGACTATGCCAAGCACAACCACTGGCGGACCGCACGGAATGCATTCGATTGGAGACGGTTGGGTTAAGTCGCATCAAAACGTCGCGGAAAACAATTCAGCTCAATGCGCCACTTGTCATGGAGCGGACTATAGAGGTTCTGCGTTGTCAAAAACGTTTAGCGCCAGAACGCTAAGCAAAAAAAGCTACGCCAAAGGACAGGCCGTAAGCTGCTACGATTGCCACAATAAAAAGTGGTAACGCAAGCGTAAAATAATTTTTCTTTGAATATAATGTTTGGTGATATTCGAAGAATCTAAAGAGGATTTTATTTGTACAAAGTATTACTTGCGTTATTCTTGAGCTTGTTTCTACAAGCACAAGATAAATACGAATTAGGCAATGGCGTCCAAGTGGACTCGTCGCCTATTTTTCTAGGTGGCTATTTTTCAGTGGATTATAGAAATATGAACAATGAAAATAGATATAGAATCGACGATTTGGCAGTTTTGAGTTATGGAAATTATAATAAATTTTCTTATATGGCGGAATTTGAGTATAAGGCTTTTTACGTAAAAACTCTTACAAACGGCTCCTCTCAAACTCAAAGAGACACCAGACTTCACATTGAGCGCTTATACGCGGATTACAACCACGACGAGAACTACTCGTTCAGACTTGGAAAGTACAATTCCCCTATCGGCTTTTGGAACCTTTTACCCGTCAACGTCCTAAGAGACACCACCTCAAACCCCATAAGCACAAACATCGTATTTCCTAAATTTACAACCGGTTTGGACGCGTCCTACTCGTCTTTTAACGGCGGCGAATTAAAAATAGACCTTATGGCGCAACACAACGAAGACTTGGACGACTTTTACAACAATTATAAAATTGACGAGCACTACGCCTTTGGCGTCGCTTATGAAAAAGACGATTACACTCTCAAAGTAAACGGTGGACACTTTAGCAAAATTGGCTCCGCGAATCAAATAGAAGATTTGAACTACGCCTTGCTAAGCGCCAAATACGACACGGAACAATATCAAATTATGGGTGAACTCGGGGCGCAAAGATCAAGCGACAAAGCAACTACTCCATACGCCGGCTATCTGCAAGGTTTGTATCGAGTCACCCCAAAGCACATAGCCGTTTTGAGAGCGGAGGCGTACAAAGACAACGTCGCGAACCTCAAAGAAGAGATGGCGGTTTTTGGGTACGCGTATAGACCTCTGTATCCGATAGCGCTAAAAGCCGAGTATCAGCTCCACTCAAACCACAATGAAGACCAAATCCTGCTCTCCTTATCGGTTATGTTCTAATGAAGGCGCCGATGCGAGTTTTACTCCTTTCTTCATTAGTTTGCCTGCGGTTCAGCGCTGACGAATACGTCGTAATATCCAACAAAAACGCGCACAACCTGTCGACGAAACAGATAAAAGCGATCTATCTCAAAAAATTGATTATCGTAAACGACGTCAGTATGGTTCCCGTCAATTTAGATTCCGGCGATGAATTGAGAGACAAGTTCGAACAAGAAATTTTGGGCATGAACTCGTCCCAACTAAAAAAATACTGGACGCAACAACACTACTTGGGGCACAGACCGCCTATCAGCTTGAAATCGCAAGAGAGCGTAAAAAGATTTATAAAAAATGTCGACGGGTCGGTAGGTTATCTCGAGACAAGCAATCTAGACGATAATATAAAAACGCTTTATACGTGGAGGGACGAGCCGGACAATACTTACGAATATCAATACAAATTGGGCGATGGAACTCAAATTGGCTCATTGCCAATTTATATTGGCGGCTACTTGTCCATAGACTATAGACATATGAATGGCGAGCGCAGATATAGAATTGACGATTTGGCTGTTTTGAGCTATGGAAACTACGATAATTTTTCCTATATGGCGGAATTTGAGCACAAGGCTTTTTTCGCTAAAACGTACGTGAACGGCTCTTCTCGCAGCGAGAACAACTCCAAGCTTCATACGGAGCGCCTATACGCGGATTACAAGCGCGACGAACACTACGCGTTTAGACTTGGAAAGTACAACTCGCCTATCGGTTTCTGGAACCTCTTGCCGGTAAACGTTCTGCGAGACACCACTTCGGTTCCAATGAGTTCATTTATTCTATTTCCTCAATTTACGACCGGCTTTGACGCTTCGTACTCGTCTCTGAATGGTGGCGAGTTGAAGATAGATTTAATGGCGCAGCGAAACAAAGGTTTTGACGACGAGTACAACAACTATAAAATAGACGAGCATTACGCCTTCGGAATAGCTTATGAAAAAGATGACTACGCGCTCAAATTAAATGGCGGACGCTTTACTAAAACAGACGCCGCGGCTACGGCGAAAGACTTTAACTACGCGCTACTAAGCGCCAAGTGCGACACCGACAAATATCAAATAATGGGTGAGTTGGGATCTCAAAGCTCAAGCGACCAAACGACCACCCCCTACGCAGGCTATCTGCAAGGTTTGTACAGAGTCACTCCAAAGCATATCGCCGTCTTGAGGGCGGAGGCGTACAAAGACAACGTCGCGAACGCGAAGGACAAAATAGCGATCCTTGGATATACGTATAGACCTTTGTACCCCGTGGCTCTAAAAGCGGAGTATCAGATTCACTCCAATCACAATGAAGACCAAACGCTACTCTCTTTATCGGTAATGTTCTAATGAAAGCGATAACGCGAGCTTTAATCCTTTGCGCGATATTTTATCTTCAAATCAATGCGGACGAATATGTCGTAATCTCCAACAAAAACGCGCAAATCTTATCGGCGGAGCAGATAAAAGCCATCTATCTAAAAAAACTCATCATCGTGAACGACATAAATATCGTTCCAATCAACTTAGATTCCGGCGATCAACTGAGAGACAAATTCAATAATGAAATTTTAAATATGAGCGTATCGAGGTTGCAAACGCACTGGACGAAACAGCACTATTTAGGACATAGACCGCCGCTAAGTCTAAAATCTCAAGAGAGCGTAAAAGCGTTCGTTAAGAAAGTTGACGGCGCCATAGGATACGTAAACAAAAAAAACATAGACGATGAAGTGCGAGTGCTTTATCAATGGAGAGATTGATGCCTACGGTATTGCTGTGCGACGACGAACTAATGAATCGAAAAGTCGCTTCCAAAATCCTGCATAAAGAAGGGTTTGAAATAATCGAAGCGCAAAATGGCCAAGAAGCGATTGAAATTTTAAAACGTCAAACCGTAGACTTGATTTTAATGGATTTGATGATGCCGGTCATGGACGGCTACGAAGCGACTCGAATTATAAAAGAAGATGACGAACTTTCGACAATTCCGCTTATAATCATCTCCGCCCTCTCCGATAGAAACGCCATCTTAAAGTGCTTGGAGATTGGCGCCGACGAGTATCTGACGAAACCTTTCGATTTAACGGACTTTAGGCTTAGAATCAATAACGCCATAAAGATGGGCGTTTATCAGAATATGCTCAAAGACCATAAAAGGCTCTTAGAAGCGCAAGTGAAGGAAAAAACCAAGGATCTCCAAAACGCGCTTATAGAAGTTCAAAACAGCGAAAAAGACATCATCTCCATACTGGGGAAAACAGCCGAATATAGAGACAATGAAACCTCCGCGCACACGCTGAGAGTTGGAGAGATGGCTGCGAGTATGGCTCAAAAGTTTGGCTGGAGCGATGAGCGAGTAGAGCTCATGAGACTCGCCGCCCCAATGCACGATATTGGCAAAGTCGGCATAGAGGATCATATACTTCTCAAACCCGGGAAACTTAACGAAGAAGAATTTTCAAGAATGAAAGAACACGTCAACATAGGCAATGCGATTTTATCCCAAAAAAAGACTCCTCTCTTAAAGCTAGCCGCCGAAATAGCGCTCACCCATCATGAAAAATACGATGGCGGCGGTTACCCGGGAGGTTTGCGAGGAGACGATATTCCCCTAAGCGGAGCGATTGTGGCGGTTGTCGACGTATTTGACGCCCTGCTTAGCGAGAGACCTTACAAAAAAGCCTTTTCGCTTGAAAAAACTTTAGATATAATATCCAGCGATTCGGGTTCGCACTTTCATCCTAGCGTCGTAGACGTCTTTATGAACAATTTAGACGATTTTTTAGAAATTAGGAGAAGATTGGGCGATGTTTGACTTGTTTCAAAAATCTTTGCGAAACAAACTGTTTATAACGTTTATCTTTATTGGTTTTTTACCATTCGCCACCCTTCTAATCTACACCATCTTTCTAAGCGAAACAAAGATTGTCAACAAAATCATTTACGAGCAACTTGAGAAAACGGATTCCATCAACGGACTTATAAACGACAGAATAGACTCGCTCGCCAAAGAAGTCAAGTTCATAGCTTCCCTCGACGTTATGGACGATATTTTAGCCGATGACATCGACAAAAAAATATCGAGACTTTTGACTCAAAAATCGGATGATTTAAACTCAAAAAACAGTTTTATTCTACTCAACAAGGCTTCCACCGTCATATCGGCGTCCGATGTTGAGGACATACTTAAAAAAACGAATATAGAGGCTATCGCCAAAAGCGACAATGGCCAATATCTCGAGCGAAAAACGCTTTATATACATTCGGATATATACGCTTCTTTTGACAAAAAAAAAAAGATAGGCGTTTTAATTTTAAAATACGATTTAGACAACTTTGAGGTATTTTTAACGCGCAAAACGGATCAACGCTCTTACATCATCAATCCTACGACAAATGTTCAGATAGGAAAACCGCCCTACTTCAACCTGGATTTTACAAAAGATAAAGATAGCGCTATCACCCCCGATCATTTAATCGTGTACAAAAAGATGGATAATATTCTAAACGGAGCGTATATAGTCTATGGAGTGGACAAAAACGTGGCGTTGGCGTTTTTATACGATTTTATACGATTTATGCTTTATATATCCATTCCTATATTCGTCATTATTATCTACGTTTCCATCAGATACGCAAAAGGAATAGTAAAGCCGATAGAAGAATTGACGTACATTACAGACGACATTACGAAAACTCAAAACTATTCGGCGAAGCTATCGGTCGATTCCAAGGATGAAATCGCCACCTTGACAAACTCTTTCAACGCCATGCTGCGAACGACTTCGACCGCGCTCAACAAACTCGAAGAAGAAAACAAATTGAGGCTAAAGAGGTTCGTGCAACTAATAGAGGTTTTCAATACCATCATTCAAACGAAAGACGAAGACGAGTGTATCGAAACCTCCATAGAACAAATAAAGCTATTAACGGATACAAGCGATCTATCATTTCAAAAAAATAAACTTTCAAACAAGGGCAAAGGGCAAATACCTCTATTCACCACCGATTTTGAAACCAATGAAAAAATATATTTTAGAACTATCGAATTGGGATTTGATAATTTTTACGACGAGCATGAACGAAAGTTTTATCATTCCATTGGAGCTATGATAATGCTTCAATTAGACAAGATAAAACTTATTGACAGAACAATGTCCGCTTCGCGCGCCAAGTCCGCGTTTATATCAAATATGTCGCATGAGCTCAGAACGCCGTTAAACGCGATTATTGGTTTTACTCAATTTATGATCACTTATGAAGACTTGACGGACGATCAGCAAGACACCATGTCGAATATCGAATCGTCCGCCCATTATTTGCTTGGAATGATAAACGAAATATTGGACATAGCGAAGATAGAGGCCGGCAAGATGGAAGCGTCTATCGAAGAAGTCAATATATTAAACATAGTCAACAGCGGTTTCAATATGCTAAAACCATTAGCCGCCGACAAAAATCTAGAATTTACTTTAACTGCGGATAATTTTGAAGACAAAGAGTACTTGACGGACCCCAAAATGTTTCAGCAAATACTTATAAACCTTTTGTCAAACTCGATAAAATTCACAGAAATGGGAAGCGTCGCCATAGAACTATCCAGCGAAAAGGACAATGTTGCCGTCAAAATAAAAGACACTGGAATAGGGATATCCAAAGACGACGTCAAACTACTTTTCAACGATTTCACCCAAGTCGAAAACATTATGCAAAAAAAGCACAAAGGAACGGGACTAGGTTTGTCATTGAGTAAAAAAATGGCCACTATTCTAGGTGGCGTCGTGACGCTCGAGAGCGAAGGTTTGGGTTGTGGCAGCGTATCCACTTTCACCATTCGAACTTAATCAACTTTTCGTTATCATTTCCAACACAAATAAAGGAATCAAATGAAAACATTAGCGACGCTCGCGATCGCCCTACTCGCGCTCAACCTAACGGCTGGCGAACCAAGTTTGCGCGACACCCCTTACAACTTCGTAAAAATGAACATAGGGCATGGGAAACCCCACTTCCTCGAACTAGGCTCCGATGAATGCCCCGGTTGCGTAATTATGGGACAAACGCTTTATAGCGTTAGCAAAGAAAACCCTAACTACAATATCAGTTACGTAAATATCATAAAAGATAGAAGCGTCGCTCAAAAGTTTTCAATTCAAATGATTCCAACGCAAATAGTTTACGACAAGGAGGGTCTAGAGGTTTATAGACATACTGGGACGCTATCTAAAGACGAACTTTCCACACTGTTTGCCAAGTACGAGTTTTAAGTTCTAAGCAAGATAACGCGCGCGTTTTTGAGCTGAGTTTATGTTTTTTCGCCAATATGTAAATTTAGCCGAAACACTCTTGACAATAACTATATTTTTGTCTATAATTTCGGCTCATAAACACACAGTTGTTTATCAAAACACCGCGGAATAGAGCAGTTCGGTAGCTCGTCGGGCTCATAACCCGAAGGTC
>ERZ889078.1551-NODE-1551-length-18002-cov-7.368975_pt1 | contig 18002 bp, 12 predicted proteins | sample MGYA00521266_ERZ889078 | MGnify/ENA primary metagenome ERZ889078 (study PRJEB32303, sample SAMEA104408618) | aquatic metagenome | biome: Brackish water; feature: Pelagic; material: water | place: Baltic Sea | collected 2014-06-16T06:34:00 | depth 76,534 m ...
CGGACTCTGCGTTCACGCGCCGCTCTCGGGCGCGGTGTGCTCCGATGGTGACGCCTGCACCGTCAAAGACGTCTGCCAGGCCGGAAAATGCGTCGGTGCGCCAGCGGACTGCGATGACAAGGACGCCTGTACGATTGGCGACGCCTGCAAGGTCGACAAGGGCGGTTTGGCCACCTGTGTGCCCGGCAAGCCGACGGTCTGCGACGACAACGACAAGTGCTCTGCAGACAGCTGCGACAAAGCGACCGGCAAGTGCGTGTTCAAGCCGATCGCCGGCTGCGTCCAGGCCTGCAAGGCGGATCTCGACTGCGATGACAGCAACCCATGCACGCTGAGCCAGTGTCTGGCCGGTGGCTGCGTCAAGAAGTCCGCCAACGAGGGCATGCTGTGTGACGAGGCCAAGATCTGCACGTCGGGTACCTGCTCGGCCAGCGGCAAGGGCTGGGCGGCGAAGATCTCGATTGAGACGGCCGGCCATCACGTCTGCGCGCTCGGCACGGACACGAAGGTCTACTGCTGGGGCAACGGCTCGAACTACCGCACCGGGCAGAGCAGCACCGCCAACCTCACCAAGCCGACGGCGGTGCCGGGCATCACCGGTGCGACGGACGTTGTGGCTGGCTATGACCACAGCTGCGCGAAAGTGGCCGGAAAATGGCTCTGCTGGGGCTCGAACACCTACGGTGAGCTGGGTGGCGGCAAGACGGGCTCGGCGACGTCGACGCCCGTGCTTGTGACGGTCGTGAAGGACCCCGTCGCCATCACCGCCGGGTACCGCTACACCTGTGCGCTTCGCCAGGATGGCACCGTCTTCTGCTGGGGCTACCAGTCCGCAGGGCGCCTCGGCAGCGGATCGACCGACTACGTGGCGGCGCCGCTCGGCGTGCAGGTCAAGGGGCTGACCGGGATCGTGCGACTGTGGAGCGGTTACGCGCACAGCTGCGCGGCGAACAACCAGAACGAGGTGTTCTGCTGGGGCTCCAACAGTGACAAGCGCATCTTTGATGGCACGTCGCCTTCCACGTACTACGCGCCGGTGAAGAAGGCCTCTGCGACCGCAGGCGTTGGTGGTGGTTACGGTACGGTGTGTTGGGCAGCGAACGACGGCACCGGCTGGTGCACCGGCGACAACGACAACGGCCAGCTGGGCGACGGCAGCTTGACCGATAGCGGCAAGCCCGTGCAGGTGGTCGGTCCCAAGGACATCGCGATGGTGCTTGGTGGTGGTAACCACACAACCGCGCTGACGGCCACCGGTGCGCTCTGGACGGCGGGCGACAACTTCGATGGCCAGCTGGGGATCGGCTCCACGACGGACTCCGGCAAGTTCCTGCCCGCCGCGATGCCGGGTAAGTTGGCGGTTGTTCAAGTGCGGTCGGGGTATGCCTTCACCTGCGCGCTCCTGATTGACGGTAAGGTCGTCTGTACCGGTGACGGCTACTACGGCGCACTCGGCAACAGCTCGACGTCGGACACCTCGACGTTTGGCTTGGCGGCGGGGCCGTGCACGGCAGCGAGCCAGTGTGATGACGGCGACCCATGCACCGCGGACCTCTGTACCGCCGGCTCTTGCGCCCACGGCGTGGCCGTCGGCAAGGCCATCCCCTGCAACGACGGGCTGGGTTGCACGACCAATGACGTCTGTTCGGCCGGCAAGTGCGCTGGCACGGCGGTGTCGTGCGACGACAAGAACGCGTGCACGCTCGGGGACAGCTGCAAGGAGGGCAAGGCCAATACGCCAGTGTGTGTGCCCGGCGCCGCAAAGGACTGCAATGACCTCAACCCGTGCACCGCGGACAGCTGTGACCCAGTCACGGGTGGCTGCAAATCTGTGGCGATTAAGGGTTGTCTGATCGGCTGTAAAAACAACGCGGCGTGTGACGACAGCTTCCCGTGCACAATCGACGTCTGCAACACACTCTCCGGGGGGTGTGTGTACACCCCCGGCAACGAGGGGGCGGTCTGCGCGGAAGGTTCGGTCTGCAGCAACGGCAAGGGCGCTGGCAAGTGCGTTGGTATCACCCAGGGTTGGGCGAAAGCCATCGAATCGGACTCCTACGGACGGCACGTGTGCGCCTTGCGACACGACAAGACGGTGGCGTGCTGGGGCAACAACGGCGACGGCCAGATCGGCAACGACAGCAAATCGACGGTACGTAAGCCCGTGGTGGTCGCGGGTCTCAGCAACGTCAAGATGCTGGCCTTGGGCTACAGCCACACCTGCGCGCTACGTGAGGACGGCGCGCTGTACTGCTGGGGCTACAACAACTACGGCCAGTGCGGCACGGGGACGGCGTCGTCGACGGACCTGACCAAGCCCACGCTCGCAGCCAAAGTGCCGGCGCTCTCGGCGGTGTGGGCGGGGTACTACACCACCTGCGGGCTCACCCAGACCGGCGCGATCATGTGCTGGGGATACGGCTCGGGCGGCGAGCGCGGCGACGGCACGACCACCTCGACACGAGCGACACCCGTGACGGTGCAGGGGCTCCCGAAGGCGGAGATCATCGCGGTGGACGCACAGTATCGGCGCTGGTGCGCGTTGACTTCGGCGGGCGACCTCTACTGCTGGGGCTACAACGGCACGGGCGACGTCAACGATTCGACGACGAGCTACATCACGAAGGCGACGAAGCGGGGCAACGTGTCCAGCGTCTCGATGATTGGCGGCGGCAGCGGCACGATGTGCGGTATGCAGCCGAGCAAGGCGCACGTCGTCTGCTGGGGCGACGGCGGAGATGGCGAGTTGGGTCACGGCGCGACGCCGAGCAGTACGATCACCCCACAGGTCGTGAAGGGGCTGACGTCGCAGCCGGTCCAGATCGGCGGCGGCGACGATCACACGCTGTACCTCGGCGCCAATGGCAAGGTGTACGCTGCGGGTGACGCGTACTACTACCAGCTCGGCGACGGCAGCTCGACCGACAAGTCGACCGTGGTCCAAGCGACCCTGTTCAAGGGCACCTACGTCGCCGTTCGCGGTGCGTACAACACGACCTGCGCGCTCGGCGCCGATGGTGAGGTGTACTGTGTGGGCTACAACTACTACGGCACCGTCGGTTCGAACTCGACGAGCAGCACGATCAGCTCCCTGCAGAAGGTGATCAAGCCGTAGTCAGCGCGCAAGATGACGCCTGCGCGGCCGGTCTTCTCGCTGAGGAGGCCGGCCGCGCGGCGTTTTAGCTGCATGGCGGGGTGGATGTGGGGGCGAGGCTACGCCGCGGGGAGCACCACGCAGAACTGGCCGCCGCTGACGGAGGCGACCAGCGTCACGTCACCGCCGTGGGCCTGCGCCAACGCGCGCACGATAGAGAGGCCGAGCCCGGTGCCGCCGCGGGCGCCTGCTGTTGTCGCGAAGGGCTCGAAGAGGCGGTCGGCGATCTCTGGATCGACCCCTGGGCCGTTGTCGCTCACGTCGATGACCACCGTCGCCGCCGCCCCGCCGCGCACCGACACAAGCACGCGGGTCGCGCCATGGCGGAGGGCGTTCTCGACCAGGTTGTCTAGGATCGGATCGAGCGTCTCTTGCGAGAGCGCGACGTGGATGTCGGGCCGCTCCACGTCGAGGCTGCACGGATCGCCGTGGCGACGCTGCACGTCGGCGAGGACTGCGGTCACGCTCGCGCGCTCGGGTCCCGGATCGAGGACGTCTGCGCGGGCGAGCACCATGAGGCGCCGCACCAGCCGGTCGAGGCGGGCGGCCTCTGCGTCTAGATTGCCGAGAAATCGGGTCCGTTGCTCGGGCGCCATCTCATCGAGGTGATCCTGCAACAGCTCCACGGTGCCCCGAATCGCGGTCAACGGCGTCTTGAACGCGTGCGACACGTTGCGGGAGAACGCCTCCAAATACGCAGCGCGTCCCTGCAGCGCCTCGCTCATCTGGGCGATGGCGGTCGACAGCTCGGCGACCTCTTGCGTGCCGGCGTGCGCGATGCGGCTGACGGCCTCGCGGTCACCACCGGCGACGCGCACCGCTTGGTCGCGGAGGGCCCGCAGCGGGCGGGCGAGCAGGCGCGACGTGAGAAAGGCGACGAGGGCGACGACCAGCAACAGCACGACGGCGCCGCTCAGCAGATCGCGACGGTTGACGTAGAGCGCCTTCGCGACGTCGAGCGGCGTGCGGCTCAGCACCACGACGCCCCACACACGGCCGCCGACAATCACGGGGTGGCCAATGAAGACGCGGACCGGCGTCCCCCGGCTTACGGACCGCAAAGACGGGCTGTCGTGGGTCGTGCGGCGGTGACGCAGAAAGCTCGTCGGCTCACCGCGCAGGCCGCGGCTGACCTCTGGCCAGTGGCCGATGTAGCGGCCTTGTCCGTCCCGGCTGGTCGCCACGATGAACCCCTCAGGACCGACCACACGCATGCTGGAGAGCGTCGTGCGGGTGGCGCGCTGCAATGTGTCGCCCATCGCCCGCCCAGCCTGGACCGCGATGGGGTGGTCGCCGCCCGGGCGCACCACAGCCGCTGAAGCGTCCGGGAGCAGCGCGGTCGTCGAGCGATTGAGCTGGGTGGTGCGCGGCGCGATGGGCGCCGCGGCCAAGGTCTCATTCCAGAACGCCGCGTCGGCGACACGGCCGAAGTTGGCTTCTGGCGCCGGCTGCTGGGCCCGCACGGCCTGCGCATAGGATTCGGCGATGAGCGCGCCCTGGCCGATGAGCTCCGCCTCTGTGCGGCGCACCAGCTCGCTCTCGTACAGGCGGAGGACACCGATCCCGGCGAGGGGCAACGCCAAGACCAGCAGGTTCACAGCCACGAGCACCGTCCGCAGTCGCGGTCGAAGCAGCTCCCGCCAGCGGTGGTTCATGTGCAGGGTCCGAGACGGTAGCCCATGCCATGCACGGTCTCGACGACCTCGCCGTCGGCGAACTTGCGTCGCACGCGCCGGACGTGGCTGTCGACGGTGCGGTCACAGACGTGGTTGTCGAAGCGGTACATCCGGTCCATCAGCTCGTCCCGGCTGAAGACCTTGCCCGGTCGCCGCAGCAGCGTCGCCAACAGACCAAACTCCGTGACGGTCAGGGTCAACACCGCCCCCCGCCAGCGGGCCTCGAAGCGCTCCTCGTCGAGGGCGAGGGCGCCGTGCTGGAGCGTCGTCGTCGTTGATGCCGGGGCCGGCGTCGACGGTCGGCTGCGTCGCAGCACCGCGCCGATACGGCTCACTAGCTCGCGTGGCGAAAACGGCTTGGTCACATAGTCGTCGCCGCCCATCTCCAGCCCCAGGATGCGGTCGATCTCTTCGTCATTGCTGGTCAGAAAGATGATCGGCGTCTCCGATTCCGCCCGGAGCGCCCGGCAGACCTCCAGACCGCTCATCTTGGGCATCTTGATGTCGAGCACGATCAGGTCTGGCTGCAACCGCGCGGCGGCCTCTAACGCGGCCTGTCCGTCACCGACCTCCTCGCACCGATAGCCTGCTTTTTCGGCGGCAAAGCGGACGATATCGCGGATGTGGGGCTCGTCATCGACGATCAGCAGCAGGGCATCGTTCATCGTGTGACCTCGAAGGTGCGGTGTCGGCGCTGCGCTATGGTTGCCGGCGCGGCGGTGTGGATCAAGGCGCGGCGGTGTGGATCAAGGCGCGGCGGTGTGGATCAAGGCGCGGCGGTGTGCAACGGTCACAACCTGTCGTAGAGGCTTGTAACGCTAGTGGCGACGATTCGGAAATCAGGTGCAAGGTGTGCAACGCTTGTGCCGCTGCCCGTGCAGGGCGGAGGACCAGACCATGTCAGAGGTGACCATGTCAGAGGTGACCATGTCAGAGGTGACAGACACACCAGCGGCCCAGCCGGCGCCCCCGCAGCGCGTCCTGGTTTTTGACACCGAGACGACTGGCACCGACCCCCGCCAAGACCAGGTGATTGAGCTCTGTGTGCAGCTGGGGGTGCATGACGGCGCGGAGTCCCGCGTCTGGCGTTGTCTGCCGCGGACGCCGATCGAGCCCGGCGCGCAGGCGGTGCATGGCATCTCCATGGCCGATCTGGCGAACGAGCCGCCCTTTGCTGCGATCGCGGACGAGGTGCGCAGCCTGTTTGCTGCGGCTGACGTGCTGGTTGGGTACAACATGCGATTCGATGTGGAGATGCTGCAGGCGGAGTACCAGCGCCTTGGCCAAGCGCCGCTCGATCTCGGCCACGCGCTGTTTGTTGACCCCTTTCGCCTGTGGCAGCGCAGCGAGCCGCGCCGGCTGACGGATGGGTATCGCCGATTTGTGGGGGGTGAGTTTGACGCTGCCCACTCCGCTGCTGCGGACGTCGCCGCCACCGCGAAGGTGTTGCTGGGCATGCGCGAGAGCTTTGGGTTGGCGGACGCCTCCTGGACGGCGATCGCTGATCTCATCGACCCAGAGCGCGTCGCCCGCATCGGTGGCACTCAGCACATTCGGTGGACGGCGGACGGTGACGTGATCATCGACTTTGGCAAGCACCGTGGTCATCGCCTCGTGGACTTGGCGGCGGGTTCGGACGCCGGATACCTGCGCTGGATCCGCGACAAGGACTTTCCTGCGCATGTGCGCGATGCCTGTGACGCGGCGCTGCGCCTCTCGCCGGCCGAGCTCCGGGCCTGGTTTCACGAGCGATTCGGGCCCGCGCCGGATTTGCGCGACGTGTAGGCGTCGCGTTGCAAAGGGTCGCTCAACGACCTTGCTTCTCGTGTTGCGAGGCCGCTAGTCTGCACCGCCGCCGTCGTTGGTGTGCTGTCGCGGGTGTCCCCGCACGGAGGCGCCATGCGCTTGTTCGCTACGCTGTTGCTCGCCACGGCGCTGCTGACCGGCTGTCCTTCGCTCAACAACACCGGCACGTTTGTTCCGCCCGCGTCGTATGACACCGTGGGTGGCGGCGTAGACGGCGTGACGACGGACACTTCGGTGGGCGCGGACACCAGCGCAGGTGCGCAGGACACAGCGGGCGGCGTCGCGCAGGACGCCGGCGTCAAGAAGGACGCAGGCACCCTCACGGCCGCGCTGTCCTGCAAAGGTAAGTGCGGCGGCAAGTACAACCCGGCGCTCAAGTGCCAGTGCAACACAGACTGCGCGAAGTTCGGGAACTGCTGCGCGGACTACGGGCCGCTGTGCCAGCCAGACGCGCTGACGTGCAAGGGCCGCTGCGACACCACGTCAGACAAGTCCGCGCTCTGCCATTGCAGTTGGAATTGCGGTCGTTATGGCAACTGCTGCGCCGATTATCTGGGGCTGTGTCAAGCCGGCACGGACTTGGAGATGCCACTGGCCGACGCCAGCGAGATCGCCTTCTGCGACAAGCCCGCGAACCTTGCCAACGTTGAGTACGCCAAGGATGGCGACACGATCGAGCTCATCAACGGCGACATTGTGCGCTTTCTGGTCGTGAACTCGCCGGAGCTCAGCTCGAAGGACTGCTACGCCACTGAGGCGCACCAGTGGACCAAAGCTATGGTGAAGAAGGTCAAGACGGTGTGTCTGATCATGGACCCGTCAGAGGGTGACAAGGACGTGTACGGCCGGCTGCTGCGCTACGTGTACTACAAGGACCCGGCGGCTGGCGGCAAGTGGGTCAACATGAACCTGCGGCTCGTGCGACTTGGGCTGGGGCCCGTGTTTTATCCCTACGCTGAGGGACAGAAGTGGGAGCAGATGGGCGTGCTGATGCAGCAAAAAGCCCGGCAAGACAAGGTCGGCGGCTGGGGCGCTTGCGGCTGGAACTAGACCTGGCGCCAACACCGCCGGAGCTCAGACGCGACGTCGGCGGACCACAGACGCGACCGACGCGGCGCCTAGACGCCGCAGAGGCCGATCACGGCCGCGAACAAGAACACGGCGAGCCACGTCAGCACCTGAGGCGCGGCGCACACTGGCAAGCCGCGTCGGGCTGCACACGTGTCTGGCTCACGAGGCTCACAGGCTCGCTTCACTTGGCGTCCCGGAAGTCGGGCGCGAACGTTAGGCTGAGGCGACCGCCGTGGACGTTGGCGTCGAGGCCGGCCAGCGCGTCGCCCGGGAGCAGGAGCCCGTACTCAGCGGCGATGACCAACGCGGACTGCATCGGCAGCGCGAGGGTGTAGCGCACGCCAAAATCCAGCTCGATACCCAGGCTGGGGCCCTGCGGCTTGTTCAGCGCGTTGCGCGCCACGCCGCCGCCAGAGGTCTTCGTGTGGAAGGGATCCGCGACCGGGGTCGGCGCGAACGCGAACAGTGCGCCGCCATAGATGTCGAGGCCAAAGGGTAGCTGCACGCCGATCTTCGGGAAGAACGCCATCGTGCTGGTGACGGCGCCTTGGGTCGCGAGCCGCTCCAGATCCTCGTTGGGCACGCCGACCACGTCGGGATTGCTGGCCGTCAGCCGACTGCGACCGCTCCAGGCCCCTAGCACACGCGGAAACAAGACGAGGCCAAGCTGGTAGTTCGGGTCGGCCTTGAACTGGGTCAGGGTGCCGTCATCAAAGTTGTTGTCGCCCGACAGCCACGCTGTGTCGAACTCAAGCCGCACACGACCCATCGTGAGGCGGCCTTGCGCCGCGATCGCCGCTTGGCGCACGTCGTGCTCTGGGAAGTCCGGTGTCGCTGATAGGCTGGTTTTGCCGGTGATCAGCACGGCCTCGCCACGAATCCGCAGCTTGTTTTTGCCGATCTTTCCGTGCAGGTCTGCGGCCGCGTCAACCGCGTGCACCTTCAGCCAGTTGCCGTCCTTGTGTTCCTGATCGCGGTAGACGTAGTAGAGGCCAAACGAGCTCTGCTTGGACACAAAGAAGCGCGTCGCGACGATGCCCTGCACCGCCTCTTCCTGCCGGCCGTCGTTCCACAGGTTCGCCCCCTGGCCGTCGGGCTGAAGCAGCACGTCGTCGGCCACAACGCGGTCGATGGCGCCCGTGATGATCCAGCCGCGCAGCGCCGACGTCGTGCCGGCGAATGGCCGCGCCAACACCAGCGCGCGCATCACGCGATCTCCGGTCTCGCTGCGCACAAACCAGTCCTGCTGGCGCGCGTCCATGTAGCCTTTGCCGTCATTCGCGATGAGCCCCAAGCCCCAGCTCGACGTCATCTGGCCGACCCGCACCAGCATCTTGTCGCTGTAGCGCAGGCCCAGCCACGCGTCGGTGGGCAGGTAGCTGTCGAACGTCGTCCCCGGCATGGCGTCGCCCGCCAGCGTCTCTTTGCCGCTGACCGTGCCACGGGCGATGTCGAGCCCGACTTGGGCTTCCAACTGCAGCACACCGAACTTCTGATTCGAGTCGAGGTGACCGCTGAGGCTCAGGCGTGTGCTCACCTCGGTCGCGCCGCTGGTCTCGGCGCCGGTCGTGTCGACGACAAACGGGGCATAGCTGCCGCCAATGACACGTCCTGCAGCGGAGATCGCGATCGTGAACCGCTTGGTGGGCACGTGCGTCGCGGCCACGGTGACCGTCGCCGCCGAGGGCGCATCCAACGCCAGCGCAGGGGCAGCCTCGCCAGGACGCCCGGCGAACAGACACACAGTCGCTGCGAGCGCAGCCAGGGCGGACCGGGCGGCGCGTCGGTACGGCCGGGAATACAGTGGAAAAGCTGTTGGCATTGCGCGCTCCGGCGATCGTTGCGTTCTCGTCGGTGCGGAGCCTACTTCGTGTGCAGGTTCGAGACAATGTGGGCCGGCCTTCGCGTCGGACAGGCTATGACGCAGTGCGCCTTGCTCGCGTCGGTGGATCGCGCTACCTCGTCGCCACTGTAGGCGCTTTGGCGTGAGGAGGACCCATGCTGATCTTTGACGAAATCACCCGTAACAACCATGAACAGGTCGTGTTCTGCCACGATGAGACCACCGGTCTGCGCGCGATTATCGCGATCCACGACACCACGCTGGGACCAGCCTTGGGCGGCACGCGGTTTTACCCGTACGCGAGCGACCAGGACGCGCTGGTCGACGCCCTGCGGCTGTCGCGCGGGATGACCTACAAGTCGGCCGCGGCTGGCCTCAACCTGGGTGGCGGCAAGGCCGTGATCATCGGCAACCCGAAGCGGCTCAAGAATGAGATGTTGTTTCGCGCGTACGGCCGCTTTGTGCAGGGGCTGGCTGGTCGCTATATCACCGCTGAAGACGTGGGCACGACGGTGCGCGACATGGAGTGGGTGCGCCGCGAGACGGACCACGTGACCGGGATCAGCCGGGCGCTGGGCGGGTCGGGGGATCCATCTCCGATGACCGCGCTGGGCGTATTTGTCGGCATGAAGGCCGCGCTGTCGTTCAAGACGGGCGCAGAGTCGCTGGCTGGCAAGCGGGTCTCCGTGCAGGGCGTCGGCGCCGTCGGCCGTCATCTCGTCGACTTCTTGGTGCAGGACGGTGCGCAGGTCGTGATCTGTGACATCGACCAGGACAATCTCCGCGCCGTGGCGAACAAGCACCCCGACGTCCTCGTGGTCGCGCCCGACGACATCTATGACGCCGCGGTCGACATCTACGCGCCGTGCGCCATGGGCGCGACGCTGAACCCGGACACGATCGGGCGGCTGAAGGCCCACGTGGTCGCTGGCTCCGCGAACAACCAGCTCGCTGAGGAAGACCGGGATGGTGCGGCGTTGGCGGCGCGCGACATCATCTACACGCCGGACTACGTCATCAACGCGGGTGGGCTCATCAACGTCGCCAACGAGTTGGAGGGCTACAACGACGAGCGCGCGCACCAGCAGGTGTCAGGTATCTTCGACATCATCCAGGAGATCTTCCGGCTCGCCGCGACGGAGGGGGTGTTGCCCTACAAGGCCGCGAACACGCTGGCGCTGAGGCGGATCGCCGGCATCAGCCAAATCAAGAATCACTGGTGTGGCGTGCAGAGTCAGGGCCGCAGTCGCGACTGGATCCGCTAGCTGTGACGGGAGCTGCCTGATGCGACTGGACGCCGTGACAGAGAGCGGAGCGCCAAAGCGGGACCCACGACGCGCTGGCCCGCGAGCGTCGGCGGGACGCCGCTAGTCTTCAGACAGCTCGGCGACGTGGACCTGGCTCAGCAGCGGGGCCAGGAAGATGGCGCGAATACCGCCCAATAGCCGCACGAGGCCAAGCTGCGGCAAGGTGCGGGCGGCGGCGTCCAAGCGATCTTGGTAGCGCTCAATCAGCTCGACGCCATACGCCAGACTGCCGGAGCGAGCGAGCAGGGAGATGGCGTGGAGGACCGCGGCGTCGCTCGTCTCGGATGCGGGGCGGCGCAGGATGTCGCGCAGCTCGGCGCTCTCCGTCTTCTCCAGCCGGGCGAGACAATGCTCCACCAAGATGCCGGCGCCGCCACCGGCGATCGCGGCGCCTCGGCGATGCACCGAGAAGCCGCCGACGATGCCGAGCAGCTCGTCTTGGACCTGAAACATGACGCCCAGGTCGCCACCCACGCCGGCTAGGCGATCTAGCAGGTCGTCGTTCGCCTCGGCCAGCAGCGCGCCGCCCGTCACCGCGAGCTGAAACAGGCCGCCGGTTCTCGTTCGCAGCACCTCGATGAGCGTGTCTTCGTCGTGTGGCTCGTCGGCGGCGCGGTCCATTTGCGCTGCGATGACCTGCAGCATCAAGTCGATGACCCGCTGTTGCAGCCGCTGCACCACCCGCGGCGGCCGCTGCAGACGGCCGAGACAGCCCATGCCGACAAACAGCATCGCGTCGCCCGCGGTGACGGCCTGATCCATGCCAAAACGCACCCAGGCCGTGTCGCGTCCGCGGCGCTGACGCAGCCGATCCGCGGCGTCCTTGTGCACCAGCGTGGCGTTGTGCAGCACCTCGATCGCCGCCGCCAACGGCACCGCGTCGGCCGGATCGCCACCGAACGCCTCGTAGACCACTAATGGGATCACCGCGCGAAGCCGCTTGCCACCCGTGCCGAGCTGGTACCAGAAGGCCTCTGAGAGGGTTCGGTTGCCTTCACCCGCAGCTTCAGGACGCGGCAGCAGCTGCTCGATCAGCCGTTCGATGGCGGGCCAGTGCGTGTCTCTCACCTCGCGCAGCTCGTCGATCGTCAGCGGCGGCACCTTGCCTGTGCTCGGTCGCCCATGATCCTGCGTGTCGCGCAGCACGGCCTCGGCCGAGTCGTGCGAGATGGCGCTGCGCCGGATCATCTCAGCGACCACCCGATCGATCTCCGAGCCACGCGCGCCGACTGCAGCCGCGATATTCCGGGCGTGCAGCGACATGTGGCCGCGTTGAATGCCCTCGGTAGCGAGCGCCATAATCGCCGCCATGTTCTGCGCGAGGCCGACCGACGCCGCGATGCGTCCGATGTCCGTCGCCGTGCTGGCGTTGACGACCTTGAGCAGCACCTTCACCACTGGATGCACCTTCGTCACGCCGCCGACGATGCCGACCTGCATCGGCACTTCGATGCGGCCGACGAGCTCGTCACCCTCCACCCGCCACGTCGACATCGCGGTGTAGTGCCCGTCTCTGGCCGCGAACGCGTGCGCCCCCGCTTCGACCGCGCGCCAGTCCTGACCGGTCGCGAGCAGAAAGGCGTCGATGCCGTTCATGATGCCCTTGTTGTGGGTCGCCGCGCGGTACGGATCTACCTCGGCGAACACGCTGGCCCGCTCGATTCGAATGGCGACGTCTCGCCCGCTGTAGCCCAACCCCGGCCGCGCCAGCTGGTCGACGTGGACCCGTCCGACAGCCCGGATCAGTCGGCGATCGGCGAGGTTGGAGAGGATGCGCAGGTAGGCGGAGCCACCGGTGAGCGTCTCGCAGGTCTCGGCGAGTCGCTCCGCCATGCTGTTGACGAGGTTTGCCCCCATGGCGTCGCAGACGTCGACCACGATGTGGACGATGAGCATCGGGCCGATCTCGCTCTCGGTGATGATGCGCGCCTCGATGGAGCGGGCCCCGCCGCCCCGGGCGATCAGACGGTGCTGTCCCTCATTCGCGAGCGCCACCAGCTCGGCCGCGTTGTCGAGGATGGCTCGCTGGGCGGCGTGCACGTCGGGCAGGTCGCAGAGCTGAATCTGGCCGATCATCTCGGGCGCGGTCGCCTCGGTGACGATGCCGACCTTGTTGCGTAGCAGCCGCGCCGCGTTGGAGCAGGCCGCCACGACAGACGGCTCTTCGATCACCATGGGCACCAGCACATCGCGGCCGTCGATCTGAAAGTTGGCACCAAAACCGACGGGGAGATGAAACAGCCCCGCGACGTTCTCGATCATGCGATTGGCCTGGCCCAGCCGCTCCGGATCGTTGCCACGCAGGCTCGCGACCTCATCGTCGGTGAGGCTGGCAAACCGCTGCACCTCGGCGAGGCGTGCTTCCACGCTGAGCTTGTAGAAACCGCGTAAGCGCGACGTGCGAGGCGCTGGCGTGGCGGCGTCGGGCGTGGAGCTGTTGGGGGCGGTGGCCATGGGGACTCCCTCGGGGACGGGGCGGACGACACGCACGTCGCGATCGCCGCAAGGTGCTGCGCGACCCCGACCTTGGCGGCAGAGTGTGAGACTTCCGGCGCCGCGATGGCAACTCCGCAGCGCAACGCTGGCCGTATCGGTCGCATCCGGGCATACCTGGACGTGGACGCGGGGAAGACTAGGCTGCGGTGGGCAGTTGGAGGGTTCACATGGGCTCCGGAATTCGATTCAGTAGTTTGGCAATGAGGTTGGTCGCGACGCTGGCGGTGTCGTCGGTCATGTTGGCCGGCTGTGGCAGCGACGACGGCGCAGACGCGGCGGGCACGGACGTTGGCCAGGACACGGGTGGCGTCATCGCTGACACCGGCGGCGCGGACGGCGCAGTCGACACCGGATCGGCCGGAGATACGGGTCAAACGACGGTCGACACGACCGCGGGTGACGCAGGCCCGGCAGATGTTGGTGCAGTCGACGCAGGCCCTGCGGACGTCGGCGCCGCTGATGCGGGCAGTCCGGATGCTGGGTCCACGCCGACCTGCGCCGAGATGAGCAAGAAGCTCCAGGGCGACCTCGCCGCTGCGGTCGCCGCTCACAACAGCTGCAGCGCCAGCGCGGACTGCACCATCGCCCAGACCAGCACCGCGTGTGCCGGGGCGTGCGGGCAAGCGGTGAACAAGACCGGTAAAGCGGCGGTCGACGCGGTCGTCGCCGATCTCGACGTGAACCTCTGCAAGGCCAACGGATACGCCGGAAAATGCGGCTATTCGACGCCGTCGTGCCTCGCGCCCAATCCGGCGTGCGAGGCAGGCAAGTGTGTGTATGTGCCCACGGTGAAACCATCGGACTGCACGCTGCCGCAGCCTGCGGGGACCGTCTGTGCCAACAAGACGTGGGTGTGTAAGGCGGGGTATTTCCAGACGACGTCCGCCTCGAAGGCCTGCATGGAGGCGACCTGCAGCCTCATGATCGCGGCGCACGGGGAGGCCATCGGCGGGGTCGCCGCCACCATCAACAAATGCAGTCACGACACCGACTGCATCATCGTGGCGACCTCCACCGCCTGCCAGGGTGCCTGTGGCGTCGCGGTGAACAAGGCAGAGGCGTCGGTGTTGGAGGCGTCGATCGCCTGGGCCGACGCCAACATCTGCAAAGCCAACGGCTACGCGGCGAAGTGCGGCTTTGCGACGCCGAAGTGTGTCGCGCCCAAGCCGGGCTGCGCGGCTGGCGTGTGTGTCTACGCAAAGGCCCCGTAACTTGGCCCCGCAGCACATCACCGCCATCGCGACGCTCATCGGCGTGGCGCTGTTGCTGGTTTTCGGTGAACGCACGCAGAGCACGCGCGCCCGAGTCGTGCTCAAAGGCCCGACATCCGCCGGTTTCATCGCGACGGCGGTGCTGTCGGGCTGCCTGGATTCGGACTGGGGCCGCTGGATCTTTGCCGGTCTGGTCTGCTCCTGGTTTGGCGACGTGCTGCTGATCTCCGCCAAACGCGCCGCTTTCCTCGCCGGTCTCGTCGCCTTCCTCCTCGGCCACGTCGCCTACACGGTCGCCTTCTACGATCGGGGCATCGACGTCATGGGTGGCTTGTTGCCCGTCTTGGCGCTTGGGGTCGTAGCGGTCGGCCTCGTCGCGCGCTGGCTGCTGCCCAAAGTTGACCCGGCGATGATGCGCCCCGTGCTCGCCTACATGGTCGTGATCACGGCCATGGTGGCCTTCGCCGGCGGCACCGTCGCAGCCCACGGAGGGCCTTTGTTGCTGGTCGGCGCCGTGCTGTTCTGGCTCTCAGACGTCTCCGTCGCGACCGATCGCTTCGCTGGCGGCGGCTTCATCAACCGCGTCTGGGGTCTCAGCTTCTACTACGGTGCCCAGCTCCTGCTCGCGCTCTCGTCCGGGACGGCTTGACGCCAATCGGTCGACTCTCCCGGGCGTTCAGCGGGTTCGACGCGATCCATGCCGCCGCGCTCGCCAGGAGCGCCAAGCTGGGTGAGGATAGGCGCCCACGTCGGGCAGACTCCGGCATCTGGGTGGACGGCTGGTGATGATTGAGCACGTAAAAGGAAGTCGGCTCAGGCGCATGGCGCGGTTTGCCACCATCGCGGCGCGCACGACGAAGGACGTGGTGCAGGCCAAGGCGCTGCAACGCCTGCGCGGTGATGATGAGGCGGTGGTCGCCGATGCGCTGCGACCAACCGCCGTGCGCATGGTCGAGGTGCTTGGCGAGATGAAGGGCGTGGCCACGAAGTTTGGCCAGTTCCTGACGATGGCCGACCAGGACACCTTTCCCGAAGAGGCCAAGAAGATCCTCAATCGGCTGCTGCACCAGACCCCACAGCGCATGGACCCCGAGAAGGCGCGCGCCGTGTTCATCCAAGAGCTCGGTGAGCCGCCGGAGACCGTATTTGCGCGCTGGGAGCCCGAACCCTTCGCCTCTGCGAGCATGGGGCAGGTGCACGCCGCGACCATGCACGACGGTCGTGAAGTCGTCGTAAAACTGCAGTTTCCTGGCGTGGGCGACGCGATCGAGCACGACATTCGCAACGCCGGCGTGATGTTTAAGGGCATGAGTCTGGCAGGCGGCATCCTCGACACCCGCGAGTACTTCGAGGAGGTCGCCGAGACGCTGCGACGCGAGCTCGACTATCGCGAGGAGATCGTGCAGCTGAAGGCGTACCAGGAGGCCTTGAGGCCGTGGCCGACGCTGGTGGTGCCGGGCGTTGTGGAGTCGCTGAGCACGGCCCGCGTGTTGGTGCTGGACCGGCTGCACGGCCCGACGCTGCTGGAGTTCGCCGAGGACCCCGACAGCCCCGCGGACGCCCGCTTTCGTGTCGCATCCCAAGTCGTCGCCGCCATCTGGGGACCCTTTCTACGGCAGGGGCTCATCCACGCTGACCCGCACCCGGGCAACTACATCGTGCTGCCCGATGGCCGGCTCGGCGTGCTCGATTTTGGCGCCACCAAGCAGCTCTCGCACAAGTTCACCGCCGCGTACTGGCAGGTCGTCACCGCCTCGATGCGCCTAGAAAAGGTTGATTATATCGGTATTTTCGACCGAATCGACTTCACCTTCCCCGCCGATCTCGACGCCACCCGTGCCTGGATGGACGCGCTGGTCCTCATCGTGGAGCGGCCCCTGCGCAACGACTTCTACGACTGGGGGGCCTGCCAGCTCGCCGTGGATTGTCGCAAACACATGACCAAGAGCGCCCTGCTCGCGGTGCAGGTGCGCGGCCCCGTCGAGAGCCTGATGTTCTATCGCGCGGCGGTCGGCGCGGCCGGTGATTTTCGTATGCTGCGCGCCGCCGGAAACTTTCGTGAAGTGTTGCGCGAGGTGCTCGAGACCGCGCGTGCCAACATGGACGAACGCTTGGTGGCGGCGTTCGAGGGGCACGACGCGGACCTGCGCCTCGATGCCGGCGACGTGTCGACCTGAGCGGCCCCACTCCCACGACCGACGACCTGACAGCCAGCCTCAAGACCATCGCCCGCGAGGTCGGCTTCTCCCGGGTTGGCATCGCCGCCGCGCACGCGCGACCCGAAGACGAGGCGCATTTGCGGGCCTGGTTGCAGGCGGATCGGCACGGCGAGATGGCGTGGATGGCCACCAACCCCGCACGCCGCTCGGATCCCGGGTTGGTGGTCGATGGCGCCCGCTCGGTCATCGTGCTGGCGCTGGACTACGACTCGGAGGCGCCGCACACACAGGAGGCGATGGCGCCGGGCCACGGGTGGATCTCGCGCTACGCGTGGGGCACCGACTATCACCTGCTCATGGAGCGACGGCTCAAGGCGCTGGCTCGTCGCGTCGTCGCAGAGCTTGCGCCGCCGGAGTTCGACGCGCGCCGCGAGTTTCGCTGGTCGGTGGACTACGGCCCCGTGCTCGAGCGGCGGTGGGCTGAGGAGGCGGGGCTTGGCTGGCAGGGCAAACACAGCCTGCTGGTGGATCCGGAGCGCGGCAGCTTCTTCTTTCTCTGTACCGTGATTACGACGATGTTGCTGCGGCCGGATTCGCCGCAGACCGACCACTGTGGGAGCTGCACGGCTTGTATGGATGCCTGCCCGACGCAGGCGATCGTGGCGGAGCGAGTGGTGGATGCGCGGCGGTGTATTAGCTACCTGACGATTGAGAGGCGTGGTGCGTTGACCGCTGAGGAGCGGGGGTGGGTGGGTGACCATGTGTTTGGGTGTGATGTCTGCCAGGACGTTTGCCCGTTTAACCGGTTTAGTGGGCCTAGCGGAGAGGAAGAGCTGGCGCCGCGCGAGGGGTTGGTGGCGCCTTCGCTGGTGGAGCTGGCGGAGCTGACGGAGGAGGCGTTTGCGCGGCGGTTTCGGCAGAGCCCGGTGAAGAGGGCGAAGCTTGTGGGGTTGTTGCGGAATGTGGCGGCGGTTCGGGGGAATCAGGGCGTGGTGGTGGAGAAGTAGGTCGGCTTTCGGGAAAATGAGCGGGGTGTTGACAGCGCGGGTTGGTTTGGCGAGGATGCGCGCCCGCTGCCCGGTTGACGGCTGGTTGGTGGGGTGTTCGCGCGCATAACTCAGTTGGTAGAGTGCCACCTTCACACGGTGGAGGTCACAGGTTCAAGTCCTGTTGCGCGCACCAGGGAAAGCCTCCGGAAACGGGGGCTTTTTTCGTTTTTGGTTTTGGGCGGGATGGGGTTGGGGGTCACGGATTGGGGGTGGGGGTCACGGTGGGGGTC
>ERZ889078.1552-NODE-1552-length-17982-cov-8.929380_pt1 | contig 17982 bp, 15 predicted proteins | sample MGYA00521266_ERZ889078 | MGnify/ENA primary metagenome ERZ889078 (study PRJEB32303, sample SAMEA104408618) | aquatic metagenome | biome: Brackish water; feature: Pelagic; material: water | place: Baltic Sea | collected 2014-06-16T06:34:00 | depth 76,534 m ...
CAAACGTCGCACTCCTCACACTGATTATCTGCACGCCTTTAAGATCAGCTATCAGATTGGAAAAGTAAATAGGTGACACCAAATTTGTTACCAAAGCGACAAGATAAAACATCCACAGTAATACTTGAAATATTCTGCCATATTTCAACGGACGAAACCAGTAAATTTAATCCAATGATATTCCTAAATTACCCATGGTACTCATGAAGACAAAAATTGAAAAATATCGCAAATGATTAAACTGCTGGACAGATATATTATAAACCAGTTCGTTTCGAAGTTTATTGGATCAATGATCGCATTTTTGACCATATTTATTATCGTTGACGTCATTGATCATTTGGATAAATTCATTGACACTGATATTACGAGAAATGAAATTTTCAAGTATTACTTTCATACTTTGCCATGGTATATCAGTATCGGTATGCCCATGGCACTTCTACTGTCCACCGTGTTCAGTCTTGGATTATTGCAAAAACGAAATGAGTTGACCGCCATTAAAGCGTCCGGCATTAGTCTAAAACGAGTCACCATTTCATTAATCCTTATTGGATTTCTATCAATCGTTTTTAGTTTTTATTTTGAAAACCTGGTTGTGGCTCCCTCCATGCATAAACGAGCAGAAATTGAACTAGAATATTTCCAAAGTGCCAGATCTAAACGCGCAGTGAAAAGCCGCGAAATTTATCGACAAGTGGAAAAGAATAAAATCCTGTACATAAAAAGGTTCAATTTTAAAACCAACACTGCTCACAACATTTCACTTCAAACTTTTGAAAACAATAATATCCTAAGTCGTTTAGACGCACCCACAATGTCATGGGATGAATCGACGGAAAAATGGAGACTACCTGTCTCGAGAGTCAGAACTGATCTGGCCGATGATAATCGAAAATTTCAGCTATTTGAAAGCGATTCCTTACTGACACTGGACTTCACACCGGTTGACCTGACTGCACAATCCGTAAAACCCGAAGAAATGAATTATTGGGAATTGGACGCTTTCGTGGATAGGCTGAATATAAACGGGATAAAAGATCCCAGATGGGTTGTCAATCTGCATTTTAAACCTGCATTTGCGTTCAGCAGTTTTATCATGATCCTGTTCGGGCTATCCTTATCCGTCCAAAGACCAAGATCAAGTATGGCTGTGGGACTCGGGGTCAGTATCTTTGTGATTTTTCTCTATTATGGGGCAATCAAGTTTGGACAATCCATGGGATATAAAGGCATGATCGAACCGTGGCTATCAGTATGGTTGGGGAATTTTGTTTTCTTACTTATCGGTGGTTATATGTTCATGAAGACCAAATCGTAGTTTAGATTCCAGCGATCTCAAGACTAACTAGTTGCTTTCCTTCCGCTATCAGTAATTCCAGATACCACTTCATTATAATTAACAATTCTATTTGATATCGTTGAATTAGAGATTTTACTCCCGGATAATAAAATGACATTATTCAAAGTTGAATCCGTGACTTCACATCGATCTTCAATTGTACAACTGGTAATATTGGAATTTTTAACCACCGCTGTTGGTGAGACTACATTTTGATCATCAATGAGTAGTCTTTTATTCGTGGATAACATGGTCTCGTATAAACCGCAATCCAGCCAATCTGTGATGTGGAAATAGGAAAATATTGAACCGGTTTCCAACATCCTGGCCATGGCATCAGTTAATTGGTATTCGTTATTTGTGGTTATTTGATTTTCAATAAGAAAATCAAGAGAAGATACCAGTTCCTTTTGAGAGGCGAAATAGTAAATACCGGATATGGCGAGATTCGTTGGAGGGACTTCAGGTTTTTCTAGAAATTTTATAATCCTATCCCGATGAACATCGATGACCCCGAACCGTCTGGGATCTTCAACTTCCTGAACGCCAATTCGATTATGAGGATTGTTGATGAATTCCTGATAATCCAATTTAAAAATTGAATCACCCAGAATGACCAGCACAGGACTTTCATCATCCGTCAAACCCAATTTTATGGCATGTCCAAGCCCCAGTCGCTTTTCCTGTTTACAAAACCGAAATTTTACACCAGGATACCTTTTCGTAAACTGTTCAACCTGTTCACTGAAGTGACCCGTAATCAGGGTGATCTCATCAATTCCAATGTCAATGAGTGGTTCAATGATATGAGAGAGAATGGGTTTACCCGCTACAGGTAGCAGGCATTTTTGAATACGATCAGTAAACGGGAGCAGCCTTGTGCCACTCCCGGCTACCGGTATGATTGCTTTCAAATCTTATAATTCAGGTTGAAATTTAATAGTGTCAGATTTTAATTTTACGTTTGCTTTCCCGCTATGTTTTTTCATTTGGGTGATTATTTTATCCACGGCGACAGTCAATGACTTCTCAAAAAGATCAGAATTTTCCTGTGCAAAATATTCATGCCCTTTTGAGTGCGCTTTTATTTCTACAACTTCGCCTGTGTTATCCTTTTCAAGGATGACGAAACAATTAGTTAAACTGGAATATCTTTCTATCTTGCTAACTCTTTCATTTACGAGTTTCTGCAATTTTTCGGAGGGTGAGAAATGCCGTGAGGTAATTTCAATAGTCATGTAATCTCCTTTTATTTTGATAGTTTAGGACCAGCAGTTTCCAGATGCTTGACTGCTAATCCATATTTCTTAAAATTCTCCGTTATTAATTTTGCCAGATGAGATAACATCTTATCGTATTCTTCAGGATCGTCCCATGCTTTTCGTGGATTCAATATTTCAGACTTTACACCTTGCAAAGTCAGAGGGACACTTAAGTTGAGAAGAGGTAAGGTTTCAAATTCAGCATTTTCAATTGAGCCATCAAGGATCGCCGTAATCATGGCACGGGTATTTTGGATACTAATTCTTTTTGCGCCTTCCGTTGCGGATCCACCTATCCAGCCAGTATTCACCAAGTACACTTTTGAGTCATGCTTAATTATTTTTTCCTTGAGTAAATCAGCATATTTTAATGGATGAAGTGTGAGAAATGGACCGCCAAAACAAGGCGAAAATGTGGCTTGCGGTTCAGTAATTCCTCGTTCTGTACCCGCCACTTTTGCCGTATATCCGCTGATAAAATAATACATAGCCTGGTCATTCGTCAGTTTTGAAATAGGAGGAAGTACGCCATAAGCATCACAAGCCAAAAATATGATGGTTTTGGGATGTCCTGTCATACTACTTAAGCCTTGAGCGCATAATGAATTTTCAATAAATTCCAGCGGATATGAGACTCGTGTATTTTCAGTCTTTGAACTATCAGTAAAATCAACTACTCTGGTTCTTTCATCGAAAACGACGTTCTCAAGCAAGGCACCATGCCTGATGGCATTATAAATATCCGGTTCAGCTTCCTGGTCAAGATTGATGACTTTTGCATAACAACCGCCTTCAAAATTGAATATCCCGTTATCAGACCACCCATGTTCGTCATCACCAATCAGCGGTCGGTTAGGATCAGTCGAAAGCGTTGTCTTCCCAGTGCCGCTTAATCCGAAAAATAGTGCAGGATTCTCTCCGTTCAGATCTACATTCGATGAACAATGCATCGATAGAACGCCACGTAATGGTAGCATGTAATTCAGTACGGAAAATATCCCTTTTTTGATCTCACCACCGTATTCGGTTCCACCGATAATACATACTCTCTTTTCAAGATTGAAGCAAATGAATGTGTCGGAATTCATTTTATGTTTTTCATATCGTTCATTGGAAACTTCAGAAGCATTGATGATCGTAAAATCTGGCGTAAAATCTTTTAACTCTTCAGCCGTGGGTCGAATGAACATGTTTTGGGCAAAAAGTACCTGCCAGGCTTTTTTAGCGATAATTCGAACGGATATCCGGTAATCGGGATCTGCTCCGGCGAAACCATCAAATATGTATGTATTTGAGTCATCGGCGTGATTATAATAACTAATAACGTTTTTGTAGAGATAATCAAATGTTTCTGTGTCAATCTTTTGATTAACACTTCCCCACCAAATATTATCCTTAGACGTATTTTCAGAAACAAAGTATTTATCTTTTGGGGAACGGCCGGTATATCGACCAGTGTCGACCATCACTGCTCCGTTCATTCCCATCTTTGTTTCTTTTTTTAAGATCGAATCTTCAATTAAACTTTCTACCGGTAGATTTCTCAAAATCCGGTCGATGTTAGACATTCCTAATTCCTGAAGTCCAAGTTCACGCCAGGTAATCATACTTCTCCTTTATTTTTTTGCATGTGGATGAGATTTATTATATTCATTTTTTAGTTTTTCTATTTGAACATGGGTATAGATTTGTGTGGAGGATAAACTGCTGTGTCCCAGCAGTTCTTTAACCGCGACTAAATCCGCTCCATTATTTAATAGATGGGTTGCGAAAGTGTGCCGTATTGAATGCGGACTTAATTTTTCATTATTGGAAATCTGTCGTAAATATTTTTTCACTATGTTGTATACTGTTTTTTGACAGATGTGATTGCTTGAATTATTACTTTTGGATTTTCTGATGGAAGGAAATAAATATTCCTGGGATTGAATATCATTATGTTTTACAATTTCGATCATGTACTGTTTATAGGCTTCAGCTACGTAACTGCTGAAAATAACCAATCGCTCCTTGTTTCCTTTGCCTAATATACGAATAATCCGGTTTTCAACTTGAATGTCTTTCAATTTGATATTGATCAATTCCGAGATTCTTACCCCCGTTGAATAGAAGAGTTCAAGTATAAGTCTGTCTCTCTTTCCTTCTATTGTGGAGAGGTCTGGAAGTTCCATTAATGATTTTGCTTCTGATGTTTTTAGAAAATCAGGAAGGTGTTTTGGAAGTTTAGGCGTCTTTACAGTTGCAGCAATATTTTTCTGGGTGACTTGATTAAGAAATAAATATTTGTAAAACGATTTTAAGGTTGCCAATTTTCGAGCTACAGTTCGGGCAGTTAAACCCTTTTCACTGAGCTTCTGAAGAAAAAATTGGATGGATGATTTTTCGGTTTTAGTAACCTTCACCGATGTATCATAAGATTGTAAAAAGGCTAAATATTCTTCCAAATCATTCTTGTATGATCGAATGGTATGGGAAGAATACATTCTCTCAAAGGAAATGTATTCAATGAACTGGTCTAAATAATCATTGTTCGTCATTTTCCAAAATCTCAAGTGCGGATTTTATATCAACTGGTATTTCTGCAGTGAAGGTCATTCGTTTCTTTTGTCTTGGATGTTCTATCTCAATTGAATATGCATGGAGTGCAGCGCGCGATATCACCTTAAAAACGGATTTGATTAACCGTGTGTGCTTCTCATGAAATGATTTCATCTTGCCAAAATCACCCCCGTAAAGGTGATCCTGGATAATTGGATGGCTGATCTCTTTCATATGGACTCTCAATTGATGAGTTCGTCCGGTCTCAGGGTATAGAGAAATCCAAGTCAGCGGAGGATAAACTTTGATCGGCTCATATCGAGTAACTGCGGTTCGACCATTCGTAATAACAGAAGAAAATAATTGTCTGCTCCTTGGATTTCTCCCCAATTTACTTTCAATTCTGTCTGCATCCTTCACAATCCCCCACACCAATGCCTTATATTCTTTACGAATTTCTCTCTTCTGGAACTGCTGACTTAAATAATGGTGCGCATAATCGGTTTTTGCAATGATGATGACACCTGAAGTATCCTTGTCCAGACGATGAACAATTCCTGGCCGATCAGAGTCTGCATTGGATAAATTTTTGAAATGATAAAGAAGTCCGTTCACCAACGTATTATCCCAGTTTCCACTCCCGGGATGGACAACCAATCCAGCTTGTTTGTTCACAACCACCATGTCATCATCTTCATACAAGATTTCAAGGTCAATTTTTTGTGGGATAACATCTTCATCAATAGTGGATTGGAAGTCACATGTGATGTGCTCGCCACCAGACAACATCAGATTGGGTTTGGCGGATATTCCGTTGACCTTCAAGGCATCTGATTTAATAACGGTTTGTAATTTTGAGCGGGAAATATCCGGAAAAACTGAAACCAAATACTGGTCCAGTCGAACACGTGACTTGTCACACTGGATATTAAACCGAAGTTCCAACGGATTTGTTATTGTTTATTTTCTGCTAGAAATAATGAATATAAAAGGACGAGGGTGATTCCTATGGTAACGCTTGCGTCAGCCACATTGAAAATATACCATCGATGCTGATTGATACCAATATCGATAAAATCTACGACCCCGGTGTACTTACCCGGAATGATGAACATGAGTACCCTATCTATCATGTTTCCAATGGCACCTCCCAAGATCAATGCCAAACCGAGCCTTAACTCTAATCTTTTATCTCGTTCAATGTATAAATAATAAGAAACCAGGCCGATCGCAAAAAATGAAAGGACCGTTATAATAGGAAGATACTTCCCAACGCTGATTCCAAAAGCGACGCCGGGATTTTCGACAAATGTAATTCTAAAAAAATTACCAATTATGTCATGAGGAGTGCCCATGAGATAATTTGTTTTTATCCAAAATTTTGTTATTTGATCAAGAAAAACGACCAATAACGTTGATATTAATATTCTCAAACTATTTTACTTTTGTTTTGCAGTCGTAGCAAGTGCTAGTATGAGGAACTTCAATTATTCTGGCTTCAGGGATCTTTTCACCACATTCTTTACATACCCCAAATGAACCATCATCAATCATATCCAATGCTCGGTCCAGATATTGCAGATAATCCATTTCCCTTTTTAGCCAATAAAACGCCTTTTCTCTTTCCTGATGATCACTCCCAGCATCTGCCATATGAGAAGAATATATCGCATTAACTGATCCACCTTCTAAAATATTATCAGTAAGTTTTCTGGCTTTTTCGATTGAATCCAAAGTCGAATTTCGTTTTTCCAAGATCAATTTTTTAAACTTGTTGAGATCACGTTTCATCCATTTATTTTTGCCCGTCATACTACACTCCTGAATTGTTTGCTTTCGTGATACCAATTGTAACAGGTATCCCATTAATTTTTATTTTTAAAATGTGTTCAGATTTACTAGAATTCTTTAACAAATTTACACCAAGTACTTCATTTAACAAATACGTTCCATAAGAATCAAGTGCAGAATTAATTGTCTCATCAGCTTCTATCGAGACTTGAATCCGATCTTCTACTTTCAATCCTACTTCTTTACGTAGATTTTGAATTTGCCGAACTAAATCCCGAATGATCCCTTCTCTGATAAGTTCTTCTGTCAATCGTATATCAATTCCAATAGTAATAAGATTATCAGAATTAGTAGAAAATCCTTCAGCAGGGATTTCATTGATAATAAGGTCGTCCGGCGCAATATCAAATTTTTCCCCAAGAAGAACACTTTGCCCGGATTGAATTTTTAGCAAGATCTCATCAATGGATGTTGAACTGATCAGAGTAAGTACCTCTTTTAACTCAGCTCCGAACTTTCCTCTTAAGGATTGAAAATTGGGTTTCACCTCAAAAGTGACGATTTCTTCGATATTATCGGTAATCTTTACAGATTTGATATTCAACTCTTCCGTGATCTGATCTGAATTTCGATCAACATAATTTTTCATACTGTCGCTTTTGGAAAATATCACCAGCTGGGATAGTGGCTGCCGAATTTTGATATTGGCTTTATTTCTAGCTGACCTACCGATATTAACGATTTGTTTAATGGCATCGATCTCCAGAATGAGATCATCATTTTTGTACTCGCTTTTATATTCCGGGAATGTTGTCAGATGAATACTTTCAGGTGCATCACTGTCAACACTGCAAACCAGATTCTGGTAAATATCTTCAGATATAAAAGGAATGATCGGTGACATGATTCTTACAAAAGTCAACAAGGTTTCATGTAAAGTCTGGTAGGCTGCCGTTTTATCAGAATCGCTATCACTCTTCCAAAATCGACGGCGGTTTCTTCGAACATACCAATTCGAGAGGTCATCTAAAAACTCAGTGGCGGACTGTAACAATTTAAATACCTTGAACTCTTCGTAATAGTTATCGGCTATACGAACAAGTTCATTGACCTTGGCCAATATCCACTTATCTAACTGTGTGAAGGATTCAGGATTTGCCTTTTTAACCAGCGGATCAAATTTATCCAGATTAGCATACGTCACGAAAAACGAGTAAGTATTCCAAAGCGTAATAATTTGTTTACGTGTTTCATCTGCATGTTTATATCCAAACAGCATATTGTGTTCGGGATTTTGTGCTGCGTACATCCACCGCATAACATCCACACCCATTTTTTCGGCAGCTTCTTCAAACCAGATCGCATTCCCCCACGATTTATGCATTTCCCGTCCAGTATCGTCTTTGACAAGAGCATGACCCAATATCGTTTTAAAGGGGGCAGTATTTTCCATGACAGTTGACATCGCCAATAATGAATAAAACCAATTGCGGAACTGTCCTGGGAAACACTCTAGCACAAGATCTGCAGGAAACCACTGCTTCCAATATTCTCGATCTTCATTGTATTTTAGTGTGGAATAAGGTACAATACCTGCATCAAGCCAGGGATTTCCAACATCCGGTATCCGGGTCCCGATGAGACCTGTTTCAGGATGTCTAATTTTCACTTTATCAATCCACGGCCGGTGAGGCGTTTTCCCCTCAAAATCGTCCCAGCCTTCAACTGCCAGTTCTTTTAATTCTTCTTTAGAACCGACAACATAAAAGGATTCATCTTCAAATGTCCAGATTGGTAACGCTAATCCCCAGAATCTTTTTTTCGAGATCATCCAGTCACCCATATTGGTAAGCCATTCAATCTCGCGGTCGGAACCCCAATCTGGTATCCATTGAATATCCTTTACAATATTCTTAATTTCATCACGCCAATCCATGTTGATATACCATTCAGTAACCATTCTGAATACCAGCTCATCGCCCGATCTCCAACAATGCGGATAAACATGAGGGTATTTTTCAACATACACCAGAAACTGCGTTTCTTTTAACTTGTCAATAATTTCAATTGTAGTTTGTGGATCTGTGACGCGTTTGCCAGAAAGCCATCCAAAGTTGTCAAGATAATGGGATTGATCGTCTAAAGGGGCAATATTAACAAGTTTATGCTTTGCACCGATCTTATTATCGATATCACCGCAGCCTGGAGCGATATGGACAATTCCGGTTCCTTCACCTGCTACGACATTATCACTTCCAATAGAATCTTTCCCACCATCAATCACCGCATGACACGAGATACCATTAATATGATTTTCGGCTAATTCTTCATTAACAAACGGATACCCTCCAAAAATAGACTGTGCCGGAAGGTCATCAAATGGACCACGATATTTCCAACCGATCATTTCAGCCCCCAGGATGGTACCTTCTAGGGTATATCCTCCGCGTTCCTTAAATATTTGAGCGATGGTTTTTAATTTGGGTACGTTTTCAACCCACTGTTTTTTCTCCAGATATTGTTTCTCAAGACGTTTATTCTCAAGATTATCAGCAGCAAAATAATAGATTGAACCATCAACCGAGCGTAACCGTTGGTAGGATAGATTTATATTTATTGCAGCGGCCACGTTTGATGTAAGCGTCCATGGTGTTGTTGTCCAAACTAACAGATATTCATTTTCTCTGTCGATCAAAGGAAAACGGACAAATACCGCTTGATGCGCAACCAGTTTCCTGCCCTCGATGATTTCCATCTGAGAGTACGATGTACCAGATTTTCCGGACCATGGTACGACGTCAAATCCTTTTCTAATTTTTCCTCTGTTAAATAACTTTTTAAGATAAAGCCAGATTGTGTAGTTATTTTCTTCGGACATTGTATAGTAAGAGTTATCCCAATCCATCCAGTATCCAAGTCGCTTTGATTGTTCGGTTTGGATTTTAGAATATTTCTCAACACGCTCTTTGCAGAGATTAACAAATTTTTCAATGCCGAATTCTTCGATATCTTTTTTAGATTTGAACCCTAGTTCTTTTTCGACTTCTACTTCGACCCAAAGTCCCTGACAGTCAAATCCATTTTGATACCGTTGATCGAATCCTTTAAGCGCATGAAATCTTTGGAATATGTCCTTTAATGTTCTTCCCCATGCATGGTGTACACCCATGGGATTGTTAGCAGTGATAGGTCCATCAAGGAAAGACCACTTCGGATTTCCCTTGTTCTTTTGAACAAGTTTTTCGAATGTTTGCTCTTTATTCCATTGTTCAAGAATTTTATGTTCTAACTGGATAAAATCCACATTATTATTTACAGGAGTGAATCGCATATTATTAACTTAATCTTTCAAAATTATAGACGTGAAATTTAGTCTTACCGATAAATCTTAAACAATCTAGAAGGCGGAAATTTGAATGTCATTTTTTTTGGTTCACAATAATGTTAAGAATAATGAAAAGGGAAACAGATTTTCTGTCGACTGTTATAGTTTCCATTACTCGATTCAAGTTTATTAGTTTTATGCATCTATTATTTTATTAAATAGTTATTCCGACCTTTAAATATTATTTATACTTTAATCATTGTGATCAGATACAGTATAAGCTCATTCCAATTTCATTCATTCATATCGATCAATAGTCTTAATAATTAAGGTGATAAAAGAATTTTGATGTACATATCCGATTAGCGATAATTTACAGTACGTTTTTCTAATGAATTAGATGTGAAAAGTACGATAACTTTTTGGCAATTATGCAATCGCTGTTAATTTAAAGAATTGAAATAGGAGCAAAAGTATTGAAAAATCCTGATCGAAAAAAATTCCTGGATATAATGTTAGGCGCAGGTGCAACCGCGTGGTTGGCTTCGATATTATATCCAATTAGTAGATATCTGATCCCGCCAAGCGTTCCTGATTCGAATGTAACAAATGTGGATGTGGGCTCAATTACCGAATTTCCACCAAATAGTTCTAAGATCATCAGGTTCGGAAGAAAGCCAGTTATTGTGATTCGTACAAAAGAAGGAGATTTCAAAGCATTATCCGCCACCTGTACCCATTTGGATTGCAACGTACAGTATAAAACGGATACCGAGCAAATCTGGTGTGCATGTCATAACGGTTTTTATAATCTTGAGGGAACAAACTTATCAGGACCTCCTCCAAAACCATTGGCACCCTATACTGTCAGAATTGCAAATGAAAAGGTAATCATTAGCAGTGAGGAAATGTCATAATGAAATTATATGATTGGATAAATGAACGTATTGACTTGGATTCTGCAGTCAAGTTTGCAACGAAAAAACAAGTCCCTGTATTTTATGGAACGGTTTGGTATTATCTTGGTGGTGTATCCTTATTTCTTTTTATCGTTCAGGTTTTCACTGGTATACTACTGATTTTATACTATCAACCCGGTGCAACAACTGCCTTTGAAAGTGTCAAATTTATTGTGAGCAAGGTCAGCTTCGGATGGCTAATACGGGAAATCCACAGTTGGTCTGCGAACCTGTTCATATTATTTATCTTTTTGCACATGTTCACAGTTTATTTCGCCAAGGCTTACCGCAAACCTCGCGAAATCACCTGGTACTCCGGTTTCATTCTACTGTTACTAGCGATGTTTTTTGGATTTTCAGGGTATTTACTCCCTTGGAACGAACTCGCATTTTTTGCTACAAAAGTTGGCTCCGATATTGCCGGTGCAGTACCTATTGTTGGGGATTTCTTATTAAAACTGCTGCGATCTGGAGATGAAGTAAGCGGAGCAACACTTACCCGATTCTATGGAATTCATGTTGCTGTTCTACCTCTTGTCTTCACACTATTGCTGGGATTGCACCTGATGTTTGTTCAATTGCAAGGGATGAGTGTTCCTCCCGAACAAGAAAATCTCCCTCATGATAAGAGAAAATACATGCCGTTTTTCCCGAACTTTGCTACCCGGGATTTATTGCTTTGGTTGATCGTTTTGAACGTTATCGCACTTCTAGCTGTATTCTTCCCTTGGGAACTCGGCCAAAAAGCTGATGCATTGGCTTCAGCTCCTGCAGGTATTAAACCAGAATGGTATTTCATGTTCATGTTTCAGACCTTAAAACTGATACCTGCACACGTCTGGTTTATGGAAGGAGAGCTGTTTGGAATTATGATGTTCGCCATTGCTGGATTAATTTGGTTTTTGGTTCCATTTCTTGACAAAAAAGCTAACCATGGCAAAAAATCATTATTTTGGAAATTTGTAGGAATATTTGCAATTGTTTTTATAGTTGGCATGACTATTTGGGGGTATTCTGTATGAAACATTTAATTCAACTACTATTCTATATTTGTTTATCTGTTAGCTGGGTCATCACCGCTCCTTCAGATGATTCCGACGGATGTATTGCTTGCCACCAGATTATTGATGAAGATCGTGATGATGATGAAAAGATCATGACCCATATAATGGAAGATGTCCACTTTCAAAAAGGGTTGAGTTGTTCAGATTGTCATGGTGGAAATCCAAATGCTGGTGATGATGAAGATGAAGCCATGTGGGATGCAGATGATTTTGTCGGTGCAGTTGATAAAAAGGATCAACCCAGATTTTGTGGAAAATGTCACAGCGATCCGGAATATATGAGACAATATTCAGCTCATTTAAAAACTGACCAGGAATCACAATACTGGAGCAGTCACCATGGCCAGAAACTGTCAGAAAACGATGAACATGTGGCCGTTTGTACAGATTGTCACGGTGTACACGGTATTTATCCAATCAAAGACCCGCGATCTTTAGTATACCACATGAATGTTCCCACTACATGTAAACGTTGTCATAGTGATAAGGACATAATGGCTAATTCAGGATTGCCAACTGATCAGTTTGATAAATACAAATCCTCTGTTCATGGTACGGCACTGTTCGATAAAAAAGATATCGGTGCTCCTGCATGTAATGACTGTCATGGTAACCACGGCGCAATGCCACCTACTATCCTTAGTATTTCTGATATTTGTGGAACCTGTCATGCAAACAATGCTGAACTATTCAAAGGAAGTCATCTTCGTGAAATTTTCATAAAAGAAAACATTAAACTTTGTGAAGGCTGCCACAATTACCACGATATTCAAAAACCAACCGATGAGTCTCTTGATTGGTCAGAGAATGAAACCTGTTCACACTGTCATCCTAATGATCAAGATAAAGCAAAAAATCTTTCGAATGCTCTTTTTAATATAATTGACAGTCTCAATATTAAAATTGAAGAAGCAAATGAAACGGTTGATTTGGCAGAGAATAAAGGAATGGAAGTAAGTGAGCTATTCTTTTCTTTAGAAGATGCTCACAAGAACCTGATCCAGACGAGGACGAGCATTCATAGTTTTAACGAGGAGTTCGTTAGAAAAACTTCTGAAGACGGATATAAGGCCGCAGATGCAGCGATTATTGGTGCTGAACAGGCACTAACCGAATTCGGGTTTAGAAAAAAAGGATTAATTGTTTTTTCACTTATCCTTACTTTTTTTGTTATCGTTTTATATTTAAAAATTAAATCAATGGAGAATAAATAATCATGAAAATACTAATGTTTGTATTCAGCATCATCATAGGTGGTTTTACACAAGCAAGTGACTTTGAGTATATTGGGTCTAATAAGTGTAAAACATGTCATCAGAAAGAAGAAAAGGGTGCTCAATATGTTAAATGGAATGAATCGCGCCATGGAAATGCATTTGCCACACTTATGTCGGAAGCGGCAGTAGAAATCGCAAATAAAATGGAGCTGAAAACTGCTCCTCATGAATCACCAGAATGTGTCGGTTGCCATACAACCGGATATGCAAAAGGTGGATTCGAGATTAAGGATGCGGCTTTTTATGCTCCGGCAGAAGACGATAAAGCAGGAATAAAAGATGCAAAGCGCATGGAAAATCTGAAGAACGTTGGTTGTGAGAATTGCCATGGTCCCGGCAGTGAATATAAAAGCAAAAAAGTGATGCAGGCTATTTATGATGGTACTGAAAAAGGCGATGGTTATGGAATGCTGACGGTTTCAAAGGAAACATGTCTTCAATGCCACAATGAAAAAAGTCCTACTTTTGATAAAGAAAAACCATTCAATTTTGATGAAAGTATGGCGAAGATCGCACACAAAATACCCGTCGAAGTTCCAACAAAATAAAACAATATCAATAAAAAAAGCCCGGTGTTCTCCGGGCTTTTTTTATATCTGAAAAAATCAAACTCCCATGAGTTGATAGTCTTCCAGTGTCAAATCCCTCCACTCGCCCGGTTTTAAATCCCCCAGACCCAACAATCCGATTGTGGAACGATGGAGCTTAACAACCTCATTATTAAAGTGATAAAACATCTTCTTAACCTGGTGGTATCTCCCTTCATATAACTTCAATCGTCCTGTATTCTCCGTTAAAATTTCTAAATCTGCTGGTTTGCAGGGTTTATCTTCATCTGCCAATTGTAATGTCCCACTTTTAAAGATCTCCGGTTCTTGCCCCGAGAAAGGGTCAGCCACTTCAATCTCATACGTTTTAGGAATGTGATATCGCGGTGAAATGATCCTATGCACAAGATCACCGTCATCAGTAATGATGAGTATACCGGTTGTATCTTTGTCAAGTCTACCAGCTGAGTTTACCAGCGGTCGTCTTTTATTCCACACAGAGGGGAAATACTGAAAAATGGTATCATCACCAAGGCGAGTACAAACGACACCTTCAGGTTTGTAAAAAATGGTAGCTATTCTGTCCGGATGGTCTAAAACTTCACCATTAAATTTGATCTCTGATGGATCAACCCGTTCTTGTGCGGATTTTACCGACCTTTCCCCTATCGTGATTTTTCCAGCTCTAACCAATTTTAAAACTTCTCTTCTGGAACAGATGCCCAATCTTGAAAATAACTTATCAACTCTTTCAGTCACTTTAAATTCCTATTGATATTAGTTTTTGTGTGAAATAGAATTTGCCTGGTAAATCAGGATATAAACTTGTTGTGAACCCTGAACAAAACCGGTAGGGCCACAATCGAAATAATAAAACATGTACCCACACCGATAAACAGAGCAATTCCCATACTACCAAGCCCGCGGTAGGTTGCAAACCATAGCGATCCGAACCCCAACATTGTTGTCATTGAAGTCAGAAATATTGCTTTCCCGGTGGATCGAAAAACAGTTCGAATATCTTTTTCTATGCGGTATCTGTGAAGGACATGGACTCCATCATCAATCCCAATACCAATAATGAGGGGAATTGCCATGATATTCATCATTGTCAGTTGTAAACCGGTTATTTTCATAATACCAACCATCCAGATTGTACCAAAGATCAAGGGAACCATCGCAAATAGCGTATAAAAGATATTTCGAAAATCCAGTGTGAGCAACAGAAATACGGCAACTATTGCAAACATGGTTGCATTTTTCCCATCAATGGCCATCAGTCTCAGCAGCTCAACATAAATTGGAGGAAGTCCGGTAGCTTTCGAACTGATTGATTCAACATCTTTGGTGAACTGAAATAAAAATTTTGCATCTTCCCAGATATTTTTTTTGGGGTAAATGGATATCAACATGGTTTCGCCACTATTCCCCACAAATCGTTTTCGGATATCCTCCGGTAATAAACTGATATCTAACGGATCTGCGTTGGTCATTTCTATAACTGATTCTCGGAAATGAGGTGTGAACTGATTAGTGAAATATGTGAGTTCTGATTTAATATCACGATTGTCAATTGATTCTATTAGACCAGATATTTTGCCTGTCAGTGTTGTATCATCTACAACTCCTACTAATAACGCCGCCTTTTCATAAATCCTGTCTTGCCCACCCATATAAGCAAGTGATTGCAATTCCATAATATTATATTCAAGTCGTTTCATTTCTGACAGGAATTGTTGAACATCCATCTCTGAAATGGACGTTTGTACGGGGGTTGATAGCAAAGTACGTCTTATATCACGAATCATTCTGAATCTGAGTGCTGAATCTTTATCGTCTGGAATATAATCAGATATGCTTTCAGTATGCCCGACAGAACTTAGCTCACCGCTCTTTTCCGTAAGCAAACGGACTTCATCTAAATCCGTTGATGTGAATACTACAAAATCTGTTGAGAGATCAAACGCATCTACCAATTTATCCTGCAATTTAATGGATTCTAGACCCACAGGCTCCATATTCAAGTAATTGTAGTCTATTTTGATTTGATAAGCTTCAAATAGCATTATTCCTGTAATGATGATCAACGAAACACCATAGATCAGACTATGATTATAAATGTGAAAAGCGATGTCAGCCAAAAACTTAAACGAAATATCTTTGGGTACAGAAGTCCGCTTGAATTTATTTAATAGACGTTCCCTTAGCGCTAATAACACAGGTAATACAATCAAGGATGCAATCATGGTAGCCACAATTCCAAAACCGGCCACCAACCCAAATTCTCGCATGCCACGGTTTTCAGATATGATCATTGTTAGAAAAGCCAAAGCGGTAGTCAGTCCTCCCGTTATAATACCTGGTCCCGACTTGACAAGCGCTGATATCATTGAGGTCAGAGCATCCGCACCCGCATTTCTGAATTCAGTGTATCCTGATATGATGTGTATACTAAAATCTATACCCAAACCCACCAGAATTACTCCCATCATTGCCGTTGTCATATTGAGGTTTTCAACAAGGATACTGGTGATCCCCATCGCCCATATCACACCAAATATTACAGCTGTAATCGCCAATAACGGACTGACCCAGATTCTGAATGAGGCAACAAACAAAATAAATATTCCTACCAGAGCAAGACTGGTAATCCGCCATGAATCGCTTTCAACTGCCACCATTTCATCTCGCGCAAGGACAAGCGTTCCGGTGAGACCTGCTTCAACTTCATATTTTAGTGCAATGTCCTTGATTACTTTTTCTATCCCATCTACAGCATCAGTCACAATTTGGAAATCATCAACCATATTAAAAACAGGCTCAATCATAATTAATATTAATTTGTGATCCGGTGACATGAAGTAGGTTTCACCAATCAGGATTGCATCAGTTGCCACTTTTCCAGGATTTATGGGAGGTGTACCATCAAATACCAATTTTTGGACTTCAACGAATTTTTCTAACCCATCCAAAAAACGGACTGCATCCAATTCCTTTCGTTTGGTGGATAACGCTTCATCCCCTTGGTATTCCTTTTCGAAGCTATCATTCAGATTTACCAAAAATGGTATTAAATTTGGATTTTCATAGATCGAACTGAAGTTTTTTAATTCATTTGATTTAAGAAGTTTGAGGCCATGCTGTTGGTAAAATTCAACTGGAATATTTATATCAACACGATCCACCCAATGAGATAAATCTTCAAGCCTTGGTTTAAGCTCCAACGCAAAATCTTTTAAGCTGTGCTCTTCACCTTCCGCGAGCAGTATTATATTTGAAGCATTGTTAAATTCATCAAGTATAAATTCAAATTCTTCTGCTTTCGCATTACCAGTAGGCATCATTTCGGTAAAACTGGTACTGACTTGGAGTCTACTAGCCATCACTCCCAAAATAAGTGTCATTATAATAATAACAAATGACATCAGATAGGTATTATTGACGGCGTTTTCACCAATAAAGATCAATAACCTTTTTCTCATTTTCAACCTGCTACTGAATTAAAGATTAAAAAAATACATTAAGCCTTGCTCTTATCCAGGATTCCTGAATACCAAATTCTGTTTTTCCACTACCAAGAAATGAGAATATGGAGACATCAACCGCAATATCCTGTAACGGAGATCCGGTTAATTGTAAGGAGAATATCTCACTTTTATCGTTCATGTTTCGGAGTGTCCACGCACCAATACTCCACCATTGGTTCAACGGATAACGGGACATTAACATTATATAATCCTCACACAGCGTTCGAATTTTGCCATCTAAATAGTCTAACACCTGACTCACTGGATAGTACTGACCCGGAGTGTACCCCGCACCTGCATCGTTATGATAAGCTTCTAAAAGCAGGTTCAGGAAAGAGCGGTGGCTATC
>ERZ889078.1555-NODE-1555-length-17975-cov-19.387221_pt1 | contig 17975 bp, 12 predicted proteins | sample MGYA00521266_ERZ889078 | MGnify/ENA primary metagenome ERZ889078 (study PRJEB32303, sample SAMEA104408618) | aquatic metagenome | biome: Brackish water; feature: Pelagic; material: water | place: Baltic Sea | collected 2014-06-16T06:34:00 | depth 76,534 m ...
GGAATAGAGGCAGCTATGTACAATTCATCGGTTAGCTCCTGCAATTTGGGTACATCAATCAGTTCTTTGAAAGTGTATTTCATAATTTCCTCCCAAAAAGCTCAAACTCATATGGGCTGAAGCATGATCATTCAAAATACCAGCGGCGAACTTAAGGGTAAAGTTCGGACGTGACAGCATAACGTGCATGAAACTTCTGTATCATATTCCCCAAAATTTCGCAAAGCTGACAGACCAAAGGTTTACGATTGGTCATGATGCAGCCGTTGGAAATTCATTTTTTTGCTTTCCCCAAAATTAGATTTCAACCTCATAAAGGACATATTCGCCAGACTTGCCTTTTAACGTGGTCCGATACATTTTATGCTTCTCCACCAACCCTTGTACTGCCTCATAGGCCGATTGGGAGATCAGCAGCTTTGTGCCGAAATCCTTATTCGCAGTTTCTATCCGACTTGCAAAATTAACCGCGTCTCCGATAGCGGAAATTTTACTCATCATGCCTGTGTCAAAACTGCCCACAATGACGTTCCCCAGATTAATTCCTGCCCTGATCCGAAAAGACCAATCATACATTTGATTGAGATATCCGTTAAACTTTGTCAAAGCCGCGTTCATGGCATTAACCGCATTGATGGCACCCAATACAGGGTTCTTGTTATCTTCTATTGCTCCAAACAATGCCAAGATGCCGTCTCCCGACACATCGCTGATAACACCTTTGTGTTGTACAATAATCTGGTTCATCGTTTGATAGTAACGATTTAAAACATGCACGACATCATAAGCAGGGAGATTCTCAGCAAATCCGGTGTAGTTTTCGATATCGGTGAAGAGGATCGCCAAATCCTTCTCTTGTCCAAGTTTGGTGCCGGGAGCATCACCAAATTGCCTTAAGATAATTTTGATATCCAATTCATCAACGACCGGACGTCTAATCGTAATGTTCCCACTTATCTTGGTTTGGCAGGCCAATCGAATATTCTGCGGAAATTCCAATTTCTCGGCTAACTGCTTCTCTTTATCATTTCTGGGCCGGCAATTGCTCAATCCGTCCATGATATAGACCCGACAGGTTGTGCACCGAGCATTGCCGCCACAGACATGGATGTGATTGATTTTGGCTTTGTTTATGGCTTCTAATATTGTGCTGTCCGGAGACGCATAAATTATCTTGTTGTCTGTTTGAGAAAATATTTCGAACACTATGTCACCTGGTTTTGACCTGCGGATTAATGATTATGTCGTTTTACGATCCGATTTTTGCCATGTGGCTATGGAACATATTGAGATAATTGACGGCAGTTTCATCACATTTGTCCCGGCTCTGAAGCCGGCGGCGCGTACCACAAGCTCCTTTGCGGGATAGGGGACGTGCGTCAGGTTACAAATTTCTAAGCTCATAGTGATTTTCAGCCGCAATCCGGCACCCTCTACCTCCAATCCACTTGAACGGTTCTAAGGGGCGGGTCATCGCCCCGCTGCATCATCCGACCGGAATGGTCAGCACCGGAACCTGCTGTTGGTTTCCATCCGGATTGATGCGGAGTCTGAAAATGAACTTGATGAGCCGAAACGACTCCTTGCTCCTCGAATCGGTCTCATCGATGTAGAACCACCAGCCGCGAAACGGAATCGAAACGACTGCATTCCCCGGCCGTTCTTCGGATGACCGGATGGTGATAAGACGGAACTTCGGCAATCCGTGCCAGCCGCCGGGGTCGACGATGCCCGCCTCGAGGTGAGGCTTGGGCACTTCGACCATGCTCGCGGCGAGACGGAGCCAATCGAGCACCGAGCAGGTCTCCACATAGATCGTGTCTTCTGCATCCACGTCGACCGACGGGCCGAACGGGAGCACGATCTTCCTCCCGTCGACCACCTGCCCCTCGACCCCAATAAGGCCGAGGTACTCGCGGATGGCGTCATGGTCTTTTTCCGAATAGCCACTAAAGATGATGACATATGTGGGCCGCTTTTCGTCGGAGCCGGGCGTGCGGCCGAATCGCCCGATTCCTGCTTCACGGAACATGCTCGAAAGCATGAAGGCTCTTTGGATCTCCGGCGGTAACGGGGCATCAATGGGCACCTTCAGATCGTTCCACCGCCGGTAGAGGAGTCGAGTCACGATATGGCGCTCCTTTGCAGACGACAAGAGCAAGAATGCTTCCTCGATACTGAACGGCGTGACCAGGCTCCGGAGCACGGCCTCGCCCTGCAACGGCACGTAAGAGATCGTGGGGTTCTCCTCGTAAGCGGCTCCGAGGGAAAGCGGCACCATCTGTGTGGAATCAGCGCTGCCCCATGCCCGAAACTGCGCGCCCACGCTCCCCCGGAACTTCACGTTCGCCGCCACGCTGGAGACCGACAGCATGCCGAAGGTCTGGCCGTACCGCTCGCGGACGATCGCGTTCAGGAGCTGCTGGTCCTCGGTGTAGTTGATCACCTCGTTGTATGCCATACGGCCGTTCGAGATGGAAGACGGCCCCACCCCGGCGCAACCGCCGGTGAGAACAGCGGCACTCAGCATCATCACCATGAGAAGTCCCCATTTCATGTTTTCTCCTTCCATACGTTAATCCGGCTAGGGCGCCAGCGGCGTGTACCACAGCTCTTTCGGGACGATCTTCGGTTCGGGCGGGTCATCCTTGTAAGCCGGTGTCATGATCTGCACACCATTTTCATTGAAGACATCCTGAATGTTGCGATGCATTTCGGTGTACAGCTTCAACATCTGTGAGGCATCATCACAATAGGCATTGAGTTCGTAGTTCACCGCGAAGTCCGCCAGGGATTTCTGCCGTATGAACGGCCTGGGTTCCTTGAGAAGACCTTCGGTGCGTTCGGCGGCCAGTAACAGCATGGCCTCCACCTGCCGCCACGGTACCTCGTAACCGATCCCGGCCGTGGTATGCAGAATCAGGCCCTGGCGGCGGGCCATGGTGCTGTAGTTGGTCACTTCTCCGTTAAGGATGGTCGAATTCGGAATCACGACCTCTTCATTCTTGGCCGTCCGCAAGTGGGTGACCAATACGCGCATTTCAGTGACATCACCCACAGTATTACCGATCTTTACCCGGTCGCCAATTCTGAAGGCGCGCCGGTAGGTCATTGTGTAGCCGGCGATCACGTTGGAGATCACCGAGGTGGAACCGAGAGAAAAAAGGACCCCCAGCAGAATTGAGACCCCCTTGAAGGCTGCAGAATTGGATCCTGGAATATAGGGATACGCGATCACCAGTGCGAAGATGATGATCCCCACCCGCACAATTCGATGGGTCGGCCACGCCCAGTCGGGTTCGAATCCCTTGATTTGCAGACTATTGTTATCAATCGCGGCAAAAATGCTGCGGGCCAGTTTCAATCCATAACGGGTGATGAAATACACCACTACCAGGAACAGGAGGGGTGGGATAAAATCGATGACGGCATCCACCATGCCGCCAAGGGGCCCTGCCACGAATTTGAACAGGGTGTGGGCGGTGTACCTTGTTTGTGGAAACAAACTCAGGGAGAAATTCGCGAATGTGTAAAGCAGAAATCCAACGATCAGTGCCCGCAATATCCGCAGTGCACCGTGCAGGAGGTTCCAGAACTGCTCTCCCTTAAAGAGGTGTTTAGACCGCGCTTCAAGTTCCTGCATACGGCGTTTGCCGCGACGTTCCAGGAATTTGTTCAGGTGCCGAAAGCCCCAGAACAGACTGAACAAGAGCGCAATCAGCAATACCGTGCTTCCGATCGCATACAGTATATTTCTTGTTAATACGGCCGGCTTGCGATCATGACGATAGCCCTTGATGGATTCGGCAATGGTCTTTCGCAAGGTCTCGACAAGCACCGTCCTGTGGACCCCTTCGAACTGAGCATCAGCTTCCAGTACCGATAAGATGAGCTTATCACTCTTGCCCGAAAAGATCTGGTGATAGGGGCCGACATCTTTGACCCGGAGTGTCTTGGGGTCAAACTTCGGGTCTTTCGCCAACGCCTCAATGCGTCGGGCGATTTCATTTGCCCGGCGTTTTGCGGGGTGAGCCGAAACCCCTACCACATGAAACCGCATCTTGCCGTTAATCACTACCGGGGCCGAATCCACTATTTTGAAATGGTCGGATGGTTCGCCGCCCTTGATTGCGGTCTGGGCTTCCGCACAAACCACCGTTGGCAGCAACAAGGTGATAAAAAGCAACAGAAACGATCCGAGTCTGCGCGCAACCGGATTGGCAAACCTTACAGCACCGCGGAATGGCTGAGCTGCTTCAGTATTGTATGAAGTGATTCGCATTAAGAAAACCCTCCCTTCTTGAGATTGATCCAAAAGACAGCAAAGACTGTATCATTGTTTCCGTTCAAAAACTGAGGCCTTAAAATTGTTAAACGCATGCAGACGCTATTTAACGGCTTTCGCTGCCGGGAAGATCCAGCTACCGTCCAGGATTTCCGGCCCCGGTTTGTACATCCTGACGAGGTAATTCCAGCCCGGTACGATCGGCAGGAAATTGTCCGCCTTGGGGTCACCGCCGAAGTGGATGGTAATGCTTCCGTCTTTGGCCTTCTTAGCTGTGATGTTGTTGAAAGAGTGGGCGTTATACTCGTTGTCCGGCATATACCCCTCCTCGTCGTAGAGGGTGACCGACCAGAAGGCATCCACCGGGACATCCTTCGCGGTGAGCGTATAGGGGGTCTTGCCGTCGTTCTTTTCGGGGAACACGGCCGCGTAGGTGGCTGCCTCTGCCGGCAATCCGCCCCATCCCAGTGCCGCGCCCAGCATATGGTAGACCGGGTCCAGGGTCTCTTTCTTGCCAAACATCTTGGAGGTCTCCGGTACCGTGGCGGAAATCACATTGATCGTCTCTCGCATCTGCTCGACTTCTTCTGCTTTCCAATCGGGCACATCAAACTTCCCAAGTTCGGCCTGCTCGACCTTGACCGCATCCTGGAGCTGGTGCGCCGTCTTCATGTCTTTCTCATCGTTCGGATCCATAAAGGTCCGAAGGGCCAGGAACACATAACGCGAGCCGACCTTCTCTTCTGTCAGAGTTCCTGTTTTAGGGCCGTAGAGCCCCCAGATCGAATGATCCTGATTCACGATCATCAAAGACTGATAGCGCCCTTCGTTTTCCGGAAGCGTAACCGTGACCGGCGACCTCAGGTCCCACACGCCAAATGAGTACAGCGTGTCCTGGTTGCCCCGAACGGTCACACGTTGCTCTTCGTAGGGCTTCCGGTTGTGATTGAACTTGCCGAAGCAGTCCATATTCTTGATCCAGAGCTTCATCTGGAGGTCTGATTCGGCACGGACGTAGTTGTTGGCGGTGACCTTAGGGGCCTCCGCAGCATGAGCCGTCGCCAGGGTAAAGACTGCAATCCCTGTTATCAACAAGGCTTGTAGTGTTCGATGTAATTTCAATGTTGTTTTCATATTCGATTCCTTTCTTAACTTTTTAACTATTAGGGCGTGTAGCAAACCTGCTATTTGAATCACGTATTCTCCTATGTTTGATCTCTGTTTCCGTTTCCAGCACGGACTTCTCTCACCATGCGGTTCACGTATTCGGATTTTATTCAACCGCTTCAGCTGCCGGAAAGGTCCAGCTTCCGTCCAGGATCTCCTTCTTCGGCTGATAAAGCCTCACAATGTAATTCCATCCAGGTACGATGGGCAGAAAGTTGAGCTGCTTGGGGTCACCCCCGAAATGGATGGTAATGCTGCCGTCTTTGTCTTTTTTGGCCGTGACGTTGTTGAAGGAGTAGGCGTTGTATTGGTTGACCGGCATCCAACCTTCTTTGTCGTAAAGGGTCACGGACCAGAAGGCGTCCACCGGGACGTCCTTCGCGGTGAGGGTGTAGGCGGTCTTCCCATCGTTCTTTTCGGGGACCACGTTCACATAACTGGCGACATCTGCCGGCAGCCCACCCCAACCGAGAGCAGCGCCCAGCATCCAATAGACCGGGTCCAACTCCTCTTTCTTGCCGAACATCTTTCCCAAATCGGTGACCGTCGAGGCGACCACTCTGACCGTGTCTCGCAACTTCTCGACTTCTTCCTTGCTCCAAGCGGGCACTTCAAATGTTCCGATATCAGCCTGCTTGACGCGGACCGCATCCTGGAGCCGGTGCGCCGCCTTCATATCCTTCTCATCGTTCGGATCCATGAAGGTCCGCACGGCCAGGCAAACATAGCGGGTGCCCACCTTCTCTTCTGTCAGAGTGCCTGTCTTGGGACCGTAGAGCCCCCAGATCGAATGATCCTGACTCACGATCATCAAGGACTGATAGCGCCCTTCGGTTTCCGGAAGCGTGACCGTGAGCGGAGACTTCAGATCAAACACGCCGATTGAGTACAGCGTGTCCCGGTTGCCGCTAACAGTCACCTGGTTGTCGACGTCGTAGGGCTTCCGGTAATGCCCGAACTTCCCGAAGCAGTCGAGGCTCTTGATATAGCCTCGCATCTGAATGTCCGACTCGGCACGGACGTAGTTGTTGGCGGTGACCTTGACGGGCTCCTTTGTTGGAGTCGTTGGCGCCGAGGCACTCGGCCCGTCCATCAGCTCGATCTCCCCTGGCCGCCACGTCTTGTCGAACCAAGGCTCCAGCGGTCCATAAAGGCGCAGACCACCGAACCAGCCTTTTCCGGGCACCGTCTGAATCCAGTTCGCCTCCTTGCCCTCGGGTGCTTTCGCCCCGAAGTAGAGATCCACCGAGCCGTCCTTGTTGGTATCCAGTTTATGCCGCTTGTTGTTCTTGGCGGGGAACGGCTGACCCGTCTGAAGCTGCGAGCGGGTTTGCGGGTCATACACCACGATCGACCAGAAGTCTTTGGCCGGAACGTTGGCTGGGATGTTCAGTTTGTAGTTCTTGCCGCCATCCAGATAGTCACTGTTCTCATCGACTGCGATCAGCGCGTACTGCGAACCTGCTCCCACCATCTTGTTGACCATCGCCGGGGTGTTGACCGTTCCCATATAGAAGCAGAGGGTTCGCGCATCGAGGTAACGCCCTCCCTGGCCTTTGTCCTTCAGCCACTCGTGGCTGCCCCCGACGAACGCGGCAAACCAACCGCTGTCCTCATAAAGGAATGCTTCTTTCATTGGGCGGAAGAAGATGGCGCGTGCGGTGGCGTTCCCGACGGCCACGGCTTTGGTGAGCAATTCCTTTGTCCGCGCATCCGGCTCGAACGGCTTCCCTTTCTGGATCCCGATGGAGGCGATCAATCCGCGTAGCTCAAGGTCAATCAGTGAAAGGGGCTCGCGGTCGATGATGTGGTGAAGTTCTTCGTAGAACTGGAAGTCATTGGCGTGAATCGTGTTGAACGGAACTTCCGAACCGCTGATAAACTTCATCTTTGGCGGGTTTTTCTTGTCTTTGAGCGGGTAGATCTTCAAGCCGTTCTTGAACATGGCATTGGCGGCATCCGGCTTGCCGTCCACGAGAAATCCACGCAGGATCAGCCAGTTCACGTAGGTGGGCGACTTGGCCACAATATATGTCTCGCCGTCCACCTCGGCGAACTCGCCACCGACGGGTGGATCGAGATCCCCTTCGTAATCAGGCGGCAGGATCAGGTACTTCCCACCCTTGCCCTTGTCGAGACCGGGGGCTCCCATATCGACCACGAAGCGCTGCCATGCGTCGTCCAGGGTTCCCGGTCCACACTTCGGCGGTATCACAACGACCGTCGGCCCATCCCGATCCAACTCGAGGAAACCCATCGCGTAGACCGTATCCGTGTTTCCGGTGAGGAAAAGTGGGTCTGAGTCCATCAACTTATCAAAGATGACGACGTCGCTGGCGCGCTTCGCACCGACTTCGGCAATACCCAGGCGAATCGCTTCGATAGACGTGGCGGGAATCCCGCTCAGGAATGCCTCGACCCCGCGCATGAAAAGCAAGTTGTCGTAGAGCTTCTGCACGGTTGCCTTATCCGGCATCCCATCGAAGAAATTCAGGTCTCCGATCGGCGACTCCACATGGTCGGGTGTCAGGATGGACTCCGGGATCTTGTTATTGAAACCGGGGGTGTTTTGCGCAAGACCTGCCGCGGTGCCCCCCAGGACTAGAAGGCTCGTCAAAAACAGGGAGTACAGTTTTTGGATCTTAGTATTCATGGTCTTCTCTCCTTTTTGTATGGGGCGCTATTTTCTCAGAGCGCGTTTTTGTGGATCTTTTCCTTGTTCATCAAGATCTGAAACGACGCCTGCCGTTCTAAGTTTTTTTCAGCATCTGCATCAGCTCTTCTTCCAGCTCACTGACAAGCTGGGCGTATTCTCTGCAACGAACAGGGGCAACATCCGTAGTGTTATGGGACCAAAACCGATGGGCATCGAGGTAGGTCAAATAATCATTGTAAACATCTCTGAAGGTCTCATCGGCTTTGTATCGTTTTTCGATGTAGCTTTGGATTACGGAAAGACGATCTGATATTGTAAGGGTCATGAGCAAATATTCCCAGTGTACCAAGACTCAGCTTCATCTAAAACTGAGGATAAGATTTTCAAAAAGCAGCATTTTTCGTGTTGATTGCTGCTCGCCTGCGTTAATGATAATATAAATGTCTTGAAAAATTTGACAACCTACGTTAGGTTAAACTAGACCTAACATAGGCTGTTTAACAGGTCGTAAATATTCGTTTTTTGCCAACCGATCGTTAGCCGGCACGATCCCAAACCCTCAATCCGGCAGGTACGCCAAAATGGACAGTAACCCTGTAACAGACCTAAAAGCCATCGAGGAAGAGCTCAATCGGATTCTGTCCAGCCCTGAATTCGAGGCTACAGCGCGTCAAAAAGAATTTTTGCGCTTTGTTACTCAAATGTTTCTTGAAGGGCGGTCCGGCGAAATCAAAGGCTACACCATTGCAACGGATGTTTTTGGCCGCGATGGGGGCTTTGACCCCGGCGCGGACCCCATCGTCAGCGTCGAAGCCGGGCGGCTTCGTCGGGCCATTGAGCACTATTATCTGACAGCAGGCAGGCGCGACAGGGTGCGAATCACCATTCCCAAGGGCGGCTATGTGCCGTCATTTCTTTTTCAGACCGGTTTGGACTCGAGCCTTTCGTTATCGGAAACTGAACCCCATAATAAAGTGCCGGTAGATCCCTGGCCGTCAGTGCTTATGCGGCCGTTCCAAAATCTTTCTGAAGGTGCGGGACAACATTACATGGCGGAAGGATGCATGACCGAATTGGCCATCGAACTGTCCCGTTATCAGGATATCCGGGTGCTCATGAAACCGTTGGATCCGGGGGGGGATTCCATTGAAGAACCTAGCGCGCGGTTTTCAATCAACGGCAGTGTCCGTTATGGGCCCCGCAATCTCAATGTGGCCATTCAGCTTTTCGACCAAAAAACACACCGGCAGGTGTGGGGCGATGTTTATGAATGCGATATGAAGACAGATGATCTGATTGCCTTTCAAAGAGAGACAGCGCAAATCGTTGCCGCCAAGATCGCCCAGGAACAGGGCCATATATCTCAAACCCTCTCCATTGAATCGCAGAACAAGCTGCCGGCGGAAATGGACACCTACGAAGCGCTGCTAAAATTCTATAAACATGAAGCAACCTTCACAAGCGAAACGCTCAAAGATGCTCTGGTTGCGTTGGAAGCGGCCGCGGTCAGAGAGCCTGAGTGCTCTCAAGTCTGGACATTTCTGGGTCTTCTGTATTGCGAAAACTATACTATGGAAGCAATTGAAAGACAGATACCCATCGAAAAGGTCATCCAATTTTCCGAAAATGGGGTACGCCTGAATCCGTCCAATCAAAGGGCACGAGTGGCGTTGGCAATGGCTCGCCTGCTGAATAATCAGCTGACAGAGGGACTTGTAGAAGCCAGAAACGCGTTGGCCTTAAATCCCAATTCATTGATCTTTATGGATGTGATTGGACACGTGTTGGCGCTTCTGGGCGATTGGGATCAAGGGACGGGTTTAATAAAAAAGGCGATAAAGCTGAACCCGTATCACAAACCCTATGTCTACCATGTTTTGTGTGCTGATTGGCTTCGGAAAAAAGAGTATGAAAAGGCATACTTGGAGACCTTGAATTTTAGGTTTCCATCGGCATTTTGGGACCCAATGCTTCAGTCGTCCACATTGGGCCATCTAGGGAGGGCAGAGGAAGGAAGTCGATTTGCTGAAGCCCTTCTGACGATAAAGCCTGATTTTCCAGACCGTGGCCGAACATTGATTAAACATTATGTGAAATCTGATGAATTAGCCGAATGTATGATTGACGGTTTGAAAAAATCAGGCCTTGAGATTGAATGATATTTGCTGAAAACTTCCTTGTGTCAGCCCGACGGCACCCTCAAGGTTTTATATCTTGCTGAAATTCTATCCGTGCCTGCCGGCCAATCTCTTTCCTGAAAAGGCTACGACATATTGGCTGATCCGGTTGCAAATAGAATCTTTAATATCTCGACTTATCTCAACATTTCAGCAGGTCAAAAAGACTGTGATATCTTGAACGTGGGGAGGTTGTAACGATCGTAATTTGAGTACCCGGGTCCACGCGTCCCGGGCATGTTTGATTTCATCTGGATAACTAAAAGAATCGGCCCGTTCTTTCTCCCATTGATGCCATTCATCAGAAAAGATAAACCGGCTCACGAAGGATCAACGTAATGCTTTCAGCGGCGGTACGTGCCAGCTGCGGGTGGGTATCCCTAAGCGCCGCCACCTGTCTTAAATGATCGGAGGTTCTCATGATCAGGGAAGCCAGATCCCCCTCGCCCACTGAAACCGTTTCCAGAAGCGTTTCCCAAGAAGCGCCTTTAGCCCACATGAAAAGGATGGCGGCCGGCCAGAAAGAAATGGTGGGCGTCTTGAAGCCTCGGCTGTCCTTCAACGCCATGAATTCCCGAAGCTTTTCAAGCATCCCATTAAACAACTTTTCCATGGGTGCTAAATCCATACCACCCATGCCTTTTAAATCCACCTCCTGAGTCCTGTCCCACACAAACGGCGCCAGTCCACCCGCAAAGACCTCCGGAGCCCTGGAATTAAAAAATGGCCCATCGAAAGCGCCCTGCCGGATGGCCTCGGCAATCAGGAGCGGTTGATCCACCCTCAAATTGGAGGCCCATCGGCCATCTGCGGTCAAATGATCCTCCATATCCACAAACCCGGTTTCCTTCAGAAAACGCAAATGGGCTTTGAAACTCAACCACAATCCGCTCTCCGATGCCTCGGTGTGAACCCTGGAATCCCTAAATGCGGCAAGGAGACGGTTAAACCGGCGGTCTGTTTTGCCATGGCAAAGGTCGAAATGGGAGCAGTTTTCGCATGGCGGTTTTGTAGGTTCGTCCTGTGAAGCCTCCTGGCATTTATCTATTTCAGCCTCAGGCGTTTCAATTTGCAGAACCTTCAAATCTTTTCGAGATACCACCCCAAAGAGCTGATCCAGTCCATCCCGTGAGTAATCATGGGGGAGCTGAACCGACTGGTCGTAGAGGACTTCGATCTGGGCCAGATCCACCCTTCGCAAGGTAAGTTGACGACGGGTATGGACGTCTTTCTTGCGGATATTGTGAGCGGCACAGATCAGCCTCTCCTGATCCATATAGGCCTTCCACACCACATAGATGTTTCCATTCTTGTGAAGAAACAGCCTTCCGGGTGTGAGATAAGGGAGGCTTGCCGTCACCCGCCGATGGTATTCCTTTGCCTTGGGACTCTTTCGCCCGGCATCTTTTATGCGAGCGGTTTCCTGAATATACCCTAAGATTTCATTGGGGTCGGAAGTATCGCACAGGGCTTGGGGCAGGCTCTCCTTTAAATCCAATAACAAGGGTTTCAGACGCTTTTCATCCGCCCCGCCGCGCCCTTTCTCCTGAAAGGCGGCAAGGGATCTTTCCAGCAGGTCTTTCACCTCAAGGGGCGTGTGGGACAACAGCAGGTTGAGAGTCATGGAAAAATTGATGTGAATCTGGCTCAAGATGGGGTCCGAGGGGGAAGACAGCAATTCATGAATCAGTTTGGGTTTCTGGTAATACCCCGGCACCACCAAAGCAAAACCGATGTTGTCCATCCCCCGCCTTCCGGCGCGTCCCACCATCTGGTGCAAGGCCGTGGGGCTGAGATCGGCGAATTCACGGCCGTTATAGCGATCACTCTGGAACAGCAGAACCGATCTTGCGGGGAAATTGACGCCGGCTGCCACGGTTGATGTGGAAAAAATAGCCTCCAGAAACCCCTTGTTCATCATTCTTTCAATGAGCACCTTCCAATAGGGGAGTTGTCCGCCATGATGGGAACCCACCAGGGAATCCAGAAGGGGCTTGATTTGACGGTGTCCTTCAAGATGGGGATATTCTTTAACAAAGGCCTTAACAACCCCCTTCATGCGCCGCTCGGTCTCGGGCGACTTTTGAACTTTCGAACAGGTGGCAAGGGCCCGGTCGCAGTCTGCCCTCGATTTAAGAAAGAAGATGGCCGGCAAAAGGTCCAGTTTCCTTAAACACGAAAGTATTCTGCCGTAATCGATCTTTTCCGATCGCCCTCCGCCGCGCCCTTCTTTCGAACCTAAGAATTTTTTGACTCTGGAGCCCAATCCTTTTTTTGAACCGAGCGCCGTCACAAGACCATCCGGAAACAAGAACAGCGGTTCCAGGGGCACGGGTCGTTCTTCTGAAAGAACGATCCTGTTGGGAACCCCGCGAACCTGCCTAAGCCAGGCGCAAACCTCTTCAGGATTGCTGATGGTGGCGGAAAGGAGCAGCAGCCTCACCCGTGAGGGCAGGTAAATCAGCACTTCTTCCCATACAACCCCACGGTCCGGATCGGTCAGATAATGGGCTTCGTCAAGGATGACCAGGTCCGTTCCGATACTGACACCTTTGTGCATGGCATCATAAAGCTGGTTCCTGAGGATCTCGGTGGTCCCCACAACCACGGGGGCATCGGCATTCTCTTTTCGGTCACCGGTGAGGATGCCGCAATGGATTGATCCAAATTGTCCTGCGAATTCCTGATAAATTGAATTGGAAAGGGCTTTCAGGGGAGAAGCGTACCAGACCCTGAGGCCTCTTGCCAGGCAGGACTCAATGGCCTTAACCGCAATCCAGGTTTTTCCGGATCCGGTGGGCGCACTGACCAGAACATCATCCTCTTTAACCAGCTCAATGGCTTCCAACTGAAATGGATCCGGAACGAAAGGGGTCTCTTCCGGGACCCCGATTCTTTCGAAAATTGATTTGAGGCCATGATCAATTTTCGGACTGGTATATTTATCCTCGCTCCTTGGCAACGTTTTCTTGCCGGAGCGGGGTGGTCTTCTGGGTTTTCGATATTGCCGTTTGGAAGTCACTAATCTAGGCCGCCAGTTCCGTTGCAACCATATCCATATCCGCCAGACTTCCGGCCAGGATCTGCACCGTATTGAGCCCGCTTAATTCTGAGGCCACATCATCCAGAATCTTTCCACACCCCTGGCTGATCAGAAGGCCGTTGGCGTGTATCTTACGAAAGGCTTCCCGCGCAAAAAGCCGGGCTGCGGCTTTCATGAATTCCGGGGTTCTGGCCGCGACTTTCATAAATGCAGGGCCGCCTCCATCCACAGCCGCTTTGTGGCACAGGGCGCTTGCCACCTCAGCCCAGGTCATCATGTCCGCCAGCTGGAACATGACGTACTGGTTCTTGGTGAGCTTCCCTTTGCGAGCGCCCTGAATCACCCCATTCATCAGCCGCACGGCATCCGCCAGCATGGGCCCGCCGGTTTCAGAAGGCAACCCGGCAAGTCCATCCGCTATCTCATTATAGAAACCACCCTTGGAACGTACCGTTGATCTGAGCCGAAACATGGCGATGATATTCCGCTGAATTTCGCTGGTACCCTCATAAATGGTCAGGATCTTCACATCCCGTTTGATCTTCTCCACTTCATATTCCCGAATATAGCCATACCCGCCGAATGCCTGAATGGCATCGTTCGCCATGGCATCTCCCGCCTCGGTGGCGAAGTATTTGGCAATGGAACCTTCCACCTGTAGGTCTTCCTCATCGGTATCCAGTCGCCTGGCCACTTCTTCGATATGGGCCCGGGCCGCCTCCAGCTGAACGGCGTGGGGCACCAGAAGCTGGTGCGTATATCCCTGCTTTTCAATGAGGGTGGTGCCGAACTGAACCCGCTCTTTGGCGTATTTGATGGTCTTTTCAAGGGCAGCCACGCCCCCACCCAGACCGAATGTGGCCACCATGAGCCGGGTGTACCCAAACACTTTGTTGGCCTGTTTAAGGCCCTCCCCTTCCACACCCCCCACAAGGTCCTCCACGGGAACAAAAAGGTCTTCCAGGGTCAGGGGACAGGTATCCGAAGCACGAATCCCGTGTTTGTCTTCATGTTTACCGGGAATCAACCCTTCGGCACCGCCCGGTACGATGAAAAACGAGGGGCCGTCCGGCGCATCGGCCAGGATGGTGTAAAGCTGTGCCACACCGCCGTTGGTGATGAATTGCTTCTGGCCGTTGATCCGGTACCCTTTTATCCGACCGTCTTCACTAAGCACTCGTTCCGCCTTGGTCTTCAACGACTGAACATTGCTGCCGGCCTCCGGTTCCGTAACACCGTAGGCCACCACCAGACCTTCATCGGCAATCTTTCCGATATACTTTTCTTGCTGTTCGGACGTTGCGCCCACTCGAATGGGATCCATCCCCAAACAGATGGCCAGAAAAGAGGTGGCCACCGCCAGATCCATCTTGGCCATCCGCTCACTCACGATGGCAATTTCCGTGGCACCTGCACCCAGGCCCCCATACGCTTCGGGAATAAAAATGAGGTGGAGCGCAATATCCGGACCCAGCATGAAACGGATCAGTTCAGTTGGAAACGTCCCCAGACGATCCATTTCCAGCTTTGTATCAACGGGGAGCTTTTCTTTTTCTAATTTATCAATGGTATCCAGAACCATATTCAAAAGTTCAGGGTCCATTGTTTTTTGATGCGTCATAAACAAACCTCCATCAGATATAAAAAAATCGATAATATTTTTTCAAAATTCGTAAGGCATTATTGAATTTCAAAGCGCACCCGTCAAGGCCAAAAAATTGATCAACACGTTCTGCTTGCCTTTACACCTTAAATACGCAAAAATAATCACAAGCTTGATCATCTGGCGCTTTAAATTGCAGACCTAAATCGGAGACAACCTCGCATGAAACTATCCATTATCATCCCCTGTTATAATGAAAAAGCGCATCTTCCCACACTGCTTCAACGTGTAAAGGATTCCCCCGTGGAGGATAAGGAAATTATCCTGGTGGATGACGCTTCCAGTGACGGCACAACGGAGCTTATCAGGGAAAAGTTGGAAAAAGAAGTGGCTAAAACCATTTATCATGATGAAAATATGGGCAAGGGTGCGGCCATAAGATCCGGCCTTCACCATGTCACCGGTGACATCGTGCTGATCCAGGACGCCGATCTGGAATATGACCCCATGGAGTACCCGAAACTGCTGGGACCCATTCTGGACGGAGAAGCCGATGTGGTTTACGGTTCCCGATTCATGGGTGCCGGTCCCCACAGGGTTCACATGTTTTGGCATTACGTGGGCAACCGGTTGCTCACGCTTTTTAGCAACATGTTCACAAACCTGAACCTTACGGATATGGAAACCTGTTACAAGGCTTTCAGGACGGAAGTCATCAAGGACATTACCCTGGAACAAAACCGCTTCGGAATCGAACCCGAATTGACCGCTAAAATCGCCAGAAAAAAATGCCGCGTATATGAAGTCGGCATCTCCTATTACGGAAGGTCTTACGAAGAAGGGAAGAAAATCGGCTGGAAAGACGGTTTCAAAGCCGTTTACACCATTGTGAAATATGGGCTATTTCAATAAGCCAAAACCAATGACCATTCATTAAAAAACCCTAACACCTGAATCGAACTGAAATATCCTCCACAATATATGGGTTCATCATCTCCACCGCCAAAGCCGCCCGGAAACCCGGGCCCAGGTCGATATCCCTGAGCGACCACCGACTCACCTCTTCCGGTGCACCTTCCACATGGAGCAAAGCATTCTGATCCCCGGGCTCCAGAGAAACATCAAACTGATCCAAAGGAAACCGCAGCCCCTTGCCCACCGCCTTCACATAAGCCTCCTTACGCGTCCAACCGGCAAAAAACGCCGCATCTTCTTCGTGGGGTTCAAGCTTTCGAAAGGCCGTCTTTTCGTTGGGTGAAAAGAAACGCTCCACCAATGCGGCGGCTTTGGGTTTCGGCCGAAGCACCTCCACATCAACCCCCACTTCCCGGCCATATGCGATGGCCAAGAGGGCATATCCTTTGGAATGGGAGAGATTAAAATGAATCATGGGATTGTCCGACGAAATGGACGGTTTTCCGCCGGTTCCTTTACGGAATCGAATCCCCTTCGGAAGCACATCCCAGTAAACGCTCAGAATTTCCCTGAGCCTGCCCCGTTGAACGATGAACCGCTCCCGGTGGCGGTCAAAACAAAACCTTTCAGCCCGTTTCCGTTCATCTTCAGATAAGGTAGGCCAGAACTCCGAGATTCTTCCCACTTGGCTGTCGATTTTCTCCCACCAGAGATCAACCCAATCCATGGGCAACTTCCGGGTCATTGGACCAAACGACCCCCTTCCCCCTGACAACTTATCATCTTCTCATTTCTCATAATGTTCGCGGATCCAATCCTGATAGGCCCCGCTCCTGACTCGATCGATCCATGCCGGATGCGCAAGATACCATGTAAGGGTTTTCTCGATTCCCGATTGAAAAGACTCCTCGGGAACCCATCCCAGGTCTTTTTTCAGTTTGCCGGCATCGATGGCATACCGCCTATCATGTCCAAGCCGATCCTTCACATAGGTGATCAAGGTCTGCCTGGAAGGTTTTCCGTTCATGTGGGGAAGCGCATCGATGAGGTCGCAGATGACCTCCACAATACGGATATTTTCCATCTCATGGTTGCCGCCGATATTATAGGTATCCCCTTTTTTTCCGTTTTTCATGATGGTCCAGACAGCCGTGCAGTGGTCCCGAACATAGAGCCAGTCCCTGACGTTCAAGCCGTCTCCATATATGGGAAGGGATTTATCCTCCATGGCATTCAAAATCACAAGGGGAATCAGTTTTTCGGGAAACTGGTAGGGGCCGTAGTTATTGGAGCAATTGCTGATGGTGACGGGCAGTCCGTAGGTTTCATGATAGGCCCGAACCAGGTGGTCCGAAGAAGCCTTTGAAGCGGAATAGGGGCTGTTGGGCTGGTATGGCGTGGTTTCCATGAACAACCCCTCCTTCCCCAGACTTCCGAACACCTCGTCGGTGCTGATGTGGTGAAACAATTCAACCTGCGCCTGGTGACTGCGGGCGGCTTCCAGCAAGTTGAAGGTCCCCACGATATTGGTCTGAATAAAAGCACCGGGTCCCACAATGGATCGATCCACGTGGGATTCCGCGGCAAAATGACAGACGGAATCCAGATGGTATTCATCAAAGAGCCCATCCATTCGTTCCCTGTCGCAGATATTCCCTTTAACAAAGACGTAGCGGTCCCCGTATTTTTCCTCAATTTCCGTAAGATTTTCCGGATTTCCCGCATAGGTCAAACTATCCACATTGACGATACGTCCTTCAAAATCACTTTCATCCAGAAGATAACGAATAAAATTGCTTCCAATAAATCCGCATCCACCGGTTACCAGCATATTCTCCATCATTTCACCTCATCTATCAAACGATCCTTGAACAGGCAGACAAATTGAATCAAATCAGCACGCCAGTCCAGCATGATGTTCAAGCCACCCGCCTTCAACCGTTGATTTTCCAGGATCGAGTTGGCCGGCCTTTCCGTTGGGGTGGGGTAGTCACGGGTGGTGCAGGGGATAAACCCATTGGGAATCGCCATTTCACCCAGAAATTTGGTGGCCAGTTCATACCAGGTGCAGTAACCCTCCGATGTGGCATGGAAGATACCGTTTTGATCCGCATCCATCACTTTTTCAA
>ERZ889078.1559-NODE-1559-length-17940-cov-7.476880_pt1 | contig 17940 bp, 11 predicted proteins | sample MGYA00521266_ERZ889078 | MGnify/ENA primary metagenome ERZ889078 (study PRJEB32303, sample SAMEA104408618) | aquatic metagenome | biome: Brackish water; feature: Pelagic; material: water | place: Baltic Sea | collected 2014-06-16T06:34:00 | depth 76,534 m ...
ACGGACCCGCTGGTGAAAGACAGCGATGGGGATGGTCTGAGTGATGGCGTGGAGGACAAGAACAAGAACGGCAAGGTGGACGGCGTCGAGTCCGATCCGCTGAAGAAGGACACCGACGGCGGCGGCACGGACGACGGCCAAGAGCTCGCTGACGGCACCAGCCCGGTGAAACCCCTCGACGATTACGACGGCGATCCTGACAAGGACGGCTTGAAGACGGGCGTTGAGGTGGGGTTGGGCACCAATCCGACCGCGGTGGACAGCGACGGCGACACCATCGGTGATTTCGAGGAGACCAACGGCGGCCAGTCCGTCGACACCGACAAGGATGGCAAGCCCGACGCGACCGACACCGACAGCGATGGCGATGGCTGGTCGGACAAGGAAGAGGCCGGCGACGCCGACGTGGCGACCAAAGCCGTGGACACCGACGGCGACGGGGTGCCTGATTATCGCAGCCTCGACAGCGACGCAGACGGGCTGTCGGACACAGACGAGAAGCAGCGCGGCACGAATCGCGTCCTGCCAGACACCGACGGAGACGGGCTGAAAGATGGCGCCGAGGTGAAGATTGGCGCCGATCCGCTCGATGAGGACACCGATGACGACGGCGTGCGAGACGGCGATGAGGCGCCCTCGGACGTAGACGGCGACGGGCTGCCGGCGGTGTTGGATGTGGACTCCGACAATGACGGCATCCTCGATGGCACCGAGCTTGGCCTGACGCAGCCGCTGAAGGGCACGAACCTGCTGCGACGCGCGTTTGTGCCGGATCTGGACCCGACGACAACGACCAACCCCAACGCGATCGACTCGGACGGCGACGGGCTGCGCGACGGCGCTGAGGACGTGAATCACAACGGCAAGTTCGACGACGGCGAGAGCGACGCCGCGGACAAGGCCAGCGCGGTGGTGTTGCCCGATGCCGACAGTGACGGGCTACCGGACGCCGAAGAGATCGGCATGGGCAGCGACCCGAACGACCCGGATTCGGACGACGACGGTGTGCTCGATCTGGCGGAGCACAACTTCAGCCACGACGGCGACGGTGACGGGCTGCCCGGGGTGCGCGACGCCGACAGTGACAACGACGGGTTGCCGGATGGACTGGAGCGCGGCGTGACGCAACGGACGTCCGCGACGCGCGCGATTAGCCCGAATTTCCGGCCTGATCTGGACCCTGCGCAGACGACGCTGGCCCTGGTGGCGGACACCGATGGCGACGGATTGACGGATGGGCAGGAGGACGCCAATCGCAACGGCCGGGTCGATCCTGGCGAGTCGGACCCGAGGCTGGCGTCGTCGAAGATCGTCGCGGTCGACACGGACGGGGATGGCTTGTCCGACGCGACCGAGGCCAGCGCCGGGCTCGACCCAACCGACGCAGACAGCGATGACGACGGGGTGTTGGACGGCGCGGAGCCCAACGCGCTGGTCGACAGCGACGACGATGGCCTGATCGGGGCGCTGGATGCGGACAGTGACAACGACCGCCTCGCCGACGGCACCGAGCTGGGCGTGGTGGCGGTAGGTCCGCACACCAAGCTGGCCGCCGGCCGGTTTGTGGCCGATGTGGATCCGACGACACAGACCTGGCCGTGTGTCGCGGACACGGACGGCGACGGTCAGGTCGATGGTCGTGAGGATGGTAACCATGACGGCGCGGTGAACACGGCCGCGGGCGCTCCCGCCGAGGGTGATCCGAACGATGCGACCAGCCAGCACGCTGGGCCGGACACCGACGCCGATGGGCTGGGAGACGCCGAGGAGACGGCGCTGGGCAGCGATCCGAAAGACGCAGACACCGACGACGACGGCGTGCCCGATGGCGCCGAAGCGAACGCTTGGCTGGACACGGACGGCGATGGCCTGATCAACCTGCGAGACCCGGACTCTGACGGCGACGGCATCGCAGACGGCACCGAGGCGGGTGTCATCGTGTCGGACCTGGGCGCCGCGACGAGCGTCGCCGCCGGACACTTTGTGGCGGACGCCGATCCGGCTCAGCGCACGTGGCCGCTGGTCGCCGACACCGATGGCGGTGGTTTGGTCGATGGCTGGGAGGATTACGACCGCAATGGGCGTGTCGACAGCGGCGAGACCGACCCGACCGACGCCACCGACGACAGCTGGCCGACCGACGATGTGGACGGCGACGGCCTCAGCAACGACGTCGAGCTGGCGCTCGGGACCAACCCGGTGCGGGCCGACAGCGATGGCGACGGTATCCCCGATGGCGTCGAGGTGGGTGACGCGACCGCCCCGCGTGACACCGACGGTGACGGCGTGCTGGACGCCCTGGATCTCGACAGTGACGGCGACGGGCTGAGCGACAAGGGCGAGGCGGGCGACACCCCCACGACGCCGCGAGACACGGATGGTGACGGCACCCCGGACTATCGTGATCTCGACAGCGACGCCGACGGACTCGACGATTCGGCTGAATTTGCGGTCTACAAGACGGATCCCTACCGCAAAGACAGCGACGGTGGCGGCGTCGACGACGGCACCGAGGTCCTCGAGCACCACACGGATCCCAACGACCCGACCGATGACCTCGTCGGCCTCGGCAGCGGCGCCCGCCTCACCGGCACCGCGGTCTGGGCTTGCTCAGCGGCGGGCGTCGGCGGCGCTGGCGGTCTCGGCGGCAGCGCGACTGGATCGGGCACCGAGTCGAGCGGCCCGACGAGTGGCCTGCTGCTGCTGTTTGCAGGCCTGGGTCTGCTGCTGCTCCGCCGGCGTCAAGCCAGCTTCGCGGCGTCGCGACAGCGCGTCCTGTCGGGTGTGGTCGGCGTCGTCGCCTGCTGTGTCGCCCTCGGGCTCATGTCGGCTGGCGCCGCCAACGCCGCCGTTGCCACCGAGGGACCCGCTGTGCGGGCGCTGCGGCAGAACGCTGATGGGCAAGGGATCCTTGGGCTCGCGGCGGCGCGAAACGCCCGGCTCCTCAGCCTCGCAGGCGGCCTGCACCTGGAGTACCAGATGCGACCGTTGGTCATTCGTGACCACAAAGGCGAGGTGCAGCGCGAGCTGTTGGCTGAGCGCGGCCTCTTGCAGCTCGGTGCCGGTCTGCGCGTCCTGCCCAAGTTGACAGTGAGCGCGTGGCTGCCCGTCGCCCTCGCTCAGCGCGGGTTCAAGCCGTCGTCGACCACCGCGCCCCTGCAGTCGGTCGCCCTCGGCGACGTCGCGCTGCAGCTCAAGTGGGTCGGCCGCGCAGAGGTCGACGGTCAGCTCGGTTGGGCCGCGCTGCTGGAGGCCACCGCGCCCAGCGCCACAGCGGAGAGCTACCTCGGCGCGCCTGGATTTACGGTGTCACCGGGCGTCGCCCTCTCCACGCAGCGCGGCAACTGGCGCTTCGCAGGCAATCTGCTCGCGCGCCTGCAGGGCAGCCGAGACGTGGGGCTCTCGCAGCGAGACGCCGCGGCGTTGCGGCTACTGCTGGGCGCCAGCCGGGTGGCGTCGGGGCCCACCGCTTGGGAGTTCGACGTGGCGCTACACTGGCAGACGCCGTTGACGTCGCCCTTCGCCAATCGTGACGCAGAGCGCCTCGAAGGCCTGCTCGCGCTGCGGCTGCCCCTCGATCGCGGCCTCTCCGTCGAGGTGGGCACCGGTCTCGGCCTCTGGCCCGGGTACGGCGTGCCAGGGGCGCGGCCGTTTGTGAGGCTGCTGTATCAACGCCCCAAGCCGCCGCCGCCGCGAGCGCGACCCGTTGATCCCCTTGGTGTACCGGATGCGGGTACGTAGGCCGTGGCGTCGTCGGCGCGCTATTTGGCGTGGACGGGCTCGATCGTGTAGCTGCCCTTGCAGGCCGACCAGAGGGTGACGCTGTCGTCGTCCCAGGTCGTATCGACCTCATGCACGACCGCGCCGATCGCCTTCAGGCGCGCCACCACCGACGCGTCAGGGTGGTCATACTTGTTGTTGAGGCCGGCGCTGATCACCGCATGTTCCGGCTTCACCGCGTCCAGAAACGCCTGCGTCGTGCCGCTCTTGGAGCCATGGTGCGCGACCTTGAGCACGTCGATGTCGCTGAGCACGTTGCCCTTCAGCATGCTCTCCTCGGTCTCGGCTTCAGCGTCGCCCGTCAGCATCAACCACGCGCCGGCGCAGCCCGTGAGCACGACGAGCGAGCTGGCGTTGTGGTCGCCGCTGGCCACCGCTTGGTCGGGATGCAGAAACTCAAGATCAAGCCCGCCAAGTTTGTGCACCGCCCCGCGCTTGGGCGCGATGAGCGTGACCTTGGACGCGGCCTCGAAGAAGGTCTTGAACACGAGGGTCTCCTTCTTCAGGCCATTCCAGTAGACCGTCTTGACGTGCCAGAGCGCCATCGCCTTGGCGAGCCCCGCGATGTGGTCCGCGTCAGCGTGAGTCGCGAGCACGGCGTCCAGGCGCTGTAGCCCAAGGGCGACGAGCCGCTGCGTGAGCAGATCCGCCTTGTTGCCGCCGTCCACGAGCAGCGTCTCGCCAGTGCTGGCGATCAGCAGCGTCGCGTCACCCTGGCCGATATCGAGGAAGATCGCGCGATAGCCGCCGGGTGGCACGTACAGCGGATTAGGCGCCGCCGCGCCGTCTTCGTCAGCCGCGCCATCAACTGCAGACGCGTCTCCTGCCTCGTCGCCGTCGTGGTTGGTCAGGCCATCGGTGCTGGCGCCGTCGACCGCGACAGCGGCGTCCGTGCCGTCGGCTGGATCGCTGCCACACGCGCTGGCGATGAGGCCACACACGAGCAGCGCGGCGAGGCGTGGCGGGAGGCGAGCGGCGATGGAGGCGGAGCAGCGTGGCGATCTGTGCATGAGCGGCAGCCTAGCGGATTGCACCGGGAACGAGCAACGGATCTCCCCGAATCGCCGGGCCGTAAGCGCATTTCACCTCAAGTTCACATCCAGGTCTCACCCCTGCCACGCGCTGCGATGAACCTTTCTCTCACACCGGGCACCGAACCCGACTTATATTGGTCGCACATTCCCATGGCGTGCCCGCAGCGAAGCTGGCACCCTGCCGAGACCTGGAGACGTGCGTACCCTTTTGGAGACAGCCCATGAACACTCTCAACCACTTGCGTGCGCACTTGAGCGCCCACCTCCGTCGCTTGGTCACGGCAGGCGCGCTGTCTGCTGCGATGGGATCGCTCGCGGTCGGATCGCTGGCGGCGGGCTGTAGTCCTGGGTCGTTTGACACCTCCATGGACATGGACTTCGGCTCCTGCAGCGCCCCCACGGCCGAGGGCGCCGATCCGGACAAGCTCCGCGGCCACAACAAGGTCACGCTGCCGTGGGTGCCGCGCCAGCTGACGCAAAACGTCGCCGAGCCGTGGAGCAGCGGCCGCGCCCTCGCTGTGCACGGCGATGAGGTCTTCGTCACAGACCGCGACAACGGCGCCCTCGTCGTGCTTGACGCTAGCCAGCAGCTCGCCGTGAAGCGCACGATCGCGGTCGGCGCTCGCCCCGAGCAGGTCGTCGTGGGACCGAACGGGGACGCGTGGGTGTCGGTCCGCCACAGCGGCAACGTCGCGTTCATCAAGGCGGGCGAGAGCGCCGTCACGGCCACTATCGCCGTCGGTGTGGAGCCCATCGGGCTCGCGATGTCGCCCAAAGCCGACCAGGTCTTCGTAGCGGTCGCCGGCGACAAGAACCTCGTCGTCATCGACGTCGCCGACCAGACGATCGTGCAGACCCTGCCGACGCTGCAGGTGCGGCCGCGCGCGGTCACCGCGGTCATCTCGCCGAACACGGGCGAGCTGATGGTGATGGTCATCGACCAGAGCGGCGCCGCGACACGCATGACGCGCAACAGCGCTGGCACGCTGACACGGTCTTCCACGAGCAGCCCGCGCAACGTCAATCCGTCGCATCGGCTCGGCTTCTCCAAGAAGAATCTCAAGGCGTGGCGGGCCACGGGTGGCGCGGTGCATCCCGAGTCCGGCCAGACCTTAGTCTCGCACGTGCTGGTCTCTCCCGGTGACGCAGCCGCGCTGCTGCAGTCCGCGAAGGTCGGCGCCGCCGGCGACACCAACCTCAAGAAGGCGTCGAGCGGAGGCTATGGCGCCTCCGGTGACGCGTGTGATCCCGGCGCGCCGATTCGACCGATCGAGGTGTCCCTGTCGCAGCTTGGCGACGCCAAACCCGCCGCGGGCAAGCAGTTCACCGTCGCCGATGCGCAGACCGGTCGCGCGTTCCTGACGCGCTTCGATCAACCCTCCGATGTGAATCACCACCCCAGCGTCTCGCTCGCGTTCATGACCAACTACGGCACCGACAACGTGCTGGTGCTGAACACGGGACGCCTAGATGTGATGGAGTTCCCCATCGCGGAGCTGAAGGTCGGCCACGCGCCCAAGGCCATCGCCTTCTCGACGGACGGAAAGCGCGCTTTTGTGCTGAATCAGCACGGGTTCAGCGTCAGTGAAGTGGATCTGTCGCCGCTGCTCGACCTGACCGTCGCGGCCTACAAGCCCTCCGACGCGATGCCGCCGCAGACGGCGCCGATGACGCTCACACCGGTTCGCACCGTCGTCTTTGCCAAAGATCCCAACAGCCAGGTGCTGCAGGAAGGCCGACGCCTCTTCACCTTCACCGGCAGCGCCAAGATCTCGCAGAGCCAGCGCTTCGCCTGCGCGTCCTGCCACCTTGAGGGCACCGACGACAAGATGGTGTGGTTCATCGCCGATGGCCCGCGCCAGACGCCATCGCTGGCGGGCCGACTGCAGGGTACGGCCCCCTTCAACTGGACCGGATCGGAGCCTGAGCTGCAGGGCAACATGGATCGCACCATCAAGCGCATGGGCGGCAAGGGGCTCGCAAAGGCTGAATTGGCGGCCTTGGAGCAGTTCATGCTGCATGGCCTCGTCGCGCCGCCGAACCCGCACTTCGATGGCCAGCTCACCGAGGCGCAGGCCCGCGGCAAGCTGCTGTTCAACGACAAGGAGGTCGGCTGCGCTGGGTGCCACACGGGTGGCACGGGCACCGATGGCGTCAACTGGGACGTTGGCACCGTCACCGCTGAAGAGAAGTTGATGGAGCAGTTCCGCGCCGTGGCTGCCAAGCAGAAGCCGCGCGAGATCACGTTCAACACGCCGAGCCTACGTGGCCTCTACTACACCGGCCCGTTCCTCCACGACGGCAGCGCCAAGACTTTGCTGGACGTGTTGAACCGCACCGCGAAGACCATGGGCAAAACCTCGCACCTGAGCTCGGCGCAGAAGAACGACCTCGTCGCCTACCTGATGACCCTCTAGCTTGAGCCGGTGAGGTAGCGTGAGGCGGCGAGGTAGTTTGCAGCGGTGGGCTGTGGATGGCGGCCGCGCTCTGCTACGCTGCGGCGATGAAGAGAGACCCAATCCAGCACGACGCTGCCACTGAACCGCCGCCCGAGCAGGCGCCAGCGCGTCCCTCGCTGCCAGCGACGCTCGCGCTGGCCGTCGAACTCGATCGCAATCTGGCCACCCTTCGCGATCAGCTCTCCGCCCGGATTGGTGCGCCCGTCGTGCTCAGCTTCGGCGACGACGGCATGGTCTTGTCTTGGCGAGACGGTGGCGCCACGTGCCAGGAGGCCGCATGGTCGCTTGAGGCGCTCGTGAAGGGTTTGGCGTAGGCGTCGCGCCCAGCGTGGCTGCTGTGCCGGCGCTCAGGCCATGCTGAACGACGCCAGATTTTACGGCGCCACCGTCAACGCCGCCGCGATAGCGTCCGGCACACGACTGCGGCGCTCATTTGGCGCCGCTGCGGGCAGCCACAGCGTCACCCGTGTGCCAGCGCCAGGGTGGCTGTCGACCTCGAGCGCGCCGCCGACCCGCGCGGTGAACGCGCGCACGGCCGAGAGGCCGAGCCCGGCGGCGGTCTCCCGCGTCGTATAAAACGGATCTTGGCAGCGGGCGAGTTCGGTCGGGCTCATGCCGCAGCCGCTGTCCGCGATCTCAACCCGCATCCAGTGGCCGCGCTGGAGTCCCAGCAGGTTGTGGTCGCCGATCTTGTTGACGCTGGCCCGAATGCTGAGTGTGCCGCCGGTGGTCATCGCCGCGAGCGCGTTGCGACCAACGCGATGCATCGCGTCGCGCAGGCAGCGGCCCTCCACCAACAGGGGGCCTAAGTCCTCGGCAAAATCGAGGCGCACCGCCACCGTCGCGGGCGTGATCTCGCGCAGCTCGCGACCGATGCGGGCCAGCGTCGCGTCCGCTAATCGGCTCTCGTTGGCCGCGGGCTCTCCTGGAGACGTGGTCAGCGCGCGAAGGTCATGCACGAGCGCGCCAACGTCACCGTTGGGGCTGTCCTCTTCCACCAGCCTCGACATCCGATGCGCGATCGAGGCGGCCGCAGCGAGCTCGCCCGCAGTCTGCGCCCGGCGCAGCGCCTCGGCCTCGCGCGCGACCAGCGACCTCGGTTTGCGTCGATGTGCCGCCAGCAGCGCCGCCGTCAACAAAAGATCCGTGAGCGCGCGAAGGCTGAACACAGAGAGCGGCTCCCACCCCTCAGACGCGGACACTCCGGCAAAGAGTCGCCACCCGGCCTCGACCACGGCAATCGCCACCACAAACACCAGCAGACGGCTACGGCGCGAAGGCTGCGCCAAGCCGATGAGGGCGAATGTGAGCAGGGCGGCGCGAATGCCGACGTGTGCGAAAAGCAGCGCGTTCACGATACGTTCTCCATGGGTTCGCCGGCTGCGTATCACCAGCCGCGCGGGCTGTCTAGCGGTGCTGACGCACCGCGTCAATCTAGGCCTTCACAGCGAGGTGCGATGAATTCTCTGCAGCCCCGCTCCGCCGGGCGACGATGGGTGCCACGAACGGCGACAGATCCGCTATGCTCCGCCGCTACCGCAGCCGGAGACCTCGCATGCCCTCGAACGACCTCACCAACGCCGCCTCAACACCGACCTTTACACTTTTCTCCGTAGCCACCCGCACGCGTCTGATCGTGTCGCTGCTGTTTGCGGCGACGCTGGGGATTGCAGGCTGCGAGCGGTCGCCCGAGACGGTGGCGCGCAACGGCGGTGGCGGTGGTGGTGGCGTGAACACGAAGGCGACGGACTACAACAAGACGCTCGACGGCTTCAGCTTCCCAGACGTCGTCACGACCAGCCCAGATACCTCTGGCGTGACGGACAGTGGCTCCGCGCAGGACGCTGGCGGGCCGGGCCAAGACTCGGGCGAAAAGCCCGAAGATTCGGGCGTGATCACGACGGACGACACCACCGCAGGCGACGACACGGGCGGCCAGAACGACGCAGGCGCTGTGGACACCAACAAGGTCGACGCAGGATCGTCCGACACAGGATCGTCCGACACGTACCAGCCCCCGGTGTGGCCCGCGGGCAGCCTCAAGGTCCAGTCGGCGTTCAGCCCAGACGGTAAGGGCGTCAAGGTGCGCTTCAACAAACCGCCGGATGCCACTGGCGCCACGTGCACCGACAAGATCGCCTGTAAACAGGTGTTCCTGATCCAAGCCAGCAACAATGACACGGTGCCGGTGCTCAACGCGAAACCGGCGGCCGACCCGCGTTTTGCGTCGCTGACGCTCGACCCGGGCGTGAAGATCAACCCGCAGCTGACGTACGTCGCGCTGGTGAAGAACCTGAAGGCGTTTGACGGAGAGAACCTCGACAGCGTGCAGCGCAAGGCCGTCATCAAGCGCACGGTCTACCTGCACCTGATGTTCCACCAGCATCAGCCGACCTACGAGGATCCGATCCAGGGCACGCTCACCAGCCCGTGGGTGCGTAAACACGCCACGAAAGACTACTACGACATGGCCAGCGTGCTGCTGCCCTATCCCAAGGTGCATCTGACGATGAACCTGACCGCGGTGCTCATCAAGCAGCTCAAGGAGTACTACCTCGACAGGCTGGGGCCGTACGTGGACACCAAGAAGAACACCGTCGACACGGCCGCGTTCCTCGCCAAACACAAGGGTCACACCGACCCCTGGATCGACCTGCTGCTGGAGCCGACGCCCACGCCGCAGACGGTGACCGCGAAGCAGCTCGGCCTGCTCTACGCCGACCCGTGGAGCTGCGTGTCGACGTCGCCGGTGCTGATGAAGCGCTTCCCCGACTACGAGAAGCTGCGCGAGAAGAACCCCGCCACGCTCACGCAGCAGGACTTCATGGGCCTCAAGATCTGGTTCGAGCTGGCTTGGTTTGACCCCGACTTCCTCAACGGCGCGGTGACGCTGGCGACGGGCGACGTCATCGATCTCACCGACATCCTCAAGAACAACGGCGACGGCACCTACAGCCTCAAGGTGCCGCTGAGCGACCAGCTCGCCAACCGGATTGTGGCCGAGGAATACAAGATCATGGCGGCCGTCCTGCCTATCCACAAACAGATGGCGTACGAACCGGACAAGGGCGCCAAAGGCCAGCCGACCGGGCAGCTCGAGCTGACGACGACGCCGTTCTATCACCCGATCCTGCCGCTCATTCACGACACCAACCTGATGGGGCCCGGCCAACCTTTTGACCCGAAACCGGCCGAGCAGTTCGCGTACCCGGCGGACGCCAACGCCCAGGTCGCCAAGGCGGTCGCCTACTTTGAGGAGGTCTTTGGCTTCAAGCCGCGCGGCATGTGGCCCGGGGAAGGTTCGGTGGCGGAGGCGGTGGTCAAGCACTTCGTCAACAACGGGCTGCTGTGGGTCGCGACCGACCAGCAGGTCATGGAGAAGAGCGGCCAGTACACCGGCGGGTCGCCCACGGCGCCCTATGCGGTCGACAACAACACCACCAAGGGGCTCGGCGGCGGCAGCATGGGGGTCTATTTCCGCAACACCAGCCAGAGCAACGACATCGGTTTTAAGTACCAAGGCATGACCGGGGACCAGTCGAGCGATGATCTCATCAAGAACGTCACCGCGCAGGCCCCGACTTTCGGCGCGCCCGACCGGGTCATCACGCTGATTCTAGACGGCGAGAACGCGTGGGAGACCTTCAGTAAGGAGCATGACGGCAAAGGCTTTTTTCACAAGCTCTACAGCAAGCTCGGCGCGCTGCAGGACTCTGGCGAGATCATCTCGGTGACGGGCTCGGAGTACATCCTGGGCAACCCTACGCGCAACGTGCCGGCGCATCCGGTCAACGAGATGGCCGAGCTTGAGCCCCTGTTTCCGGGATCCTGGATCGGCGGCAACTTCAACATCTGGATCGGCGAGAGCGAGGAGAACGCAGGCTGGGCGTACCTGCTCACGGCGCGCAAAGACCTTGAGAAATCAGGCTTGAAGGCGCCAGACCCCTACAAGAAGAAGCCGACGAAGGTGGGTAGCTTGGAGTGGGAGATCTGGCTGGCTTGGGAGGAGATGTACGGCGCCGAGGGCAGCGATTGGTTCTGGTGGTATGGCGCCGATATGACGAGCCCGTCCAATGACGACAGCCCCTTCGACACCGGGTTCCGCACCCACCTCGCGGGCATGTACCAGCACATGAACCTCGCGCTGAAGCTGCTGGGCAAAGCGGAGTTCACGATGCCCGACTTTAAGCCGATTATTCAGGCCGCCGAGCAGCTGCCGCAGGGACCGCTGGAGCCGGCGCCGACGCTGGATGGCAAGTTCACGCCCAACGAGAGCGAGTGGAGCGCCAAGGGTGGCTTCTTCTTTGACTCGGACACCAACGACGCGCAGGCGAACCCGGACGACTGGATCGCGGCGACGTACTACGGCACCAACAAGACCGGGTTCCACGTGGCGGTGCAGCATAACTTCGATCTGTCGCTGACGAGCGGTGAGCTGCTGATCTACCTGAGCCATAAACACATCATCGACGAAGCGACCGGGCAATCGAGCCAGGATCCGGCGGTGCCGACCATGCGCTACGGCGGTGATGTGGGCATGAGCGGCGCGGGTGCGGCGCGTGAGCTGCGGATCAAGGTTGGCGGGGGAAAAGCGGCGCTGGAGCTGCGCAAGTCGGACGGCAAGACGCCTTGGGCCCAGCTCGCCACCTCGCCGTTTGGTGGCGCCATCGCCGGACCGCTGAAGGGCGGCAAGCTCATCGAGGTCAAGGTGCCGTGGCAGGACCTAGGTCTCGCGGACGGAGATCCCTTGGAGGTGCGGCTGGTTTGGTACAACGGCACCAAGGCCGCGGACACTGCGCCAACGCTGGCGGCGAAGCAGCTCATCGACGACCCGACCAACGCCGTTTTTGTGACGCTGGCCTGCGATGTGTCCGAGAAATCCGGGATCAAAGTCGACACGTTCGGCTGGATCGCGACCCAGCCTGCGCCGAAGGGCAAGGGCATCGTGTACGTGGCTGGCGCGCACCCGAAGCTCGGCATGAAGACCAAGTGGGTGCCGAACAAGATCGCGCTACGAGATGACGGCAAGGGCGGCGACAAGGTCGCGAACGACGAGATCTGGTCCCGGGTGTTCGCGTTCCCGCGCGGCACCAAGCTGCGCTACAAGTACACGATTGGGTTGCCGAAGGACGAGGGGCAATGGGGCGGAACCGAGGAGTTCCCGTTGACCGAGCGCGGCCTGGACATCACCAAAGACCCGAAAACAACCAAGATGCTCGTGAGCGACGTCTTCGCCGATCGGCCGCAGCCCTCAGGCACCGCGGGCGGCAAGACGGTCGTGGTGACGGACTAGCGCGAGGCCGCTGGCGGGTCGCTGGACCGGCCGCAGCGCAGGACGCCTCGAAAGGCCTCCGGCACGGATATCGTCCCCATCACGGTCGGCGCGCCCGCTGAGTTGTGGTCGTCAGCGATGATCCAGAGCGGATCGAGACAGCCGCCCTCGCTGGCCAGGCCCTCCAGGTTCGGGCTCAGCCTGCCGAACTGGGTGTTGCGGATGGCGATGACCGCCACCGCGCGCGAGGTGGGCCCAACCGCGCCGAGGAAGTAGCGGTACCCACCGCCGATGGCCTTGCAGCTCATGACGAGCACGGTGCCTTGGCCGACGCGCGCGCTGCCCGCGATGCGGGGCGCTTTTCTGCAGCCTTCTGGGGCTGGCGGGGCGTGAAGCGCGCTGTCTCGAGCGGCTCGAAGCGCGCGGCTGTCGCGGTCGGCGGCGCCGTGAGCGCCCAACCATTGGCGTCGATAGCGCCAGGTTTTGGCGTCATGTTCGGGCGTCGCTGCGCGGCTCGTCGCCGGCGGCGCCGTGGCGTCGGCGCGCACGGCCTCCTCTTCAAACGCCATGACGCCGCCCGTCGCCGACTCCGCCAGCGTCACGGCCTCGAACGCCTTGTTGTTGGGCAGCGCTCGCGTCGACGCAGTGCATCGCACGAGCGCCGCCACGCGGCCCGACAGCTCGCCCGTCGCCACAAAGCCGAAATCGGACCCCACCGCGATCCGCAGCTCGCCACGCGCACCGCGCCGCACGTCGACGGACTCCAACTCCAGATCTTTGCGCCAGTGGTCACCGCTCAGCTCGGTCGTAAGCTTGAGGCATTGCGAGGACAGGGTGATGTCCATCGGCTCCCAAGTCGCAGGGTGTCTCGCCGACGCGCGAAACAAGACGCCGCGGACCACCGCGCCCGCGCCGCTGTCAGTCGCCTCGATCCCGGCGCCGAGCCCCTTGGCCTCGAGGACGGTGTAGAGCGTGCCGTCAAGCAGCGCCAACCCCGACGCGCCGACCAGCACGTCGTCGCCAAGGCCCTGCACCCGCGTTCCGAAGCCAGGCACCCCACACACCGTCAGGGGCGCTGGCGAGGCGCAAATACCGGCCGGTGGCGTGCGTGGACCGCGTGTGGGCGGTCGCGTGCACGCGGCGATGACCATCGCGCTGCAGAGCGGCAGCAGCAGGAGCGTCACGACGCTGCGGTGGGCGTAGGGTGTCTGCATCGGCGGCGCTCCACAATCAGACACAGCGTCGGCTGAGTCGGCATCGGCACGGTGTATCCTAAAGGCAACCCGACGCGAACACCCACCTCTCTCGGAGACACCGCGGTGGCGGTCGCCGGCTCCGACGAAGTTTGCGCTCGGCTTGGCCGCTGCTAAACTGCCATTATGAAAAACGCCATCAACGCCACCCGTTCCCGTCGCAGCCAGCCCGATCGCCGCGCCCTGCGTCAGCTGATCCCGTTTGGCTTCGCGCTGGCCATCGGCCTCGCCGCCTGCACCGTGCCGAAACGCGGTCCGAGCACGGCGCCGAGCGCAGGGCTGCTCACCGAGGTCCGAGATCATACCGGCGCACCGGTCGCGAAAGACGCGCTGCGCGGCCACTGGTCCGTGCTCTGGTTCTATCCCAAGGCCCAGACCAGCGGCTGAACGGCCGAGAGTCGCGGGTTCCGCGACGTCACCAGTGAGTTCTCCGCCCTCGGCGTGCAGGTGATCGGCGTCAGCTTCGACAGCCCCGCCGACAACGCCGCCTTTCATAAAGCCGAGTCGTTGTCGTATCCACTGTGGAGCGATGGCGCCAAAGCCCTGGCGCGCCACTATGGGGTCATTCGCGTGGGCCTGCAGCCCTTCGCCAGTCGCGTGACGCTGATCCTCAACCGTGACGGCGTCGTCGTCGAGCGCTTCCCGAACGACCGCGTCTCGCCCGCCCCGCATGAACACGCCGCAGCCACGCTGGCCGCGCTGCGCGACCTGATGAAGCCGTAGCGGCGTCAAGGCCCAGCTTCGGTGCTCACGCCAGCGCCCCACCAGGCCGCCTTCGGAATCGTGAAGCCGGAGACCTGGCTGCCCTTGCCCGTCGTGATGTTGATGTTCCAGACGGTGCCGTTGCTGGCAAATCCGTAGAAGACCCCGTCCCACCACGCGAACCCCCACAGCCCGCTGGCGCCGATGCTGCCGAAGTCTTTGAGGACCTTCCCGGTCTTCGGGTCGACGCTCACGAGGTGATCGCCGGACGATCCGGACTTCACCACCGTCGCGAAGGTGCCCACGCCGAGCACGCTGAAGGCGTCGCCGCTGGACGTGTACCCCGACCCATAGCTCCCGAGCTTCGTCAGCTTGGCGGCCTGGTAGTCAACGTGCCACCACCCACCGTCATTGGCGACGCCGATCAGCGCGTCGTGGTTTGGGAAGATGGTGCCTTTGTGCACAAAAGTGAGGCCGTTGAACGACGTCGGCAGCTTCATGATCCAAGAGCATTTCGCGGTGTTTGATTTGCACACGAACAGATCGCCAAACGTCACCGCATAGAGCGTGTTGCCGCGATCCAGCGCGATGTCGGTGACGCTCCCGGCGGACTTGTCGAACGTGAAGTTGCCCACCACCACCGAAAACGACTTGGTCTTGAGCTCCAGCTTGTAGAGCGTCGACGAGGTGTGGGCGTAGAGCGTGCCTGCAGCGACACACACGCCCGCATTGCAGACCTTTTTTGTCGCGCACGGGGAGTCGTCGATGAGGTTGGTGTGTGCGCAGCCCGTCGCGGCGTTGCACGTGTCGTCGGTGCAGCTGTTGCCATCATCACAGCCCACAAAAACGCCTTCGCAGACGCCGAGTCCGCACTTATCCGCCGTGGTGCAGGCGCTGCCATCGTCGCAAGCGCCGGCCTTCTCGACCGTCCCACAGCCCTGGCTCGGCGTGCAGCTGCCCGTCGCGCACTGGGAGGCCACGCTGCAGTCCTTGGCTGCGCCACCCGTACAGACGCCGGCGGCGCAGGTGTCGCTCACGGTGCACTTGTCGCCGTCCTCACACGCAGCGCCGTCTTTGTCGGCCACATGGGTGCAGCCAGTCGCGGTGCAGGTGTCGAGCGTGCATGGCTGGTCGTCGGCGCAGTCAGCGGCGTCTGCGCAGCCCGCGTCTCCGGCGCCTCCGCCGTCCGCCGTGCTCCCGTCGGCTGGGCTGCTCACGTCGCCGGAGCCAGCGTCAGCAGCGACGGCGTCGGCGGCGCCATGGCCTGTGTCTTGGCCCTGACCGTCGCCTGACCCCGCTGAATCACCGCCGGTGACGGCTCCGGTGCCATCGAACGCGCCGAAGCCATCGCCAGCGCCCGGCGAGGTCGTCACAGGCTCGCTGCAGCCCACGATGGCGAGCAGCCAGGTGGCAACGCACACCGCGACCACGGATGCAACGTCGCGGCCTCTGTGCCTGGGGCTGTCGGTCGTGACGGGTCGTGTGATCATGGCCTAGTCCCTTGGGGATGCGAGGTGGTTGGGTCTGTGTGTCGCCGGACTCGACGCGCGTCCACCCAGATGGTGCCACGTCCAGGCGACTCCAGCACCGCATCGCGCCCGGACGGTCGGTGTCGCGCGTCATGCGGTCCGCCTTTTGCCCAGAAATACGGGGCTATTGCGGTTGTCGCCAGCTGGTGACCCATCCCGCGACGGCGTCACGTGTCACCGGACCGAAGTGGCCGACGAAATACGTTCTCGCCCGGGCGGCCGCGCCTGTGAGCAGCGCCTCGATGTCGCGACGGTTGTCCGCCAGATCGCACATGTAGAAGTGGGTCGTCGGACCGAACCCCACGATCTCACCACGGAACAGGTCGCCAACAAAGGCCGCCTCCCCAGCGACGACGACCAGCGATCCGGCCGTGTGGCCGGCGAGCGGGATGATCTGACCTGGGATGCCAGCGACGTCAGCGAGGTTCACAGTCTTCGCGATCCACTTGTCGGCGGCGAGCGGCGTGTAGGTGGCGTTCTGATCCTCCGCGAGCCGACCTCGGGCTTGGCTGTCGGTGGGGCACAGCTTGTCGTTGTGGCCGGTCGCCAGCAGCGCCTTGTCGCCCGCGCCAGCGATGATCTGGGTCTTGTAGCGCCGCTTGAACCAGCCCGCTCCGCCTGCGTGGTCAGCGTGGCCGTGCGTGATGATGATGGCGCGGAGCTTGGCTGGGTCGACGCCGGCGCCCCGGATGGCGGCGTCGAGCGCGGGTGCGTCGCGCTCCAGGCCGGCGTCGATCAGCACCGCGTGATTGCCGCGAATCAGCAGGTGCGCGTTGTTGTAGGAGAGGCGCAGCGTGTGCACGACTTGCTCGTCGAATCGCACCTCCGTCGTCCGGCTGGCGCAGGCGCTCGCCAACGCGGCCGCCGCCAGCAGCAGCGCCATCTGGAGGCGTATGAGGGTGGAAGCGGCGGTGGCGGGCGGGCGAATCATGAGAGGCCTCGGGGTCGGGAGGGGCGGGGACGGTCCATCAGGGCAGGGTCAGCGTTCAGGGCAGGGTCGCCCAGAATCGCGTGAGTCGGTCGTGCAGGGCGTCTCGCCGGGTCAAGGGGCCCATGTGGCCGCAGTTGGGCACGCGTTCGTGGCGCGCGGCGGGGAGCGCGGCCGCGAGGCGGTCGCACATCTGGTTCGAGGCCGGCACCGTCTCCGCGCCGCTCAGCAGCAGGACCGGCGCACGCACCTCAGCGTAGGCCGAGAGGGTCGTTTTGTCGCGGATCAACGCCCGCACCTCGGCTTGAACCTTGCGGCCGTGAGCCAGAAAAGGCGCCTGCTGGTCCGGGGACATCGCTCGCCAATCGACCTGCCAAAAGCCTAGAAAACGGGCCAGCCAAGCGGCGAGGTCGTCGTCGGCCTGGTCGAGCGCCAGCTCGTCTTGGCGAAAATGGTCGTCCAGCACGGACAACACGACAGGCTCCCACACCGCGACGCTCCGCACCTCGTAGCGGCGCGCGAGCTGCAGCGCGAGAAACCCGCCGTAGCTGTGGCCGACGAGATCCGTGTCTGGCGTCAACAGCGGCGTCAGCGCGTCGCAGTCGTCGGTCCAGGCATACGACTCCCCTCGCCAGCCCGCGCCGTCGTAGCCGATGAGCGGCGGGGCTTGGCCGCCGAGCGTCGCGACCGTGCGAGCCCATTGCCGCGGCCCGAGCCCAGAGGAGTGCAGGAAAAGTGGTCTCACAGCGCGCTCCGGGCACAGAAGATCTCGCAAAAACGCAGCACGCCCCCGGCCCAGAAGGCCGAGGGCGTGCGCTGATCTCGAAGGTTCGTCTATCGGATCATTCGGCCGATCTCAGGCCGATCTCAGGCCGATCTCAGGCCGATCTACCAGCGATCGCCGCCGCCGCCGCCGCCGCCGCCGCCGTAGCCGCCGCCACCACCGCTGCGACCACCGCCGCCGCCGCCGTAGCCGCCGCCGC
>ERZ889078.1561-NODE-1561-length-17934-cov-13.106326_pt1 | contig 17934 bp, 15 predicted proteins | sample MGYA00521266_ERZ889078 | MGnify/ENA primary metagenome ERZ889078 (study PRJEB32303, sample SAMEA104408618) | aquatic metagenome | biome: Brackish water; feature: Pelagic; material: water | place: Baltic Sea | collected 2014-06-16T06:34:00 | depth 76,534 m ...
GAAGGGAAAAAAGAAAATCGAGGTAAAGCCGGTAAGCTGGCTATCGATTAACAAGGAAGCCAATGGTGGTGAACCCCGAAGGCTGGACTATTTTGTCTCCCAATGCGGCAATACCAATCGTGGTTTTTGGGACACCCCATAAAATTATAAAAATCCCATGCTAAACAAAAAGTGGAAGGCCCATAAGCTTGATAAATGTTAAAGGGAAAGTTTTCAATTTTATGATTTTATGGACGTCCCCTTCTCCGGTACTGCCTTCCATACGGTTATGGATGCGCAGGGGTGGGGGGATGTCCTTGCCTCCATATCCTCTTTTTCCAAAGACTTCGTCCCATCTCCCGTGCTAACATGCGGGAGGCTTGATCTTTTACCACAGACAAATCAAGAAATGACCTTGGAATCAAACATCCAAACCATTCAAGGGGGTACCCATGAGCTTGCAAGAAAAATTAGATGCACGGAAAAGAACGTTTGAGGCAGGCGCTCCGCCTGAAACACTGGCTGTCATGCACAGGGCGACGGACGATCTGCTTAACTCCGGGATCATGGAGCGTATCCTGAAGGCGGGAGAGCGGGCGCCCGGATTTACGCTGCCCAATCAACGGGGGCAGATGGTCCGTTCCTCGGAGCTCCTGGCCAGAGGGGCTCTTGTACTGAGCTTTTACCGGGGAGTGTGGTGACCCTACTGCAACCTGGAGCTGGAGGCTCTGCAGGCAGTTGCTTCCCATATTGAGGCCCTTGGCGCCTCCATCGCGGTGATATCACCCCAGCTTGAAAAATACTCAAAAGAGGTCGCAAAGAAGCACAACCTTGCATTCGATGTGCTTTGTGATCAAGGAAACCTTGTGGCATCCAAGTTTGGCCTGACATTCAGCCTGCCCGATGATCTTCGCAAATTGTATAAAGGCTTCGGAATAGACCTTGAGAGATTCAACGGAAACGATTCATGGACACTACCCATGCCGGGTAGATTCATACTGGATCAAAAGGGTATAATCATCAGGGCGGATGTTAATCCGGACTATAGGAAAAGACCGGAACCGGAAGACATTATCGGTATATTACAGGAGCATGGGGGATAAAGGGAGGCTTCCATGGTGATTGAAGTGGGATCAGACCAATTCAACTAATTGATAAAACGGATATAAGCCTCATAATCAGGGGGTGTTTTAACCCTTAGAAGTCCTATTTTGAGGCCAGAATAAGCCTTCTAAGACAAAGCAACGGTTCAAGGCGATGCCGAGAGCAAACAGGCACTATATTCCCGGCTACATCTGGCATATCACCCATCGATGCCACAAGAGGGATTTTCTCCTAAAGTTTGCCAGAGATAGGCGGCGATGGATGGCATGGTTATTTGAGGCAAGAAAGAGATATGGATTAAGCATCTTGAACTACGTCGTCACTCTAAAAAATCATCGCGATCTATAGCGCTTGAAAATATTTTTCTGCGCTCAATACCCCGCCCCATCACATGGTGCAGCACCCCAGGGGCATCTAATCTCGTTAATGGTGGCATGTGCTATAATTATCACCTAAAAGACCAAGTATCAAGCACGCTCTGCACGAACGTCCCCCATTACCGCTTGCTTTTTCCTTGACATTTTTGTATGCCTCAAAGTAAGCTTCTTAAAGATTCTCAATCTCTTTTCAGCTATCCGACTTTCACATAACCGCAGGAACAGCTAAATTTCAACAGCTCTTGGCAATGCAGGACTTGGCGGCGTAACATGCCGGTAAAAGATCCGCAGTTGTCGGAGTCGGCTGTCGGGGGTGAATATGAAAGCTCACATCAAGCGGTTTGTTTTCGTCACCATCGGCATTGTTATTGCCTTCCCGCTGTTCAGCATGACCTACTTTACCATGGTCCGCACCTCCACCCCCCGGTTCTGTTCCTCCTGCCACGAAATCCAATTTGCCTATAACACCTGGAAGACCTCCACCCATGTCAATAACCCCCAGGGTTTCGTCGCGGACTGCATGGACTGCCATCTTCCCGCTCCCCATGATACCTTCAATTTCTTCTATGCCAAGACGGCCCATGGCATCAAGGATATCATCATCCACTTTGCGGGGGGAGAATACGACCATGAAAAGGCCCGGCAACAGGCCTATGCCGGTTTCCAAAACGAACAGTGCGAAAAATGTCATCGCAACATTCTCTACCTTCCCGATAAAAGGGGGGCTATGCTGGCTCACCGCTCGGTCGTTTACGCCAGGCCGGGGTATGAGAAAAGATGCGTGGATTGTCACAAGAATCTGGTTCACAATAAGAGAGAACTCTATCAGTACAAGCAGTTCAGTGAACCATACAGGGGTCTGGGACTTTAAGGGGAAAGGAGGCTTTTCATGATAAAAAAGATGGGAATATTCATTGCTTTGGTTTGCAGCGGGGTCGGACTGACAATAGCCGGGGCCGTCCTCGCAACTGCCCAGACGGCCCAGAATGAGCCCAAATCCAAGGAATTTCGTATCGAAAGGAGCATGCCCAAGGAGGCCGTGGCGTGCATTGAATGCCACAAACGGGAAAACCCGGGCATTTTTACCGACTGGGCGCACAGCCGCCACGCGTCGGCAAACATTACCTGCTATGATTGTCACAAGGCGGAGGAATTCGACCCGGATGTAAGCACGGAACATTTCAAGCAGTACGAACGTTCGGACCAGCCATTTGGAACCAAGGAATACAAAGTCCCCATTTCGGCCGTGGTTTCCCCCAAGGATTGTTCCCGCTGCCATCCGGATGAGGCCAAACAGTACAGCCAGAGCAAACATGCCAATACCCTGGAGATTATCTGGAAAATCGATCCCTGGCTCAACGACGGAATGAACAGCGACAATGAAAGGACCACCGGCTGCTACCATTGCCACGGAACCATCATCAAGTTGGAGGAGGGAAAATTGACGCCCGAAACCTGGCCCAGCGTGGGGGTGGGAAGGATCAATCCGGATGGAAGCCGGGGGTCCTGTTCCAGCTGTCATACCCGGCACCTTTTTTCCGTCATGGAAGCCAGAAAACCGGAGGCCTGCGGACAGTGTCATCTAGGGCCGGATCATCCCCAGATCGAAATCTATATGGAGTCCAAACACGGGGATATCTACACCGCCCACGGGGATGATTACAACTGGACGGCCGCCCCTGGCACGTGGACCGCCGGGGTGGATTACCGCGCACCTGTCTGTGCTTCCTGCCACATGTCGGGGTCCGGACCGGCTCTCACAACCCATGATGTGACGGAAAGGCTCTCCTGGGAACTCCAGGCGCCCCTCACAGTCAGACCTCAGGATTTCAAGCCCTTTCCAGCCAAGACAGACTGGAAAACGGAAAGGGACAAGATGAAAGCGATCTGCATGCAATGTCACAGCAAGACGTGGGTGGACAACCATTATGCTCAGATTGATAAAACGGTCCAGGAATACAATGATGTCTACTTCAGGCCTGCAAAGAAGATGTTGGATGAGCTTTATGCAAAAGGGCTCTGCGATAACTCCCGGTTTTTTGATGAAGCGCCGGAACTGGAGTACTACTACCTGTGGCATCATGAAGGCAGAAGGGCAAGGATGGGGACGGCAATGATGGCGCCTGACTATTCATGGTGGCACGGCTTTTTTGAGTGCAAGGGTCGATACAATGGATTCATGGAGCTTTCCAGGGATCTCATCAAAAACAACAAAAAGGCCATTAAGGCCCCCGATTATCCCAATGCCACCGGCGACAAAAACAAGCCTCCTCAAGTCCTGCCCAGGTCCCAGTAGTTCGTGACAGACGCTGCGTTGGTAAAACCCCCTGCCTTCCATAGGTTATGGATGAGCAGGGGTGGGGGAATGTCATTGCCTCCATATTCTCTTTTTCCAAAGACTACGCACCACCTTCCGTGTTATTATGATACATGGATGATTTAACCTTGCTCTTGCAGCAGATCGCAAAAAGCCGCGCCCGCTGAAGAGCCCGTGATGCTTTTTAGAAAATAGTTTAGAATGATAGAAATACGAAAGGGGAGAAAATGACCACTACAGATAATCTTTTTAGAGAGGCATTAACGCTTAAACCCTCCGAAAAGGCACAACTCATAGATAAGCTGATTTCCACTCTTGATAAATCTGATAAAGAAATTGACGAATTATGGGCAAAAGAGGCTGAAGACAGGATTGATGCCTATGATCAAGGTAAGATCAAGGGGATATCTTTAGAGAAGGTTCTTTAAAAATACAGGTAAAGTAAAAATGAAGATAAATTTTCTGGAAATCGCTCAAATTGAGCTGGATGATCCCATCGAGTATTACAATTATGAACTTCCAGGTCTCGGCGATGGGTGGCATGGTTATTTGAGGCAAGAAAGAGATATGGTTTAAGCATCTTGAACTATGTCGTCACTTCAAACCATGTCCATCTTTTAGTTTCAGGCGATGGTGACCGAGATGCCATACCTAAATCGATCCAACTCCTTGCGGGAAAGACGGGACAGGAATACAATCAGAGAAAGAGGCGCTTAAAAATAAAGTGAGGAGGTGAGTCAAGGGTGGACTTGACCCCATGACACTAATTTTGAATCAATAATTGGCACTTCTTCCACTCTCTTTTCTTGTCTTTTGACAGACATAATCTCATCCACAATATCGTGTAGGTTATTTTATCCTTGACGCACGAGGCGCATTTTCATATACTTTTTGCCCAAGAAAAACAAGTTGTTATCATCTCCATATCGTGTTATAATGCCAACCGAGACGCTATCGATACAAAGGCAACGTTGCCTATTACAGGCTTATATCAATCCATGGCGCCCCTAATCATACATTGCCGGACTTTGTAGGCCTGCAGTTTGCCCTTGATAGCAGCATGCCGACATAAGCATGTTATTATTTGTGAGAAAACATATTGACAAAGGTATTCAGTCCGAACAAACAAGGAATATGAGCACAGCTATTACAACACGTTCGAAGGGCCTTTATCTGCTGCTACTGAGTGTGCATGGGTTGTTGCGCGGTCACGATATGGAATTGGGCCGTGACGCAGATACCGGGGGGCAGATTCTCTATGTGGTTGAACTGGCCAGGGCACTCTCCCAACTTCCGCGGGTGGGGCGAGTAGATCTTTTGACACGCCGCGTTGAAGATAAAGGCATTAGCAGGGACTACCGGAAGGATGTCGAAGAACTGGGCCACGGGGCCAGCATCATCCGCCTGGACGCCGGACCGAAAGGTTATATTCGCAAGGAGGAACTCTGGGACCATCTGGATGCCTTTGCCGACAATGCGATTCACTACCTGCATGAAATCGACCGGGTCCCGGATATTATTCACAGTCACTATGCGGATGCCGGTTATATCGGCAACCGCCTGTCCAGTCACTTCGGCGTGCCCTTAATTCATACCGGTCACTCCCTGGGTCGTGTCAAACGAAGAAGCCTGCTTGCGGCAGGATTCAGCGCCGACGAAATCGAAAGCCAGTATAATATGGCGCGCCGCATCAATGCCGAGGAAACCACCCTGGCCGCAGCCGAACTGGTGATTGCCAGCACCCATAACGAGATCGATGATCAATATGGCCGCTATGATCACTATCGTCCTGAGCAGATGCGGGTCATTCCACCGGGCACGGATATGCAACGCTTTCACCCGCCTGCCTCCGCAGAAGAACAAACCAACATTGTGAGTGAAATAAACCGTTTTTTGCGCGAACCGGATAAACCCATGATACTGGCTCTGTCACGAGCCGATGAACGAAAAAATATCGCCACACTGATCGAGGCCTATGGGGAGTCGGCGCAATTACAAAGGCTTGCCAATCTGATCATCATCGCCGGCAATCGCGATGATATTCGTGAAATGGACAGCGGCCCGCAGTCGGTACTCAAGGATATTCTGCTGTTGGTTGATCAATATGATTTATATGGAAGGATTGCGTATCCAAAACATCACGCGGTGGATGAAGTTCCTGTTATCTACCGGCTGGCTGCCGCCGGCCATGGCATTTTTGTCAACCCGGCGCTCACGGAACCCTTTGGTCTTACCCTGCTGGAGGCCGCGGCCAGTGGACTTCCGATTGTCGCAACCGAAGATGGCGGTCCACAGGACATTATCGGCACCTGTCAAAACGGAATCCTCATCGACCCACTGGACAAGGACGCCATGACACAGGCCTTGTTAAAGCTATTGCAGGATCCTGTTCTGTGGGAGCAGTATTCGGAAAACGGACAACGTGGCGTAAAAGATCATTACTCCTGGGATGCGCATGCCAAAAAATATTACCAGACCCTTCAACCCATCCTGGAACGTCATGAACCTTCTCCTCGCATTCCGGTAGCCCGGAGGCCCATGCTGTATCATGATCGCGCCCTGTTCACGGATCTGGATCAAAACCTGTTGGGTGACAAACAGGCACTGGCAAGCTTAGTCCAATTCATCAAGCAGAACCGAAACCACGTGAGCTTTGGTATCGCCACGGGGCGACGACTGGAATCCGCGCTTTCCGTCATGAAGCAATACCGGATTCCCGTGCCGGATGTCCTGATTACCAGTGTGGGTACTGAAATCTATTACGCACCGCAGTTAAGCGCCGACCTGAGCTGGAGCCGACATATCGATTACATGTGGAATTCCAAGGAAGTACGCCGGGTGCTTGCGGAACTGCCGGCCATCAAACTGCAACCCAAGAAGGAACTCAGCCGTTTCAAGTTGAGTTATTACATCGACCCGGGAAAATCGCCTTCCCTGGAAGAGATTCAAAGTCTGCTTCACCAGGCCGATCAAAACGTCAACCTCATCCTTGCCTTCGGCCAATTCCTCGATATCATTCCAATCCGAGCGTCCAAGGGACAGGCATTGCGCTACTTTGCCAGCCGCTGGGACATACCGCTCGATCACATCCTGACGGCGGGGGGCTCGGGCGCGGATGAGGACATGATGCGCGGCAACACCCTGGCCGTGGTCGTCGCCAATCGGCATGACGAAGAGTTATCACAACTCATCGAAACCGATCAGATTTATTTCGCACAAAAACCGTATGCAGCCGGCATTGTCGAGGCGATCCATTATTTTGATTTTCTGGATACCTGCCGCATACCGTCCGGCACAACACAAGGAGCAGGGTAACCGAATGTTGATCTGCACTGACCTTGATCGAACGCTTCTCCCCAACGGACCACAGGCCGAATCCCAAGGCGCGCGGGAGGCCTTCAAGGTTTTGGTCGGGCATGACAAGGTCAAGCTGGCTTTTGTCACCGGCCGACATCGTGCCCTGGTGGAGGAAGCGATTGACGAATACGACCTGCCCCTGCCCGATTTTGTGATCGGCGATGTGGGCACCAGCATCTATACCGTCAGCAACACCGACTGGTTATTATGGGACGTCTGGAAACAACAACTTGCAGGCGACTGGCACCCAAACCAGGCAGGCGATCTGAGACAGTTGCTTGCGGACCTCGGCGAACTGACACTGCAGGAAGAAGACAAACAGGGGCCCTTCAAACTGAGCTACTACACAGCCGTTGATCCGCATACAGAAGAGGTCATCGTCCAAATCAACCGGCGGCTGCACGATGCTGCCATCAAGGCCCATGTCGTCTGGAGCATGGATGAAACCAGGAACATCGGCCTGATCGATATCCTGCCTGCCAGTGCCTCCAAATTGCATGCGGTTCTTTTTCTAATGTCACGGACCGGTCATACGCTTGCGGACTGTTTTTTCGCCGGTGACAGCGGCAACGACCTTGCCGTGCTAACCAGCCCTTTACACGCCATATTGGTCGCCAATGCCGCCAACGAGGTCCGTGCCGAAGCCATTCGGCTTGCCGAGGAGCACGGCACCCGCCATGCCCTTTACCTGGCCAGGGGCGGCTATCGGAGAATGAACGGTTGTTACAGCGCCGGCATCCTTGAAGGACTGGTCCATTACCGCCCTGAACTCGATAAATGGATCCCCTGATACCCATCTTTCACAAAGGAGCAAAATGACACAAACACCCGTGATTTTCGGCGAGGTGCTCTTTGATCAGTTTCCGGACGGCAGCAGCGTACCGGGTGGTGCGCCGTTCAATGTCGCCTGGCACCTGCAGGCCTTTGGCCGGTCACCGCTTTTGATCAGCCGCATCGGTGAAGACGAACTCGGCCGACGGATCCAGGACGCCATGAAGGACTGGGGCATGACCACGGCGGGTCTGCAGCGTGACCCGGACCACCCCACCGGCACGGTGTCTGTCTCCCTAAAAGAGGGTGAACCCAGCTTCGAGATTGTTCCCAATCAGGCTTACGATCATATCTCGGCGGCCGAGTTCCCCGACCTGTCGCCATCGCTGATCTATCATGGCAGCCTCGCCGTCCGACATCCGGATTCCGCGGCAGCCCTGGAGGCACTGCTCAGCCGGAGCCCAAGCCCGGTGTTTGTTGACGTCAACCTGCGTGCGCCCTGGTGGAAGGTAGGCACCATCGTTTCGCTTCTCGAACATGCCCGTTGGGTCAAACTGAACGCAGAGGAAATCGACCTTTTGGTGGAGCAGTCCGGTCCAACCGTGGAGAAGGCACGCTACCTGATTGAACGGCAGGACCTGGATATGGTGATCCTCACTTTTGGTGCGGAAGGCGCCGCCTGTATTGAAGCCGATGGCGCTGTGCAGCGCGTCCACCCGCGCAAGGTCGAGGTGGTGGATACGGTCGGTGCAGGAGATGCCTTTGCCAGCGTGATCATCCTGGGGCTGTTAAATCAGTGGCCCACCAACATTATGATTGCGCGCGCTCAGGCATTTGCCTCTGCCGTTGTCAGCAATCGCGGCGCCACAATACACGATCAAGACTTCTACTTATCCTTTATCCAGCAGTGGGGACGAAAATCATCATGAAACAGACCAACAATTTTGCAGACAGCATACACGATTACATCGATCATCACCGTAATGAAGTGCTCGCGTTCATTCACCATCTGCGCTCGCTGGAACGACAGCTGTTACTGCGCAGTGATATGCAGGATGCCTTTGCCCAGTTCTGTGAAAACAATACCACCGACCTGCGCCATACACCCATCGCCACACTTGTCAGCTGGTGTCAGGAAGCGGCGCTCAATGAAAGCTGGATCTATCTTGCCTTGCGTCCCGCCATTGCGCGTTGGAAATATATGCGCGTGCACCTGGATACCCTGGCGTCAGAGATAGTGGCAACTTCGGAATTTCTCGGCTTCAAGGAACGCCTGATCACCGGCAGCCAATCCAACCAATGGGTCCTTGAGCTGGACCTGGAACCCTTCTCACGTGAATTTTTCAAGCTCCATGAGCCTGAATCCATTGGCCGCGGCGTGGAGTTTCTCAACCGCCGTCTGTCGAGCCGCCTGTTTGAAGAGCTGGGCAAGGGGGATCAACGCCTGCTGCAGTTTCTGCATGTACACCAATACCGTCATCAGCAACTGATGTTGAATGACACAGTGGAAGACGTGGCCCGATTACGCAGTGCCCTGCGCCAGGCCAAAACTTACCTGCGCGGGCAAGATCCGGATGCCGACTGGACACAGGTGGGCCAGAAGCTACGCAGCCTGGGCTTTGAAATCGGCTGGGGTGACAAGGCAGCCCGCATGCGCGAGACCATGCGACTGTTACTCGATATCCTGGAGGCCCCCTCACCGGCGGCATTGGAACTCTTCCTGGGCCGTGTGCCCATGATCTTCTCGCTGGCCATCCTCTCACCTCATGGCTTTTTTGGCCAGGCCAATGTCCTGGGCCGTCCCGATACCGGCGGTCAGATCGTCTATATTCTCGACCAGGTGCGTGCTGTGGAACGGGAAATGCGGCAACGGCTGCATGCCCAGGGGCTTACCATTGAACCGCAAATCGTTGTTCTGACCCGGTTGATACCGGAGGCGGAAGGCACCACCTGCGATCAGCGCCTGGAACATATCACCGGTACCGAGAATGCACGCATTCTGCGTGTGCCGTTCCGTAACGAGATGGGCGAGGTACTACCGCACTGGATTTCACGTTTTGAAGTCTGGCCTTACCTGGAACGATTTGCCGAAGAAGCGGAAACGGAACTGCTGGCCGAACTGGGGGGTCGACCCGACCTGATCATCGGCAACTATTCCGATGGCAACCTGGTCGCCTCGTTGATGTCACAACACTTGGGGGTAACCCAGTGCAACATCGCCCACGCCCTGGAAAAAACCAAGTACCTCTATTCCGATCTGTATTGGCAGGCCAATGACGAGCAATACCATTTCTCCTGTCAGTTCACCGCCGACCTCATCGCAATGAATACCGCCGACTTTATCATCACCAGCACCTATCAGGAGATTGCCGGCACCGATGACACGCTCGGCCAGTACGAGGCACACAACTCGTTTACCATGCCGGGTCTCTATCGGGTGGTGCACGGCATCGATGTCTATGATCCCAAATTCAATATTGTATCACCGGGTGCCGATGCGGAAATCTATTTTCCCCACAGTGACCATGAGCGCCGCCTGCGCCACCTGGCCGAACCGATTGAGAACATGGTGTACGGCACCGAAGGCGCGGAGGATATCCGGGGAGTACTGACGGACAGGGACAAACCGCTGTTGTTCACCATGGCCCGCATGGACCGGATCAAGAACATCACCGGACTGGTGGAATGGTATGCCCAAAGCGATGAGATGCGCGCCGAGGTCAACCTCGTGGTGGTGTCCGGGCATGTGGACGCATCCCGTTCCGGTGATGCGGAAGAAGCCGAGCAGATTGAACGTATGCACAATTTGATGAACGACTATCAACTGGACAGCCAGGTTCGTTGGTTGGGCAAGCACCTGGACAAGGCAACCGCTGGCGAACTGTACCGTTTTATTGCGGACCAACGCGGCGGCTTTGTGCAACCGGCCCTGTTCGAGGCCTTTGGTCTGACCGTGATCGAGGCCATGAGTTCCGGACTGCCCACTTTTGCCACCTGCTTCGGCGGACCGCTGGAAATCATCGAAAACGGCATATCCGGATTTCATATCGATCCCAATCATGGCGATCAGGCCGCCGCACGGATGGCGGAATTCTTTGCCCGCTGCAAACAGGACCCATCCCACTGGGAACAGATTTCAAAGGGCGGCCTGCAGCGGGTGCAGGAGAAATATACCTGGGGCCGTTATGCCGAACGCCTCATGACACTGTCACGAATATACGGCTTCTGGAAATATGTCACCGATCTGGAACGTACGGAGACCCATCGCTACCTGCAGATGTTTTACGGCCTGCAGTTCAGACCGTTGGCGACAAAACTCATGGCAAAGTAAGCCACAAACAGGAGCCCGCGTAAGAGCGCCGGGCCTCGTTAAAAATCTTGACCCCGTCCCGAAATACAAGCAAAATAATAAGCACCGCCTCAGTTTCATTTCCCCATGATGCCATTGCCGCCGAGGCGACTGCAAACACCGTGTGCGTTTTGGGGACGTCCCCCGATTTCCGTATGGTAGTGCCATGGGCCTTCATATCGCAATATGGACCCCCGTGCTGAAGATGGGCCGGCCGTAGGAAGACCGCAGAGATGAAATGGAAAAACCTTCGAATCGCCTAAGCACGCCTTGTACCCGATGAACGGGTGGAGGCGAATGCTCACGGCGGCTGGGCCGCTGTGAACCGCATAAATAAAATGCGTTAATTCTGTTCAACAAGGAGGTTGCTTTGCGAGAAGCAAAAAATATTCAGCAGAAAGAAACTGTGGATCTGCTAAACAAATGTTGGATGACTCACGATGGAATGTGGTTTTTTCATTGCCTGCAAGAATTTGGAATTGAGGTGACAAACAAGCTCAACAAATCAGCGATAAAGTCGCTTTCTTCAATTGAAATTGCAAGAGTGAGAAAAACATTGGATTGCATTACGCCTATTAAAGATTTTGATGAATTTAAAGATTTTTTTGAAGAAGCAGCTAACCTAATGATTCCAGATTTTATGAATGTGCAATTTACTTACCCGGAAGAAAACAAAATGGCATGGGAGTTTAATCAAAATAAATGCTTTGCATACTCTGGTATTAAGAAGTTAGGCGTTATTGAACAGTATGAATGTGGTGTTCTTTACAGAATTAAATGCTGGCTGGATGAACTTGGAATAACGCACAGTTTTGTCCCCGAAATTGGCAAGTGCCATATGCATATTAAGGGGAGTTGTTCGGGAGAAATACAGTTGTTTCTATCCGTTAAGAATGGGAGAGGGGGACGTCCACTTTTTGTTTAGCATGGGATTTTTATAATTTCATGGGCGTCCCCAAAACGCTCCAGGGAACCAAAGAAGTGAATAAAACGGAAACCTTTATCCATCTGGTAAATGAGGAGGTCAAGGCGGACCTTTCAACGGAAGAAATAGAATCTTTCAAAAGAATTCTCAACAGTTTTGTGGCAAAATTCCAATAGGGCACACCCCCACGCATCCTCCCTCTGATGTCAAAAAATTGACGAATTATTGGAATAAAACAGCCAATGCCCCCTCTTTTTAGCCCAAATTGGCCCTGTTTAGGGTAAAAAACACCCGAAATATTGGCATTGTATTTGCATAATATTAGGTATTTTTCATTATGGCCGAGGAGTCGGGCCATGGCGATACATCCTTTGATGGCAGGAGGCGTACAAAGTGGAATTGATTAAAAAAATCAAAGAAAAGAAAGCCGTTGATCCCCATATATTCCGTGCATCCGCGACCCAGTACTATAGCGTGGAGTTCTCGGTAGAAGGTTCGTATTTTGCCTACCAGTTTAAGCTCCGGAATGTGAGAGAATCATCCATGGGTGTCCTGGTCAGGGAAGATTCCGAAATTATGGGTTTGCTCAAGGTCGGTGCTATCATCAAAATGAAGTATTATCCCGAGGATTCCTTCCTCCCCCCCGAGCTGCTGGATACGGAAATTCGTTATATTGCAGAAGAAACCGAGGGTCGGTTTGCCGGGTACTATATGGTCGGTCTTTCTCTCTTGGCGCAGCGCCCCCATAACCAGCTACATTAGTACCTTACTTCGAAGTTTTCTGTTGCAAAAAACAAGAAAATGGTGTGGCACGTACAAGGTTTCAGAGTTCAGGTTTCAGAAAAGGCAAATAGTGTTATATTGAGGACGGGCAAATTATTGCCGCATGAGGGCCTGAGGGTCTGGGTCGGTCCAAGGTAACACAATGAAACGTTATAAGAAATGACTGTAAATCCCCTCCCCTGCCCCCTTCACCCTGGTCACCCAAGAAGAAATCAGAAATCCAACAAGCCCCTCCAAATTTGGGGATGGATTTCCCGCATGGCAGTTTATCCAGTTTTCCGAATAACATTCCGTCGGCATGTTATACGAAAGTTGAGAGAGGAAACCTACGATGCTACCAATGGGCCGGATATGGGGAACAGCCCCCGATGAACGTCTTCTTTATTTTCCATGTGATCGATTCATAGGAACGTTTGACGATTCATATTATCGGGGGATATCCATTCAAGCCAATCCAAAAACTATTTTTCGATGGCTTTGTCAAATGCGGATGGCACCTTATAGTTATGATTGGATTGATAACTTTGGACGTAAAAGTCCAAGAAGTTTAACGCCAGGATTGGAGGAACTGGCAATTGGCCAAAAAGTAATGAGCATTTTTGAATTGATTGATTTTGTGCCTAATGAGCAGATTACCCTTCGCATCAAAGAGAAGCTAACCTTGAAAATATTTGGTGATCCGATAGTCAGCTATATGATCATTCCAAAAAGTGACCGAAATTCTCGTCTCTTAGTCAAACTTATTCTTCCGCCCCCAAGCGGGTTGCTTGGGAGGTTACTTCGCTTTATATTTTCTTGGGGAGACCTGATCATGATGAGACGCCAGTTGTTGAACTTTAAAGAGCTGTCTGAGCAAATGCCAGAAAGTGTATAATCGGGTAGCCGGGGGTTCCCCCCCTGCCTTCCATACCATTTATGGATGAGCAGGGGTGGGGGAATGTCATTGCCTCTATATCCTCTTTTTCCAAAGACTGCGTCCCACCTTCCGTGTTATTATGATACATGGATGGTTTAACCTTGCTCTTGCAGCGGATCGCAAAAAGCCGCGCCCGATGAAGAGCCAGTTGCCGCCGAAGGAATAAAAGGAGTCTAAAATGGACATAGTAGAAAAAATTATCGAGGAACTTCATTCGATACCGGAGTCGGATCAAGCTGAGGTGCTGGATTTTGTTGAATATCTTAAATCCAAGAAGAGACAGAACGAAGAAGATCCCGAATGATTTTTGGAAGTGGCAGGTGAGAGTTTGGTAGGAAATTGAATTTTATAGGGAAAATGAACAATCATTGCGATAAAGGAGGGAAGTCAGCATACGGCTTCAACAATTTGTCCTATGTCAAGGGCTGACCCCGTCTTCTCCTCGGATACGAACTGGTTATATGAGGAATGTGCCTACGAGGTGTAAGTGATTAAAAATATAATTGCAAAGGTATTCAAATTTGTATTCAGATTTGCACTCATCTCTGTGGTGATTTACTTCGGAATTGTTGCTGTTCTATTGTTAACGGGCAAACCTAATAAACCTGATCCAGCACAGCGTGGCCCTGTCTTTGATGAATTGTTTTTCGATTACTCAAACCTGCCGGAGCTTAAAAGCTTTACAGCCAGAGACGGCACACAATTAGCGTATCGGCACTATTCGGCTGAATCCAATAAAATTGTCATCCTGTTACATGGCGCCGGTTGGCATAGCCGGTATTTCCTACCTTTAGCCGAGTTCATAAGCTCAGAAGGTTTGGCCCAGGTATACACCCCGGATTTACGGGGCCACGGGCTTAGCCCTAAAAAACGAGGGGATGTGGACTACATCGGCCAATTTGAAGATGATCTGGCTGATCTTATCGCCATGATCCAGCAGGATAACCCAGACTCAATGTTGATTATGGGCGGCCATTCATCTGGCGGTGGGCTAGCCATACGATTTGCTGGAAGCCAATACGGGCAAAAAGCCAAGGCCTACCTGCTTATGTCGCCCTTCTTGAAATATAACGCGCCAACGACGCGGCTTAATTCGGGTGGATTTGCGAAGCCTTACACCGGCCGCATCATTGGGCTTGTCATGCTAAATACTGTAGGGATTCGTTGGTTCAATTATCTGACTGTCATGGAATTTAACATGCCAGAAAAAGCTTGTGACGGGACTGAAACCCTATCGTATTCTTATCGTCTCACCACGGCTTACGCCCCTCGTGACTATGAAAAAGATCTTAGTGCCATCACCCAACCCTTGCTTGTTGTCGCCGGCACAAAAGACGAAACCATGATCTACTGTCAATATGAACCCGTGATTTCCCAATATACAACTGTTCAGGTAAAACTATTGCAAGGGGTAACGCACATGGGCTTGGTTGTTAGTCCTGAAGTCCGACCCGTTATTAAAGAATGGTTGGAAGGTCTTGGCAGGCCATAGTATTTCACCACGTAACCACGGGCTGAACTAGGACTGGCAATTCACTACGCCCATTGCCAGCCTGTTAGCCCGGTCGTTCACGGCGACTGCGCCGTGTTAGCAGTTTTAACGAATCAAGATTAAATTTATTTTAAAGAAAATACTTTAAGAATAAAATGGAACAAAATGGATTTTTCACAGCGCCAGCATTTAATGATCAATGTTGAAAAAGACGGCCCTGATAAATTAGTCAAACAAACCTTCCCTTTGCGGTTTGGTAAATATTCAGAAATCAGGACCCCTGATTTTGAGTTCTGCTTTAACCTGAATGGCGAGATCAAATCAATTCGCGGGCTTAAACCTGACTGGCCCCATCCGGCAGAGCAATTTAAACGGACAGCCGGAAACGATTGGGTTTATTATACTGTTGGTGATAAAAGCGGCGATGATGGGATTATTTCCTGGATGGGGGAGTATTATCTGCCTTGTTTGCCATATGCCAGCAACCCGGTGTGGGAAATCAAGTATTTTTCCAATCCCTTGGTTATGAGTGCATTAGCAGAATGGTCTCAATTGTTTGCCAACCTGTATATGGCAAATTCAAAAGGATTGTACCCCCATGCAAAAGATCTTATACAACGGATACTGGCCAATGATGAGCGGATTCTTTATGAACACTCCCAGCATTTGAACAAGATTATCGGCGGCAGGGTTTCAGTACTTCCGCCTGATACGCGACATGTGGATTATGATATCATTCCATTGACCATTGCCGATGGATGTCTTTATCATTGTAAATTTTGCTGTGTTAAAACAGACCAGAAATTTCAAATAAGATCAAAAGAGAATATCCATGAACAGCTTGGGGCTTTGAAAGATCATTTCGGTGCCAATTTAGTCAATTATCATGCTCTTTTCCTTGGCAATCATGATGCCCTTGCCGCAGGGGGGGATTTAATTTGTTTTGCCGCCGAAGAGGCGTATCATGCATTCGGATTCAGGCAGCGCATGGATCAAAAACCGTTTTTGTATCTCTTTGGCAGTGTGGGATCGTTCTTAGGGGCGGGGCAGGCTTTGATTGAACAATTGAATCGATTGTCCTTTCACACCTATATTAATATTGGATTTGAATCCATTGATTCAAAGACCCTCTCCCTTATCGGCAAACCGATTACAGCTGAACAGGTAAAAGAAGCCTTTGAAAAAATGATGGAAATCAATGCGGCTTTTGATCGAATAGAAGTCACCGGTAATTTCATCGCAGGAGATAATTTGCCACCCGAACACGACGGTTCCCTAGCCCACCTTCTAAAACATGCCAATGTAAAAAGAAAATCAAAAGGTGCCATATATTTATCACCCTTAAAGGACAGTCCCAAGAAAAGAGAACTTTTGCCACGGATTTACAAAATAAAAGAGGAAAGCCGTCTGCCTGTATTTGTTTATCTGATCCAGCGATTGTAAATCCTTAAAGGAAAGAATCGTTCTTGTTTTTAATTTTATGGTGAAATAGGGGTCAAACCTTGATTGTTGCATTATGAGTTCAGGGGACACCATACTAAATTCCAACCATCAAAATGCACCGGTCGAGCCGCTGATTTGAAGGTTAGCTGGCTCCCATGTCAAATGGAGAATGAAATGAAACGATTCATGCTATTGGTGTTCGCCTTGAGCTCCGTTGTTGTTTTTGCCACCTGCTTGGCGGCTGAGAGCACGGATCCGCTACCGTCGTGGAACAACGGCGCCATCAAGCAGGCGATCATCGCGTTCGTGCAAACCACCACCGACAAGTCGAATCCGAAGTTCGTGCCGCCGGCAGAGCGGATCGCCACCTTCGACCAGGACGGCACATTGTGGGTAGAGCACCCCATGTACTCGCAAGTGGTCTACTGCCTGGACCGGGTGCCGGCGGTCGTGAAGGCAAAGCCGGAGCTCGCGAAGGTCGAGCCGTTCAAGACGGTACTCTCGGGCAACCGCGAGGCCATCGCGAAGCTCTCCATGGACGACCTCTTCAAGATCCTCGCCGCTACCCTCACCGGTATGAGTATCGATAAGTTCAGAGCCGAGGCGCAGAAGTGGCTCGATACTGCCAAGAATCCGCGCTGGAATCGGCCCTACACCGAACTCACCTATCTGCCCATGGAGGAACTGCTGAAATATCTGCGGGCCAACGGTTACAAGACCTGGATCGTCACCGGCAGCGGCCAGGACTTCGTGCGTGTTTACTCTGAACGGATTTACGGCATTCCGCCCGAGCAAGTGGTCGGCACCGCCAACGGGACTAAGTACGGCTATCACCAGGACGGCAAGCCGTTTCTCACCAAGGAACCGAGGCTGCTCCTGAATAACAACGGCGCCGGCAAGCCCGAAGGCATCCACTTGATGATCGGCCGCCGGCCGTACGCGGCGTTTGGCAACTCGACCGGCGACCGGCAGATGCTGGAGTACACGAAAGCCGGCGACGGTGTGCGGCTCGCGATGCTGGTGCTCCACGACGATGCCAAGCGCGAGTATGCTTACGGACCGGCCCTGGGACTGCCCGACACCAAGGTCGGCAAGTTCACCCAGGCACTGTACGATGAGGC
>ERZ889078.1562-NODE-1562-length-17930-cov-9.958601_pt1 | contig 17930 bp, 17 predicted proteins | sample MGYA00521266_ERZ889078 | MGnify/ENA primary metagenome ERZ889078 (study PRJEB32303, sample SAMEA104408618) | aquatic metagenome | biome: Brackish water; feature: Pelagic; material: water | place: Baltic Sea | collected 2014-06-16T06:34:00 | depth 76,534 m ...
GAGGTGAATCTTGCTGCAGATTTATTGGATAGTGCGGCTTCCATTATTGCTGAAACTGGATTTAAGAAATACTTAACAGCACGAGCAAAAGCCCTTCGTTCAGATGATTATTACGAAAGCGATATAGCATGGATGGATATGACCGACAATGGATTGGATTGCATTATTGGCCCTATTGAAAATTACGAGGACAAATTATACAACTACAAGGCTGCGCATGAAGCTTATGTGCTGGTGAAGGATAGAGAATGGAGCGATCGACTTGCCAAATATGCCTTGCTATTGCCTCAGCTTCAGGAGGGGCTTCCGGTACCCGATGCTTATAAAACCGAGACTCCAGGGCGAGATTCACAGCTTGGTGCTTATGATGTGATTTACTATGCAGGAGATTGTAACGCTGGGAGCAAAACGATAGCTGTTAATCTTCCAAATGACGAAAAGGTACAGCTGGAAAAGGGCACCAGAAGATTGCAATTGAAGAATGCAATGAGAGCCAAGTACGACAAGATATTGGTAGATATTTCGAAGGAATTGATCGTGGAGGAACAACAAAAGCATATAACTTTTGATGCATTTTTTGGCAACACCATGTTTCATGAAGTAGCGCACGGACTTGGAATAAAGAACACGATAAATGGAAAGGGCACGGTTCGGGAAGCACTGCAAGAAGAGTTCTCGGCTCTTGAAGAAGGTAAAGCAGATGTGCTTGGACTTTATATGGTAACAGAATTGTTTGAAATGGGCGAGCTAACCGAAGGTTCTGTGATGGATAATTACGTTACGTTTTTGGCAGGCATTTTTAGAAGCGTTCGGTTTGGAGCAAGTAGCGCTCACGGGCGAGCCAACATGGTTCGGTTCAACTATTTCAAAGAGCATGGTGCATTCACCAAAGCGGATGGAAAGTACAAGGTAGATTTTGAGAAAATGCAAGATGCTATGGCCTCTCTAAGCGAGTTAATCCTTACTCTACAGGGAAACGGAGATAAAGAAGGTGTATTGAAGTTGATGGAAGAAAAAGGTAACGTACCTGCAGATTTGCAAGCCGATTTAGATAGATTAAAAGAGGCGAACATACCAGTAGATGTAGTGTTTATCCAAGGAACCAAAGTTTTAGGATTATAGAATATGATTACCTTAATATCTCCAGCCAAGAAACTTGATTATGTATCAGATGTCTGTACAGAAAAATTCACCATCCCAGAAGGGTTAGACCGTTCGGCCCTACTTATTAATAAACTTCAAAAAACATCTAACAAGAAGTTAGGCGAACTGATGGACTTAAGTAAGAATCTGGTCGATTTAAATGCTGAACGTTACAGTTCTTGGACTGAAAATTTTGCAGAAGGAGAGACGAGACAAGCACTGCTCGCTTTTAGTGGAGATGTTTTTCAGGGAATGAAAAACTCTGAATTGAGCGAAAAGGAAGTGCTCTTTGCACAAGACCATCTTCGAATATTGAGTGGTTTGCATGGTTTGCTACGTCCATTAGATTTGATAAAACCATATCGTCTCGAGATGGGGACTAAGCTGTCCGTTCGAGGAAAGAAAAACTTGTACGACTTTTGGGGTGATGAGATTACCAATCGGTTGAATTTGGCTTTGGAACAATCAGGAAACAACAGTCTTGTAAATCTTTCAAGTGGAGAATATTTCAAAGCTGTAAACACTAAGAAACTGAAAGGAAAGATCGTCACACCTGTTTTTAAGGATATGAAAAATGGTCAGCTAAAAGTGATCTTCCTTTGGGCCAAACAAGCTAGAGGAATGATGTCTGGTTACATCTTAAGAAACGGAATCAATGATCCAGAAGATCTAAAGGGATTTGCTGATGGGGGCTATCGATTTACGCAAGACTTGTCGGACGAAAGGACGTGGGTTTTTACTCGGTAACTTCGTTTAAATACCTGACATACAGGTCCTTGTTGGCATGAATGGAGAAATCGTTTACAGTAGTAGATCTTCCCGCTTTTCCAACTTTTAGTCTTAGTTCGTGCGACTCAATTAACAGCGATAGTTTTTCTATCCATTCTGCTTCCGTTGAAGCTAAAAACCCATTGACTCCATCTTCAATAATGTCGCTGTTTACACCTACTGGCGACATGACGCATGGAATGCCAAACGACATGTATTGCAGTCCTTTTAAAGCGCATTTACCTTTTGTCCATTCATCGTCAGGCAATGGCATTAGCCCAATATCCATTTTCCGAAAATCATCTAGTTCGGTGTCTTTTCTCCACGGAAGGCCTTTAATTCCAAGTTCCAACTCTTCAAAATCGGCACTTCCAATTACGCTGAAGTGTATTTTGTCTCCATACTTTTTCTTTAACTGACGCAATGCACCTAATACAAATTCGAAGTGAATAATTGTGGTTACGCTACCACTCCAGCCAATGCAAACGCTGGTCGTTTCTGGTTTGTCTACAAAAGCATATTCGTTCGTATCAATTGTTGTAGGAACAATTTTCACGTTATTATTATACTGCGAGGCGTAATCTGATATGTATTGATTACCTGCGAAAACCATGTGAGCGGATTTAATAATCTCTCTGGTTTTGTTGGGGTTTTTAAGGAAGTAAAGGAATTTATTTGCGCTCTTGATATCTCCTGTTTGGGTCATCCAAATAGAATCGTCTAAGTCAAAAATTAGCTTAGATGTTCGAGCAAATTGCTTTTCGAAAAACGGTGTTCCAAGCATGAATGCCTCTCGTTGAACAAAAACCAAATCATATTTTTTGAAGAATGCATGCTTTATCAGAAGCAACACGGATTGAATTAAAATCCAACCTTTTCCAAAGAATTTCCCAGAAGCATAAAATGTCTTGTCCTGCTGCTGATTAAGCAGATAAATGTGCTCACAATCGAACCCGCTTTCGTTTAAATAGCCTAGATATTGTTCGAAACGAAAGCGTTGAGAAGGCGACCTGTCCGGACGATGAAGACATATGAATAGCGCCTTTTTGGTCATAAGAGATTAATCTTCGAGCCAGATTTTAGGTAGCTTTTCGGTGATTTCGATGTTCTCAAATTTTGGCGTCTTTCTAGAACCAGCAGTTTTTACCCAGTCCACCATTTTGTAAAGGCCGTCTTCTAGAGTAACCAAATCTTCGTCATTTATATTGAAGAGTTTCTTAGCTTTTTCATGGTCCGCGTATGCATGCACCACTTCGTTTCTAGCATCTAGGTGCCTTAATTCACCTTCAATGCTCATTGCTTTCATCACAGTAAGTGCTAATTCTTTCACAGAGTATTCCTTATCTCCTCCAATGTTTATTACCTGATTGTAGGCCTCAGGAAGGTTTACGCAATTAGCAATATGAGGAGCCACATCATCGATGTAGCTAAAGGCTCTAGTTTGTCCACCATCGCCAAAAACGGTAAGTGGATTTCCAAGCATAAGTTGGTTCATGAAGATTCCAATTACGTTTCTGTAACGGTCTCCAATGTTTTGGTAGGCACCATAAACATTATGCGGCCGAAAAATGACTGAGTTCAAACCAAACATTTCATGAGCCGTTTTGAGGTCCATTTCAACTGCAAATTTGGCTACGCCATACGGGTCTTCTGGTAACGGGTAAGCAGTTTCTATCATGGGAACCGTTTGCGAACCGTAAACCGCTATGGAAGACGTAAACACAAAGCACTCAATCTTCTGTTTAATGGACTCATTAATAAGATTTATGCTGCCTGTAAGATTATTGGTGTAATTGAATCTTCGAATAAAATGACTGAGCCCCTCAGCGGCATACGCTGCCAAATGGTAGACGTATTGAAACTTATGCTCTTCAAACAGCTCCGCAACCAATTGATGGTCCACTACAGAACCTTTAATAAATTTCGCTTTAGGATTGACATTCTCCGCAAAACCGCCACTCAGGTCGTCTAACACAACCACATCGTGCCCAGCTGCAACTAGGTGATTTACAACATGCGCACCAATAAATCCTGCACCTCCGGTTACTAACGATTTTGCCATTTTAAATCATATTTTTTTTTGAGAAATAACACTTGTAAATCCCCTTTTTCCGTGCAAATATAGACGCTGATTTGAGAACGGAATGGAATCCGAATCGAGAATATTTAGGTAGCAAGTTGTTGAGTAATATGCATCAGCGCATCTCCTTGATTAACAATGGGGTTATGGTTGATGCAAATGATGTAACCATCCCAACCTGCTTTAACAACCTTTTCAAAGTCGCCAAACGGATCTGTAATGGTTCCGATTTTCTCGCCCTTGATTGCGAACGAACCATTCGTTTTGTAAGATCTAAACATGCCCGAATATTTGGCTCTAATCCAAGAAGAACTGTCTACAATAATGGGTTCAACTAGTTCGTCTTTAGCCAATTCTTTACTGAAATCGCGCATTTTTAGCTTGTGCATTACTCGTAACGTGCCGTCAATTCCTGCTCTAGTTACAATGCGATCTAGATGCATCGATTTCCCACCTTCAAACATGAGAACCTTTTTGCCTAAGGATGAAACTACGTCTCTGAATGAATGGTCTCTTGTTGATGCTCGCATTATGAATTTAGTGCCGAAAATCTTTGCCAATTCTTCACATTCCAAATCAGTTGGATTGTAACGTATTTGAGCGAAGTTAAATCTGCTTGCCCCGCCAGTGTGAAAGTCGATCACGTAATCTACATGAGGAACGATTTCCTTCATGATAAAATAAGCAAATCTACTAGCCAATGAGCCTTTCGGACTGCCAGGAAAAGATCGATTCAAATCTCTCCCATCAGGAAACTTACGCTCTTGATTTAGGAAACCAAATACGTTTACAATTGGAATACAAATGACCATGCCGCATTCAGGTTTGTTAAAACCTTTAGTAATCATCTGACGGACAATCTCTACGCCATTTACCTCATCTCCATGAATTCCTGAAGACAATAGAATCGTTGGGCCTTCTTTTCTTGAACGCTCAATGATGATGGGAATAGAAAGTGGTGTGCGTGTATGCAGTTTGGCAATCTCAAAATTGACCACCGTTTTTCCATACTTAATTGGAGTATCAAATATGAATAATTCGTTTTTAGACACTTCTTTCAATATATCGAATTACAGAACCAGCAATGTTTTTTCCCGTTGCATTTTCAATTCCTTCTAATCCGGGTGAAGAATTTACTTCCATAATCATCGGTCCGCTGTTTGACTGAAGCATATCTACACCGGCAATTCCTAGTCCGAGAACCTTTGCTGCTTTTAGAGCGGCAGCTTCCTCATCTTCGGAAAGTTCTATGATTGTTGCCGTACCTCCCCTGTGTAGGTTTGAACGAAATTCACCTTCTTTCCCTTGACGTTTCATTGCGCCAACAACCACACCATCAACAACAAATGCCCGAATGTCAGCTCCACCGGCTTCCTTTATAAACTGCTGAACTATTACTCTGGCTTGTAACCCATTAAATGCTTCAAGCACAGATTCTGCCGCTTTATTGGTCTCTGCAAGAACAACTCCAACGCCTTGTGTTCCTTCCAGCAATTTAATTACACATGGAGCTCCGCCAACCTGGGTAATAACTTCATTTACGTTTTTTGAGTAATTGGTGAAAGCCGTTTTCGGCATTCCCAATCCAGCTCTAGAAAGAATCTGTAAGCTTCTAAGCTTATCTCTAGATCGCCCAAGCGCCACAGATTCAACAGCGGTAAATACCTTCATCATTTCAAACTGACGAACCACGGCAGTGCCATAAAAAGTAATAGAAGCTCCAATACGAGGTATAACGGCATCCACCCCTGTCAATTCCTTGCCTTTGTACATAATATGCGGACGCTTTTTCTCAATAATGATGTCGCATTTAGAATGGTCGACAATCAACATTTCATGACCACGTTTGGTGCCGACTTCGTAAAGTCTTTTGGTAGAATATAAGTTGGGGTTTCTTGAAAGAATTACAATTTTCATACGTCTGTTTTAAGAGGCCCCAAGAACGGTAAAATATGCTTGAACAAGACGCCACCTAATTTCGATGAATATTTAGTCAGAAAAACCCATGAAAGTTGTGCGTTGACTGCATTCCTTTAGCTTTGGCATACCAATTTCAATCTTATTCAAATGACCGAGTTTATAGAACGACCAATTTTTACTGAGGAGCACGATATGTTTCGTCAATCTGTAAGAGATTTCATCGCCCAAGAAATTGTGCCTCACAATGCCGAGTGGGAAAAAAACCACATGGTAAGTAGAGAAAGCTGGACTAAGATTGGAGAGAATGGATTTCTCTGCATGCAAGTTCCAGAGGAATATGGTGGACTTGGAATAACCGACTTTAGGTACAACGCCATTTTTGCTGAAGAGTTGAGTAGGGCCGGGGTTGCAGGTCCAGCGGTTGGATACCCATTGCATAGCGATATTGTTTTGCCATACATTCTCGATTTTGGTTCAGAAGAAATGAAGCACAAATGGTGTCCGAAAATGGTCAGCGGAGAAGCAATTGCGGCTGTTGCCATGACCGAGCCCGGAGCTGGAAGCGATTTACAAGGAATGAAATGTACGGCAGAGGATAAGGGAGATCATTACCTAGTTAATGGCTCAAAAACCTTTATTACCAACGGATATTTATGCGATGTGGTTGTAACAGCAGTTAAAACAGACCCTTCATTGGGTGCAAAGGGGATTAGTTTACTGTTAATGGAAGCCGATGCTGAAGGATTTACAAAAGGTGAACCATTTCAAAAAATCGGTCTTCATGCACAGGACACCTGTGAACTTTTCTTCGATAATGTAAAAGTTCCAAAAGGGAACTTGATTGGAAAGGAGGGAGAAGGGTTTAAGTACCTGATGCACGAATTGGCGCAAGAACGGTTAGTTGTAGGAATTGGAGCAATTGGGGCGGCAGAAGGTATATTTTGGAAAACGGTTAAGTATGTAAACGAACGAAATGCTTTCGGACAGGCCATCTCTCGTTTCCAGAATACCCGCTTTAAAATGGCCGAAATGGCTACAGAAATAACCAAATCTCGAGCATTTCTTGATCAGTGCCTCATGCTTCATTTAGATAAGAAGTTAGATGCCGCCATGGCAAGTATGGTAAAGCTTACCACCACAGAAGTTCAGTGCCAAGTGGCAGATGAATGTCTTCAATTGCATGGCGGTTACGGCTACATTTGGGAATACGATGTAGCTCGGGCGTGGGCAGACGCTCGTGTGCAGCGTATTTATGCTGGTACCAACGAGATTATGAAGGAACTTATAGCTCGTAAGATTTTAGGAAAGTAACCTAGTTTAGTCTTGCCGCTTTTATTGCCGCGGATTGGCTCTTCCCATCTATGGCAATCAGATAGATTCCGCTAGCCGCAGGAAGTTTCAATTCTGACCTTTGCGAGTTGATGTTTCTAGATTGAAGAAGTCTACCATCCGCAGAATAAACTGCTACTGTTGCTGGTAGGAGTGAAGGGGCTAGTTGAAGCACATTGTCCACCAATTCGGCTAGTTTAATTTCCTCTTTTGATTCTGTAATACTTGTCACAACTTCAGCAGCGCAACTTACTGGCAAGTTCAATTCAAAACGCTCTTCGGCAGGAACTAGTTTCTCATTTAGTTGATTCGGATACCCTGCCATAGGCAATACATTATTCCCTAAAAAACTGTAGTCAGAAAGAGTGTTGAGATACAAGGAATTGGTAGCAATTTGGTCGGTTGAATTAGGAACACACGTCCCGTTTTGGTTATTGCAATAAGAATAATGTCCATTGCCATTGATAGACAACATCCCGTAAGGAAAACCACCACTTCCAGTGATTTCATTGCCTACCACATTCATTGAATCAGTAGGAGTGTTAGGGTCAGAAAAGAAACCAAATAATTCCGCTCGATTCCTGAAAAATGTATTAAACGGGCCATTGCGTTCGTGCGATGCATCTACCACGATGTTTTGAACCGTGTTTCCTTCAAACAGATTCAGGTAGGCATAATTGCCATGTAAAACTGCATCTCCTGCCGAGTTTGCTGGGAAAAATCCGCCTTCGGTCCAATATGGGTCTGACGAATAATTGTAGCCAAAAACATTTCCGTTAGCACCACTTTGAATGAGCATAGAATGCCTTAGATGCTCAAAAACATTGTTTTGAACAAGGCAAAAACTACTCGTGGATTGTGTTACCACACCATAACCCTGTCCGCCTCCGCCATAAGCAAATGCGTGATGAAAAAAGCACCCTTCCACCTGAACATGCGAACTCGAACGAATGTCTAAATGGGCAAAATTCGTGCTCTCACTTTCTATGTTTCGTACTACACAGTTGAATGCATTCTCAATCACAATGTTGCTGGTTTGACCAGTAGAAGCGTCTAATCTTTCTATTGAAAGACATTCGATTCCTACCCCAGTTCTGGGCGTTTTTAGTTTTACAGATGGCGTTCTCCAAAGCGGATAATGATGGTTAAGTGGGTCTGCTAAGGTTAGTGTGTTTCCGTCAATTTCAGTAATCTCAACCACTTGTCCCATTGTACCATAGGCCCATGAGGAAAACATAAGGTCTTCATCTAACATGCCTAACTGAATATGATTCCCAACTGAAAATATCGAAGCGTCTGTTAGGGTTAGCGTGTTTGTGCCCTTTGTGGCGTTCGCGGCTAAGTCAAATGTGGTAGAAGAAGAATTCCCAGATATTTGAATGAGATTTCCGTTTCCTCCAAGGTCAAATTTCAGCTGAGTCTCAACAGATTCGCCTTTCAAAAAAACACTGTCGGGAAGCACCAATACTGCATCGAAAAAATATTCTCCTACAGGAAAATAAATCGTACCAGAACGACCGTCTAAACTGGTAATGGCCTGACTAAAAGCTTGGTTACAGCTGTTGTGTCCGTCTGGGTCCGCTCCAAAATCAATTATAGAGATTTGATTTGTGTAGGCCGCTAGAGGTTGAGTCAATCCAGCATTTTCCCAAGCGGTTGTTCGACCAGGGGCAAATACCTGGGCGCGAGAGATGAAACTAAAACCAAAAAAAGTAATGCAGAGTATTATCCTAACCATTGTCCCATCACATTCATAAATGCACCACCTGCTTTGATGGTGAATATTACGAATACGGTAATGGAGAAAATAAGTTTGATAGAAGTTCCAACAATGAATCCAATCATGGATCCAAGCCCGCTGTTGAGGGCCTTAATAAATGTACCTCCAGCAATAAGATCACCCACAATTGTTCCAATTAATGGACCTAAAACAATGAAAATGGCGCCAACGCCAGTGAATGATAAAATTAGACCAACGACAACACCAATCATGCCGCCAACAACACCTTCCTTAGAAGAGCCGAACCTTTTTGCGCCAAGCACAGGAACAATGTAATCCAGTGCGGTAACCACCAACATCAACACACCAGAAATTATTAAAGTTGTGAGGCTTATATCTTGCTCTGGCAGGAAGAAAAAGAGCAGGAGTGAGCACCAGCTAATTAATGGTCCTGGCAGTGCGGGTAATATGCAACCAAGGATACCAATGCTATTTAATAGCAACCCAACTAGAAGAATTGCAACTTCAGACATTAGTATGCTTTTGGCATTACTATGGCCAGAATCAGGTAAAGTAATACTCCACCTCCGGCAAAGAATAGAAAAAGTAAAAAAGCAATTCTTACAATCGTAGGGTCAAAATCTGTATAATCACCAATTCCGGCACAAACGCCTAGAATTTTACCCTGCTTACGTTGAAGTTTCTTGCTGCTCATCGAATTCTATTAGAATGGAAGGTCGTCTTCTCCAATATCGTCTATACTTGTTGGAGCAGGGCCAGAACTTGCGGACGCTGTAGGCATTTTTGCCATTGGATCTAGTGCTGGATGAACTGTGGCGCTATCGGTTCCTTCACCGACTTCTACTCGCCACGCCTGAAGATTAACGTAGTATTTTCCGTTAAACTCATTGCCTCTAAGATTAAAACTAACCTTGATTGTGTCGTTCTCTTTGAACTTATCTATTGCAGACGTTTTGTCTTTAATAAGTTCAAATTTTATGTCTTGAGGATATTGTTCCTCGGTGGTTAGTACAAATTCTCTTTTGGTAAACCCGCTGCTAAAAGATTGTACTTCCATTACCTCTTTTAACTTACCACTTACTTCAAATGATGCCATTGTTTGCTAATTATTTAATGCAAAAATAGCCGCGATAATCGGGAGTCGAAATTTTTGAAATAGAAGTTTTAACTATTTCTCAACGGTTGCATAAATCGTTTGCGTAGGGAACGCAAAATCAAGACCAGCAGCGTTGAAGCGTTCAAGAATTTCAAGTTTCATTCTTGAGTTTATATCAAAAACATCTTCTCCTTTCTTTATATAGTAGACGAATTTTATGTTCAGAGAGAAATCTCCAAATGAGTCAAATAACTCCAAATGTTTTTCTTCCAAATGTTCCGAAAACGCAGCGTATACCTCTGCTAGAGTAGCTAGAGATAATTTCATTTTTTCTGGAGTGGTGTCGTACGTTAATCCAAGCATCAAGATTACCCTTCGACTTGGTTCGGCAGATACATTTTCGATAGCGGATTCCGCAAACACCTTGTTCGGAATAGTTACTAACCTACCTTCAAACGTTCGGATTCTGGTACTTCTTATTCCAACTTCTTCAATTATGCCTTCGTAAGAATTAATCTTAATCCAGTCATTAATAGTAAAGGGTTGGTCTACAAAAATGGTGATACCTCCAAAAAGATTGGCAACGGTATCTTGGGCGGCTAGTGCTAGAGCCAAACCACCAATTCCCAGACCTGCAATAAGAGCACCTACATCATATCCGGCATTGTTTAGGCCAATAATAACCGCCATAATCCAAACCGTAACGTGTATACCTTTTCTTAGAATCGGAAGTAGTTGGTCATCTAGGTCGCTTTCTGACTTCTCAATGATTGGGACTAGATATTCCTCAATAATGGCATCAATTAGTCTGTTTATTAGCCATGCAATATTGAATATGATAAGCAGGTAATAGATGCGATTTATCCAAACATGGCCAGCGTCAGGTAAATTCAAAGAGTCGAGCCCGTACCAAATTCCTAAAATTGCGATTGCGAATGACAGGGGTTCTTCAACCATATCGATGAGAATATCATCGAGATTAGTTTTGGTTTTTGCCGTAAATTTTTTGACTACGTTGCTGAAAAGCCAAAAAATAACCCTGCCCAGAAGCACACTCCCAAGAATTACTGCAAGAGCCAAAAACCACTCTCCAACTGTGTTCCAATAAAAATCCTTCTCTAAGAAGTCGAACATGTTAATTCAGTTTGGCAACAGCGGCTAACGCTTTTTCGTAATTTGGTTCGTACGTTATGTCTTCTACCAATTCCGTGTAAACAATTTTATTCGTTTTGTCCAACACAAAAACCGCACGAGCAAGTAGGGTTTTGAGTGGGCTGTTTACCATTTCAACATTGTACTCGTTAGCAAAATCAGAATATCTAAAATCAGAAACAGCCTTCAGGTTTTCGATGCCTTCGGCCGCGCAAAATCGTTTAAGTGCAAATGGTAAATCTTTAGAAATAGCCAAGCAAACGGTATTGTCGAGTTTAGACACTGCTTCGTTAAATTTCTTGGTTTCCAAAGCGCAAATGCCAGTATCGATACTTGGTAAGGAGATAATAATCTTGTTTAATCCTTGTAAATCATAAAGGCTCTTTTCAATCATATCTGATTGCACGTATGTAAAATCGGGTGCAATCTCACCTATTTCCGGAATGTATCCTTTCAATAGGACTAGACTTCCCTTTAGCTTAACCGTTTCTTTTCCTTCCTCCATTTTTGTTGTTTTTATGGTCCGCAAATTTAGAAATTTGATATGAACTGGCTGGTCGTATATTCGTAAAACCAACTAGGAAAGAATGAAGTTTTTTAAAGCGCTTTTTGTTGTTTCATTGCTTTTTGCCGCAATGCTCCTAATGATAGGGGTATTTGTTCCCGAAATTGATGAGGAAATAGAATTGAATATTGAGGCGCCCATCGTTACTGTTTATGCTGGGCTTATGAATACCGATGACCTTACAGAATGGGTAGAAGATCTTCAGAAAATTGAAAGAACTGGTGGCATTCTAGCAATGCCCGGTAGCACATTTGAGTTACACTTCAAGAGTATCGAAACTGAAGTGAAATATGAGCTAGAAATTATTGAATTGATTCCATTAAAATCCATGAAATACAAACTGCATAACGATATGTTGGAAATCGAAGTCAGTACCAATTTCGAAATAAATGGTCTAACCACCGATATGCAAGTCTTTGTTCAGGCAAAAGGAAAAGGTTTATTGGTTAAGTCTTTTCTTCCACTGATGAAATCGGTAGTGATGGATGAGATTAGAGCCGATTTCGTGGCTTTTAAACACCTACAAGAACAGTAGATTGAAGGTGCTGTACGTTGGTTCTGGGGCTGTTAATTTGTGTCTAGCTGGATGGATGCATTCAGGAACCAATCAAACTTCTTTTTTAGTTCGGTCTGAAGACAACGAACTTCTCAAAACGCAAGCTTTTCAATGCTCTCTTCCGGGTGATAAAAACTTTAGAGTTTATACCTGCAAAGCATATTCTTCCTTGGAGAAAGTAGATCGCCCAGATTTGGTGGTTATCGGAGTTAAAAACTATTCATTGTCTACGGTAATGGATACGATTGAGAAAGCTTTTGGGACGGATATCCCTGTGATGTCGGTTCTAAACGGAGTCAGTCATATTAATTTGATAAGCGATCGATTTCCAAATGCTTTGTTCGCAACGATTGCATTCAACGCATATCGTACCACGCCAAAATCTGCTGTAGCCGTTGGCGGAACAATCGGTCTTTCGGCTTCCAATCCCAATAGTAAAACCCTTCAAGAAGTTCACAAAATTCTTAAACGGAAGATTAGCGTGTCAATAATTGAAAACCCGATGGATGCGGCTCACTGCAAGCTGGTTTTTAACCTAGGCAACGCTCTTTTTACCATTGTAGGGTTTCACGATAATAGGAACAGAGAGTTGCCTATACTTCAAAAACTTACCGCAATAATTATGTGGGAAGGGGTACAAGTGATAAAAAAACATGGTGTCAAAGAAGTTCGTATTTCTGGTATGCCATCGTGGATTTTTCTTTGGTTAAGTAAAACACTTCCAACATCGTGGGTTTTACCCATGTTTATAAAGAAAACAGAAGCCTCGTCCATTAATAGTATGGCTCAAGATTTGGCCACAGGATCCAATCAAACTGAATTGGAAGAGATAAATGGATACTTCCTAGAATTGGCGAATAAAGTCAATGTTGAAGTGCCTTATAATTCGGCAGTTTACGCCATTTTTAAAGAATGGGTCGGAAGCAGCAGTCAGCCTTTAAAGCCTTCCGAATTGCTGGCAAGAATCAATTCTTTCTCCAATCTATAATGCAAGTGATCGGTTAAAACCGCCAATCCTTTATCGAACGTAATGTTATTTGTAATGATGATGTGAGAATCGTCTCGATAAGGCTTCAAAAACTTTTTAAAGGATGGCAAGACATGGTTCTCCCACTGATACCTAACTACACTTTCAGGATAACCGCGTTCGTCTCTATCTCTTTTTATTCGCCTCTCTAGCTTTATTTCTTCTCTTACATCAAGATAAATTCTTAGGTCGATAAGTTGTCTGATATCTGGGTAATGAAAAACGAATAAGCCCTCTACAACTAGGATAGGAGCTGGATTTATTTCGACAGTTTTTGGAGGGGCACCTGCATTATTAAATGTGTATTCATCAAAGGAAATAGGCTGTCCGCTTAAGAGCAATTTCAAATCCTTTAAAAACGCTTCCCTATCTATAGAGGTCGGCAGGTCAAAATTCACCTCGCCATTTTCATCCTTTTCTTGCTCAGCTTTAGGTTTGTAGTAATTGTCTTGTGATATGACGCTAACACTATCTGCTGGCAAATTTTCCTTCAGCTTTTGAAGGAAAGAAGTTTTGCCCGATGCGCTGCCTCCTGCAATGCCAACTACATATTGCCCATTTACCATGGTGGCAAATATATCGTTTAACGTATGTCAGACACTTTGAATTATTAACCTAATTTACATTGTGTCTCATACGCTAGCATATGCGACTAATTTTGAACCATGTATCAGATTTCTCTGGAGGACAAAGAAGGGTTAGAACAATATTTGCTTAACAGGCAAGCATTAGACGGTGGAGAGAAATTGGAACACCTAGAAATTGCCGGACACGGGAATATGAATATGGTGCTTCGGGTTAAAACCAACAGCCGCTCTTTTGTGCTCAAACAATCTAGACCTTACGTTCAAAAATACCCTTCAGTACTAGCTCCAGTAGCTAGAATTGAAGTGGAACATGAATTTTATCGCCAAATGGAAAAAGCTAAAGCATGGCAAACCAAGAAGCCACAGATTTTTTGGTTTGATAAGGAGCACCATATTTTGTGCATGGAAGACCTAGGCGTGAGTTCTGATTTCACGGATATATACCGCAAAGAAGTTGACGTAACTAAAGCGGAAATTGCCGAACTGACCAAAATAATTTCAGAATTGCATACAGTTCCTTTGAAAGGTCCTTCTATCCAGAATGTGGAAATGAAAAGGCTTAATCATTCGCACATTTTTGAACTTCCACTGGTTGTAAATAATGGGTTTGACCTAAATTCAGTTGTATCTGGTTTGCACGAGGGAACAGAGAAGTTTCGTGGAAACGCTCGATTACAGCAATGTGCCAATAATCTTGGAAATATCTATTTGAATGGCGGGGGAGAAAAATTACTGCACGGAGATTTTTACCCAGGAAGTTGGTTACGTACGAAAGACGGAATCAAGATAATTGACCCGGAATTTTGCTTCCATGGCAAGCCAGAATTTGAGCTAGGTGTAATGATTGCACATTTGAAACTGGCTCAGCAAACAAGCGGTTTAATGAAAGACCTCTTTGTCTATTATCATTTTGATAGCCGATTTGACGGGTCGCTTTTTACCAAATTTGCTGGAATGGAAATGATTAGAAGACTAATAGGCCTTGCTCAACTTCCGCTCGATTTGACTTTAAAGGAAAGGTTGGATATGCTAGATGAAGCGTATGAATTGGTAATTCACGGATGAGAATTCCACTTTTAGCAATCGTTCTAGCTTGTTTTGCAACCACAGTTTTTGGTCAAAAACCACAAGTAAAAGTTTGGATTGATACTGATATTCTTACAGGTAAATTCAGGAAGGATGTAGATGACGGGTTAGCCTTAATAATGGCCTTCCAAGATTCATCTCTTCGGATTGAGGGAATAAGCTTTGTGCAAAACGTAGATTACTCGGAAAAAGTCGTTCAGAAACTGCTTAAATGGTATCAGCCAAATGCAGCCATTCAAACTTACAAGGGAGCAAATGGAAAGGCTGATTTTGGATTAGAATCCGATGCGTTCAAAGCTTTGGCAAAAGCGCTTGATAAGGGGCCACTGCATATCCTCGCCTTAGGTCCGCTTACCAATATCGCTACCCTCATTTCAAATCGGCCCGATTTACAAAGGAATATCCTGTCTATCACTTATTGTGCAGGAAGGCGTCCTGGAATGCTACTAAACCCAGGTTCGGGCAAGGTGAAGTTTTCCGATTATAATTTCGATTTAGATCCAAGGTCAACTGAAATCGTTCTTAATTCTGATATTCCTTTAACCCTAGCAGGATATGATTGCTCGGATAGTCTTTTCATTGCTAAAGAAGACTTTGAGCATCTTAAGAAAAGTGTGAACGAAGGAGATAAATGGTTGTACAAACAATTGAAAGAGTGGGAGAATTTGTGGCGGGTTTTTATGGGGTCAAAAAAGGGTTTTATTCCGTTTGATTGCGCAACGTTTGGCGCTTTCCATTATGCGCAAGAATTTGAAATAATCGAATCAATTCCGGCTTACATTGAGGTTGCAGAAAATGACACCAAAAATCAAGTGAAAGCATCCACTAAACCGTATTTACTTATTTCGGAAAACCATGATGGAAGAGAAGTGTCTTATTGCGAATTCACGTCTCAAGAATTTAAAAAACGACTTCTTGGCGCAATTCACCATCCCGATTATCGTTAGCCGTCAGTATCTTTAAAGCATTGAATCATTTGCACAAATCAATCTATCTTTCCTTACTTCTAGTTCTCCTCTCTACTTGGCTAATAGCTTCAGGAGTAGATGGGAAAGTGACCGATGAATCTGGTGAACCTGTTCCATTTGTTACCGTTTACATTGAGGGGTCAACCATTGGAACTACCACCAACTCTGAAGGTAATTATCACTTCGACCTATCAGATGGCTACCATACAATTGTATTCAGATACGTTGGTTATAAAACCTCTGTACACCCACTTACTGTAAACGGGAACACCGAACTTAATGTGGTGCTCAGCCGAGTTGTTTTTCAGCTTGGGGAGGCGCAAATAGACGGTAGTGAAGATCCTGCATACAGGATTATGCGATTGGCTCGTTCTAGAAGGAAGTTTTATCAAAAACAGGTTCGAGACTACTCCTGTAAGGTTTATGTAAAGGGATTGAATTACGTAAAAAATCTCCCCAAAAGAATTCTAGGGCAATCCCTAGATGTAACTGGATTGGACAAGACAAGAAGCGGGATTATTTACCTCTCCGAAAGTTTAAGTGAGTTTCATTTTCAGGCACCAAACAAGACAAAGGAGCGAGTAATTGCGTCAAAGGTTAGCGGGAATTCTCAAGGGTTTACTTGGAATAATGCAACCAGTCTCAATTTTAACTTTTACGATAGAACGTATAATCTAGAGGGGCTGAGCGACCGCGATTTGGTTTCTCCACTTTCTCCATCAGCCAACCTGTATTACAGATATGTGTACCGAGGGTTTTACACTGAAGATTCCATCGTTGTAAATAAGATTGAGCTTATCCCGAAAGTGACTGGTGTGCCACTATTTAAAGGGCATATTTATATTCAGGAAAACACGTGGAGGATACATGGTGTAGATATTTTTATGACAGGTGAGTCTGGTATCGATTTCGTTGATACGGTTCGAATGAAAGTGGATTTTATCCCGCTCAACAAAGATCTTTGGATGAAGGGAAATCTGAGCTTCGATTTTGCTTTCAACGTTAAACTTTTTAAAGTAAAAGGGTGGGGAACTTTTAGTTCCGTTTTCTCCGATTATAACGTACGCGAATACCTGACCGACACAGTTAGATTGAATCGATACTCGGTTGTTGATGAAGCTGAGATGGACGATGATAAACCAGAAAAAGAAGTTAAGGAAACCGCTAAAGTGGGTGAGGGTGCTACGAACTTCGATTTCAAAAGTTGGGGAACAGGGCCGATGCTAAAAGTAGAATCCGAGGCTAACGAGAAAGACGAAGCTTTTTGGCAAGAAATCAGAACCGTTCCTCTTACAGCACTCGAGCGAAAAGACTACGCTCGTAAAGACAGCATTGAAATTGTAAAAGAGACGGTGGTTTACAAAGACTCTGTAGATAAAAAGAACAACAAATTGGCCCTTAGAAATCTACTTTACGGCTACACTTATCAAAACAGTAAAAAAGATTTTAGCCTCGAGTTTCAATCACCATTTACTGCCGTTCATTACAATACTGTCGAAGGTTATCTAATCGATTACCGAATAGAGTTTTCTAAGCGAAACCTAGAAAAAGGTTCGCGATTTACAGCACAGTGGTTCAACAGATATGGGTTCTCGTCAAATACTTATTACTCAAAGGCCCGAGTGCATTATCGGTTTAACCGGGTAAACCGAATGACCGTTCATGCTGAGGGAGGTCATTATGTGCAGCAGTATAATGATGGCGCTATAAATGAAGTTGTAAACTCTCTTTACACGCTTCTTTTGGAGGAGAATTACCTCAAAATCCAGTCTCATTCTTACGGTAAAGCTGGCTGGGGAATGGAAGTTGTAAACGGACTTAGGGTGCACACTTCGGTGTATATGGGTGAAAGAAATAAATTGGAAAATGCCAAAGATTTGGATGGAACAAGGGTTGATTACAAAACCAAATA
>ERZ889078.1565-NODE-1565-length-17911-cov-45.251456_pt1 | contig 17911 bp, 9 predicted proteins | sample MGYA00521266_ERZ889078 | MGnify/ENA primary metagenome ERZ889078 (study PRJEB32303, sample SAMEA104408618) | aquatic metagenome | biome: Brackish water; feature: Pelagic; material: water | place: Baltic Sea | collected 2014-06-16T06:34:00 | depth 76,534 m ...
TCTATGAAGAATTCTAACTAGCTTCGGTTACCTTTATTTATGAGGCAATAGGTAATAATAACAGGGCTTTCATTATGTATTATGTTTAGACGAATTCTAGTACATTCCGCCCATGCCACCCATTCCAGGATCCATTCCTGGGCCTTGGTTTGAAGATGGTTCAGGTTTATCAGAAATTGCACATTCCGTCGTTAATAATAAACTCGCGACAGAAGCAGCATTCTCGAGGGCAATACGAGCAACTTTCGTAGGATCAATAATACCCGCTTCAACTAAATTTTTAAATTCTTCAGCGCGGGCATCAAAGCCATAATCGTCTTTGCCTTCTTTAACTTTCATCACAATGACAGAATCTTCATGACCAGCATTTTGAGCAATCTGACGGATAGGCGCTTCTAAAGCACGTTTTAAAATTTCCATACCTAATTTTTCGTCACCTGTTAAGTCGAGGTTTAAACTCTCAGATGCTCTTAATAGAGCGACTCCACCACCAGGGATAATACCTTCTTCAACAGCTGCACGCGTTGCGTGCAACGCATCTTCAACACGAGCTTTCTTTTCTTTCATTTCAACTTCAGTGGCCGCTCCAACATGTAAAACAGCAACACCGCCTGCTAATTTAGCAAGACGTTCTTGTAGTTTTTCTCTGTCATAATCTGAGCTCGTATTTTCGATTTGACCTTTAATTTCACCGATTCGTCCCTTAATAGCTTCAGGTGCGCCTGAGCCATCAACAACGGTTGTTGTGTCTTTATCAATAACAATCGTTTTAGCTTGACCCAGAAATTCAAGTGATGCATTTTCAAGTTTGTAACCTTGTTCCTCACTCACAACAGTTCCGCCTGTAAGAATAGCAATATCTTGCAACATTTCTTTGCGGCGATCACCAAAACCAGGTGCTTTTACAGCGGCGACTTTCAAGGTTCCGCGAAGTTTATTCACAACGAGTGTGGCAAGCGCTTCACCATCAACATCTTCTGCAATAATAACAAGAGGACGACCCGTTTGAGCCGTTTTTTCGAGGACAGGAAGAAGATCTTTCATCGTGCTAATTTTTTTATCATAGATTAAAATGAAAGGATTCTCAAGCTCCGAAACCATTGTTTCCGAATTAGAAACAAAGTAAGGGGAGAGGTAACCGCGATCAAATTGCATACCTTCGACAGTCTCTAAATGCGTATCCATGGTTTTTGATTCTTCAACAGTTATAACACCATCTTTACCAACTTTGTCCATCGCTTCTGCAATTAAATCACCAATAGTATGGTCATTATTTGCAGAAATAGTACCGACTTGTGCAATTTCTGCCGAACTATTGACGTCTTTACTCAATGATTTTAAAAAGGCTACAACGTGTATAACGCTTTTATCAATGCCGCGTTTCAATTCCATTGGATTCGCGCCTGCAGTCACATTTTTGAGACCTTCTGCAACAATAGCTTGCGCTAGAACCGTAGCAGTCGTTGTGCCATCACCTGCTATATCTGACGTTTTTGATGCAACTTCGCGAACGAGTTGAGCACCCATATTTTCACGTGGGTCTTCTAATTCAATTTCTTTTGCAACGGTAACACCGTCTTTTGTCAATGTTGGTGCACCGAATTTCTTATCAATAATGACATTTCGGCCTTTAGGACCAAGTGTAACTTTTACAGCGTTTGCTAGAGTATCAACTCCAACTTTTAGTTTGGCGCGAGCGTCCTGATTAAACTCGATATACTTTGCCATATTTTAGCCTCCTAATAACTTTATTTTGACTGATTTATTAACGTTCTATTTATCATAATCATACGCATATTTAGAGCGCACAAACATATCCGAGTTACAGTGCCTCCACAAGTTATAATAATTATATTATACGAGATGCAAATATTAATAAAACAATATGTTAGACATTAAAATGAACTGAAATAGAGCTAAATATTGTGTAAAATTATTTCCCAGTACTTCCAAAACCACCACCACCGCGTGATGTCTCAGAAAGCTGATTTACGAGACGGAAAGAAATGGAATATCCATTCAACGAAACGAGCTGAAAAAGTCGTTCACCTTTTTTTACCAGATAGTCTTCATTTCGAATGTTATCAACGGCCGCCATGATTTCTCCACGATATCCGCCATCAATTAAACCGATGGAATTTGCCATCCTTAATGGTGTTTTGGAGATACTCGATCGAGGCATCAATAAATAGGGATTACCCTCAATGGGCTCACAATATATACCGAGTTTTATAAGGGCCGTTTCGTTTGCTTTAATAGTTTGATCTTCGACAATGTACAAGTCGAGCCCTGCATCACCTTCATGAAAATGCCCATGATTTGCATACATCTCTTTTACGGTTTCGTTTTGAGTTTGTATATTTAGTTTCAAAATAGCTCCATATTTTTGCGGCAATATAAGAGATGGAAGGGGATTGCCAATCCTTGAAATCCTACGTGAATAGTTGGCGATCTAAAGTACGATATTGGATGGCTTCACTTATATGAGTCGATTGAATTTCATTATTTTGCTCTAAATCTGCAATCGTCCGTGCTACTTTTAATATGCGATCATAGGCTCTAGCGCTCAAACCTAAATAGTCGATGGCTTGTTTAAGCAGTTTCTTTGAATCATCATCAACGAGGCATATTTTTCGGATGTGCTGCGGTTCCATGTGTGCATTATAGTAAATATTTTTATACCGTTTAAATCGTGCGAGTTGGATGTCTCTCGCGATCTGTACACGATGTCGAACATCCCGACTGGATTCGCCTGATTCTTGAGATGATAATTTATCAAATGCAATAGCTGGGACTTCAATATGTAAGTCGATTCTGTCGAGTAAAGGGCCTGAAATCCGCGACATATATTTTGCAATCGTCATGGAGGAGCAACTGCATTCATGACGCGGATCCGTAGCATACCCGCAAGGACAAGGATTCATGGCTGAGATAAGTATAAAATTGGCAGGATAGGTCAATGACACACTCGCACGGGCAATTGTGACTTCACTATTCTCCAGAGGTTGACGAAGAACTTCTAAGACATTTTTCTGAAATTCAGGCAATTCATCTAAGAATAAAACGCCATGATGCGCAAGACTTACCTCTCCAGGTCGTGGAATACGCCCGCCGCCAACAAGAGCAGCATCTGAAATTGTATGATGCGGTGAGCGGAAGGGTCGCGTCGCAATGATGCCTTCTTTGCCGATTGTCCCCGCGACAGAATGAATTTTAGTGGCATCAAGGGATTCCTCAAGCGTCATTTGAGGTAAAATAGTAGGGAAGCGTTTCGCCAACATTGTTTTACCGGATCCAGGAGGTCCCATCATGAGTACATTATGCCCACCAGCAGCCGCCACTTCTAGCGCTCTTTTAACATGTTCTTGTCCTTTTACATCGGCAAAATCAAATTCACTTTGACTCGCTTGGTTAAATAATTCCTCCGTGTTGACGATGTAGGGTTCTCGCTCTAATTCATTATTTAAAAACTGAATTACCTCCAGAAGTGATACAACTGGAATGATATCGATTTCATTCGTAATAGCGGCTTCTTTCGCATTCATCGCTGGGACAATCAATCCTCGGAGTCCATGCTCCCGAGTGCCAACAGCTGCAGGCAGAGCGCCTTTTATGGGTCGCAAAGTGCCATCTAAGCTAAGCTCCCCCAGCATGGTATATTGGGCAAGTCCAACAGGTGAAACCATTCCAAGTGCTGCAAGAATGCCTACAGCAATGGGCAAATCAAAAGCACTTCCTTCTTTTTTGACATCTGCAGGCGCGAGATTTATGGTGTAATTTTTAGGGGGAAAACGAAAACCAGAATTCTTGATGGCTGAAATAACGCGCTCTTTGGATTCTCTAACGGCGGCTTCAGGTAATCCCACAGTATTGTAACGAAAAGACTGAAATTCGATTGAAACTTCTATCTCGATGAGGAGTGGGTCGATACCGACGATGGACATGCTAAGGGTTTTTGATAACATAAATTCTCCAGTTTTTGTTCTTTTCAGAAGCTGAAGGAATTAATCAAAATTCACTGTTTAAAGCAAGGAATATTAAAGCATATGCAAGTGGCTAAAGGCCTTTAAATATTACGTATTGCCAATGCTATAGCGTCTTGAATATTATGTACAACATAGTCCTTATCCAAAATCAGGAACATCCCATTTTTTTGAAACTCTTTTCTCAATTTGGGCTGAATCCCAGAAATAATAACCTTCGTACCTCTAATTTTATAGGTTTTGATAATTTCCGTGATGCTTTGATAACCCGTGGCATCAATTAATGGTACATAACGCATCCTAATGATGATAACTTTTGGCTGAGAATGCGTCTTTAAAATCGTTTCTTGAAATTGTCGAGCGGCTCCAAAAAATAAAGGGCCATTAATTTCGTAAAGTATGACTTCTTCGGGTAATTCAGACAATTCTTCGTCAAATAAATTCTCATGTTCTCTCATCTCTGTACTAATATTTTGTACATTGACGGATTCGCTCATTCGTTTCATAAACATGAAACTGGATAAAACGATGCCGATTTCGATCGCGATTACGAGATCAAAAATAACTGTTAAGAAAAATGTCGTCAGGAGAATGATGACATCCATTTGATTGCCTTTTAACATGGATTTAAATTGTCGCCATTCGCTCATGTGATACGCAATAACCATCAATATTCCCGCTAAACATGAAAGTGGGATGAGTTTTGCATAAGGCGCAAATAATAGCATTATCGCCAGCAATATTAGCGAATGTACGATTCCTGCTATTGGAGTCCGTCCACTATTTTTAACATTCGCTGCCGTTCGAGCAATGGCGCCAGTGGCAGGCATTCCGCCAAATAATGATGAAGCGATATTAGCGCCACCGAGGGCAATTAATTCCATATTAGAACGATGTTTTCCACCAATCATAGAATCAGAAACAACGGCTGATAATAATGATTCAATACTACCCAATAATGCAATGGCAAAAGCAGGTTGGATGAGGTTTTTTACAATAGCAAAATCAACGTTGGGCAAGGATGGCATGTTAAAATGGTTCGGTATATCACCAAAATTACTTTCGATAGTGGCTACAGGCAGATCAAACATCTTTACGATGATGGTTGATAGCAATATGGCTACAATAGAGCCTGGTATTATTTTGGCGATTCGTTGAAAAAAGAGTGTGAAAATGACAGTGGCAGCGGCAATAGAAACGGCGTAGATGTTGATATTATTGATATTCTCGAAATAGACAATCCATTTATCTATAAAATCAGGGGGGACATTCGATAAACCGAGTCCAAAGAAATCATTGACTTGAGAAGAAAAAATAATCAAGGCAATTCCACTCGTAAATCCGACAATCAACGAAAAAGGAATAAATTTGAGTAAATTTCCGAGTCGAGCGAAGCCAAAACCCATCATTATAAATCCAGCGATAAAAGTTGCTACGATGAGTCCATCCTGACCATATTGATGGACTATTCCATAAACAATGACGATAAATGCACCCGTAGGACCACCTATTTGTACTCGGCTTCCTCCGAATGTTGATACGATAATACCGGCTATAATAGCCGTTATTATACCTTTTTCAGGCGATACTCCAGAGGCAATTGCAAATGCAATAGCCAGTGGCAGTGCGATAATGCCAACAATAATTCCTGAAATAGCATCTTTGCTTAGTGTCTCTTTGGATATTCCCTCTTTAAGAAGGGAAAAAAGTTTTGGTGTGAATTCAGTCTGCATGTAGAAAATCCCCTTGATGCATTGTATAGGTCATTTAAGAGCAGATGGTACACGCCGAACGGCTAAATGTAGAACGCCTTATTTGCTATGTATTGTCTATAATTCTAGTGTTAAAGGTTCGCCTATATGTTTGGTTTTCCACTTACTATTTTGGAAATAATGCCTGGATACTCTGTGAGCTCAGCCATAAAAATACCACCAAAATGTAGGACGATGTAGGTCACTAAATAATAAATAGAAAGAACATGAATCGACTCTACAGATTCTTTTATTTCGCTTGGGCCAAATTTAATAATTAAACCTGTAATGAGAGAAACGGTTACAAAAATATAGAATACGATATAAACCCAATATTGAAATATTTCTTTCAATCCCAATGTTTTATCAAAAGGACTTTGAAATTTCATTTCACCGAAAAATGGTAAAAGAAATCGAATAGTAAATAAGCCCGTTAAAAGATATCCTAAATAAATATGCCATTGCCACATAGGTTGCCTGATTTGCTTAGCCAGGACAATGAGCTGATTATTATCCAATTTCAAGTCAGTTGACGACAAGTAATGTTGAATAATACCCGCCATATTATTTTTATTCATCCATGTCATTCTCAAAAAAATAGTGAAAAGTAATAAAAGCATGCTAATACCGATTGCTGCGTGCAAAATTCTAAAGGTTGCAGAATAGGTTTTATTTTCCATGGTAAAATTCCCTTAATTGAATAAAAAATTGACCCTTGATTGGATTTTCATCATGTCGTTTATAAACAATTATTATCGAAGGAACGCTCAATAATAATTTGGTTCAAAATGCGCCATCTGTCTTGATCAACTTGCATTGATTCAAGTGCTTTATTAAACATGTCAATGGAATCAAAACCGTGCTTTTCGGCCAATTGCTCAAGAAATACAGGATCTTCGAGATTTTCAGGACTCGTATGATGAATACACTCCACCTCAACGGCTAAACTAATGATGCGATCTTCGTCCTTATTCAATGCAAATTGTCTGGGGACACTATTATCTTCTAGCGCTACTTGATGCAAAGAATCTTTCATAGTTTGAGATTGAGACAAAAAGTCGTGAGCATCCTTCGTCGCAACTTTTCGTTTAATATTGGATTGAGCCTTATTATTATTTTTCTCAACTGCCTCGTCCATACTTTCGCCTAAAAATAATTCTAAAAGCGAGGTGTCTTGTGCCATTACTTTTTTATGGCTGTAAATGATGGCATTTGAAAAGGGTTGAATAGCGTTTAATTCAATACTATAGAATAAATCAATCCAACCAATAAATTCCTGAAGGCGTGTTCCGTTTTCTTCCTGAAATTCAAGTATATCTTGCCAAATCAAAAAAAGACCATCGATTTGTTTATTAAATTCATGTTTATTCATTTTCGAGGCAGTAATCATGCGATTCGCACTCACTTGCGTTTCATGGGCACTGGCTAAATAAGCGAATAAAAAAGTTTGTTTTTCATCCCATGTTAACGCTTTCCAATAAATAGCTTGCGCAGCAGAAACATAATCGTTGTTGCTCTTTGCATTCAATGGAGAATCGGAAATTTGCGCAAAAAGAGTTGAGCTTATCATCATGATAGCGAGTAGAAAATTAATAATTGGTTTTTGTCGAATCATTAGGCAGCCTCTATTTTTGTTCGGTGAAATTAATTGAAATAGCGTATAGAAATAGAGATATTTTTAAAGTCAATTTCTCGATAAATAATAATAATAAACGTATTTATGAAATTAAATATGTGAATAATTGAGCTACTGAGGCTCAATCCAGTCATTGCCGTCTTTGATAAGTTGAATAAGCTCCAGAACAGCTTCTTTTTCGGGGATCGATTTCTTAACGACTGTTTGCCCCTTATAAAGTGAAATAACGCCAGGGCCGCTACCAACGTAGCCATAATCGGCGTCTGCCATTTCCCCGGGACCATTCACGATGCAACCCATAATACCAATTTTCAAACCTTTGAGATGCTTTGTTTTATTTCGAATACTTTCCGTTGTATCGAGTAGATCAAAAAGTGTTCGACCGCAAGAGGGGCAGGCGATATAATCCGTCTTTGTAATGCGAACACGAGCAGCCTGAAGAATGCCAAAACTCGTCGTTAAAATGTGTTCTGTCGGGATACTATCGTCTTCTAAGAAAATCCCTGAGCCAAAGCCATCCGAAAATAATCCACCCGCATCCGTTGCCATAAAAAGCCGAAAAGATTCGAGTTCGTTGCTCGAATTAAAATTGAGAATTAAGGGAGAGTTGATGGAAAGTTCTCTTAATTGTAAGATGGCTCTCCGCATATCTGCCATGGCGTGAGCGTTGCCTGTGTGCAATATCAAAACCGTATTGGGGACACGATTGAGTGTAGATTTGAAAGTCTCCTGATAAACTTCAGACGTGCTTACATGCACAAAATTTTGTTTAGGATGGAAGAATATCGCTGATTCAATCTTATTAAACTCGAATAATGGAAAGACATCATTATTATTGTAGTTTTTCCATTCCGAAGCAGGCACTATCCATTTTAATTTGTTGGGATAATGCTGAGGCAAATCCTTTGTTTGTAGCACAATGTAATCGGCTGAAATATCATTCTCTTTCCACGATTGAGTTCCCTTATGATACTCGAATCCGTAGGCGGAGAAATCAACTGGACAGATGAAATTATGCTTAGCAACAATCAAAACTTTTGGAATTGAGCCACCGCCAAAGTCTAAAGTTGATGTTGTTACAAACGGACTCGAATTAAAGGGATTAAACGCATTCTCTAGCAAGTCTGGAATAGGCGAGTGGTGTGAACGATTCGCATAGCGATCAACGAGAATTTTTGCAACAGGGGATTCCATTTCTGGCGCTTCCGTCAATGACACGCGAATCGTGTCGCCTAAGCCATCTTCGAGAAGTGTGCCTATACCCAAAGCCGATTTAATCCGTCCGTCCTCGCCATCGCCAGCCTCAGTAACGCCGAGGTGAAGGGGATAATTCATATTTTCCGACATCATTTTATTCACCAACAATCGATAGGCTTCTATCATGACTTTTGGATTACTAGCCTTCATGGATAATACGATTTGATGGAAGGATTCCGCTTCGGCAATTCGTAGAAATTCCATTGCCGATTCTACCATTCCGTGAGGTGTGTCACCATATCGTGACATAATTCTATCGGAAAGCGAACCATGATTGGTACCAATTCTTAAAGCAGTTCCATAGGTTTTGCAAATGTTGAGAAGGGGTGTAAAGCCATCATAAATTCGCTGAAGCTCGCTACTGTATTCATCATCCGTATATTCGATTGTTTCGAATTTCTTTTTATCAATAAAATTACCCGGATTTATACGAACTTTCTCAACAATCCGCGCCGCCATCTCTGCGGCGTTTGGCGTAAAATGAATATCAGCTATGAGAGGCAGGGAATATCCCGCATCACGAAATTGCTGTTTAATGAATTTGAGATTTTCAGCCGCTTTAACATTTGGTGCCGTAATACGTACATAATCGGCACCGGATTCCGCAATAGCGATACATTGTTTAACGGTGGCGGCCGTGTCCATAGTAGGCGTTGTCGTCATGGATTGGATGCGAATAGGGTAGTCGCCACCTAAAGGGAGGTCGCCTATATTCACAACTCTTGTTTTAAAACGAGAATATTTCGTCAGGCTATTGCAGTATTTTAAATGGTCCATAATCTATGTTTCTAATAAGATAATATGTTAATGAGGAACAATACCTCGATGTAAATACCTTTTTATATTTGACGCTAAATTATCGTGAATTAAAAAATAAAACATTATCCTTTAATAATTCATGTCTTCGGAAATAATATTTCCGGCTAAATCAAAAACAACGACACCTTTTTCGTATAACCAAACGAGGTAAGAGCTATCAACGATATATTTTTCTTTTGGTTCGCCGTATTTTTTCTTGATTTTGTTTCTATCATCTTGAAGTATGGTTTGGACATCCGTGTCTTCCGAAACAACGACACCTGCGGCAATGGATTCTTCAAGACTCATCAATTTAGTTTCAAGGGATTTCAAATCTCTTAATACATCTTCCGATGGAGCCCCGCCTTTGGCTAATTCTCTGTTCAATGATTTCATTTTTGAAATGACAGCAGAGAGCTGTTTCTTTATTTTCCCCTGTGTAGATTTCAGGCTTTTGATGTCTTTATCATAACCTTTCATTTTTTTCATAACAATTTTCTGAAAATTATCATTCCGTTTGATGTAGTCTTGTAATAGACTATCTCGTTCCATAATTTGTTTGGTTTCAACAAAGTCACCAGTACTTGCACAATTCATTAAAAATAAAAGAATTAGGAAAATAGTAATTGTTTTCAGGTTGGTAAATTTCATAAGAGTTCTTTCTTTTATGTATTTTTATTCAGCTCAATTGATGCCATTAAAAATTTATAATTATTTTTCATGACAACTATTCATATTAATCATAAATCAGTTGTAAACTTTCAATTTTAGTGGCAATACTTGCGATACCATTTGCAGTAGTAATACTAGCCGTAAAAATTGGGTCAATAATTTGAATCCAATATAGCGACTGTGAAAAATTATTGCTGACAAATTGACTCATGGCTAATAATAAAACAATATCCTCGATGGTTAAAGTTTTATCTCGGGAAAAACCCCAATTTGCATTGGCTAAATATAAGGCTTCACCGTCAAGAATAACGCTACTATAATTGCCTAAAACATGGTTCGTAAATGAACGTCCCGCCAATAGTTCTTGATGAACAGCTGTGTTGGGCGTGGCATAGAATATACCCAGATTGAAGTAAATAAGTGCCGAATCCGGTTCGTTCATGTTGATAAAAACCCATGCCAAACCATTGTTCGCATCAGGGTTGGTTTCATCTTCAGTCAAAGCATCTTGAAATTGGTTATAAGCGTCTTCCAAGTTACCATTCTCAAGAACCGTCCAACCATATTCCGTAAAATCGTCCGTATTTGGGATGAGTTTTTTGCGACATCCAGTCAATGCAATAAGACTCAATAAAATAAGGCTTATGATGCGTATAATCATTGAAATTCTCATTTTAAGACCACCATTTTTGCTGATTTAAAATATCCTTTGTCCGTAGCGACTGTTACAAAATAGAGCCCGCTGCTGACAGGTTTTCCCCATTGATCTTGACCACTCCAGTTAATTTGGTAGTTGCCAGGTGACATTGGAGCGTTTCGAAGTTCATGTATCAATTGACCACGAATATTATATATATTTACAACCGTATGTTGAACGGCGCCATCGAAGAACCCTAAGTCAAAATGGATTGTTGTGTGTCCATTAAATGGGTTTGGATAATTGGGGAACAATTCCGTCACATCTGGCACAATGATGTTTCGTTCTCCAATTGAAAATTTGCCCATTTGACTCGTGTACGCCATTAAAATACCGTTTTCTTCACGCGTAGGAAGCTCGGTGTAAATACCATCTTTATTTTCTATGTAGATGGCTTTATTCATTTCGTGAGTTCTTAGTTGAATCATTACAGGCTCATTTAGAATTGATTGACGACTCAAAACTTTATATTCAAGATTTTCGCCAACCTGCGCTGCGCTCATAATAGCGATGGATTCATCCATGCTAAAAGCGCCTTTTTTCCCAAGAATCGTAAAGTCATCTTCAGGATTCGAGGCTATCCAATCCATATTTGATTTAGCGAGAGAAACCGTGAAATCTCGCGTCACCGTTGTATCGCCAGCCCATCCTGATGCAAAGACTTGAAGTTGTTTATTCCCAACGTTTGTAAAGTTCAATAGGGATGAATAGACATTCTCGCGAACTTTATTGAGTACGAGAGTATCATTTGCTATGTTCGCACGGATAGAATCTGTCATTGCCAGACTATCCACAATGAATATTTCAAAAGTCGATGCATAAACCGAGCTATGATAGAGCTTAACAGCAAGCTCAGGCTTATCATAAATTTCAACTCTGATTGGAATAGGAATAGAGTCGTTATTGATATCATTACTTCGAAATGTAATCGTCCCCGTATAAACACCTGTTTCAAATGTTGAACTTGCGATGTGCAGCGGTACATTTTGCGAATTGTTATAAGCGATAATACCATTGGTTGTGTCAAAACTCAACCAAGTCGGTTTAGTGGAAATTGCCCATGAAAGTGGTAATATCCCAGTATTGCTTATAGAAAGGGATGAATCAGGCGCTGATCCGCGACGCTGGCGAATGACAAAATCAGAAGATGATAAATTCAATTCGGGGCCAGCAGGGGTAAAGGTAAACGGCAGTGAAACAACGGATGTATCTCGACCATCATGGGAATCGACGAACCATGTCACAAGTGTGTCCACAGGGACGCCTAATTGCGAAACATCCACAACGAGAAAGGTATCAGTTGAATTGAATAACGTGTCGTAATTACGAGATTGAAAATGTAGCATGTACGTCAAATCAGCTTGAGCGTTATCGACATCAACTGCATGGTTCCACGTAAATTGTAGGTTGATGCCTGTTGCAACCGTCTGCACATATTGGTCAATAGGCGAGAGTAACGCGACAATTTCGGGTGCATCGTTAATAGGCGTTACATATAATTCAACAGTCATAGTGTCAGCTTCAAGATGAAGATCCCGAACCTGAACCGTAAAAGTCGTGTCGCCTGTCTCATCATTGGTTGGTGTCCATATGACAATCCCTAATAGGCTATCAATTTCCATTGATAATGGGGCATCCAGTAAATAGTATTTTAATTCGTCTCCACTACTCGAAACTATATCAACGTCATTCGCTGTGAGAATCAATTCATAAGCGATGTCTTCCGTCGCAGTATCAGGATCGGCTTGTGTAAATACTGGTGGTGAATTAATAACGAATTCAAAAATGTCCTCACCAGAATCCGTTTGAACATTATTTGCTGAGTCTGTGGCAACTGTTTTAATCGTATAGTTAACACGATTTTCCAGAACATCCGCAAGCAATGGAATCGTCCATGGATCAAAAGAGGATGTGAGTTCTATTGCAGCGCTATCAACGGCCCATGCTGTACCGCTCCAATAGAAATCGTCGGAATTACGTGTCACATTGATGACTATATTCGCAACACCTGAAATGTTATCAGAACTTGAGCCTGTAATTGCATCAGACCAATTTTCGATGAAATAGTAGGGGTCTAATATTGCCGTCGAAGCTGGAGGCGTGTAATCCGCAATAATGCCGTTTGTTTGTATGAAAGCCGAAATATTTCCAGCGACATCAAACGCATTTACAAATAAAACGTAGTTATCGGCTTCATTTGGTATGGTTAAACTATCAATATATGTTGTCTCACCAATGGGGACATTATTCCAGTCATTTGCGACGGGTGCAACACCATCAAGGGTCGAGGCATAATGGTAAATATCAATTCCGCTTGTTGCATCCGTAAAGTCATTCCACGTTGCGTGAAGCGTGTCAGAGCTATTCATATAATTATCAAAAGATGTCGAAGTTTCGATAAAGCTCGATTCAACAGGAGGGGTTTGGTCAATTGTGAGGAAATCCTCGGAGATCGTTCCTTCAGTTGAATTTCCAGCAACATCCGTCAAAACGAATTTAGCATCGATCAAAAATCCATCGGTAAATCCAGTTATCGCTTCAAAAGTGGTTGAAGTGTAGTCAAAAGTGTATTCGCCAACTGCAGGAATGTTGTTTGGTGCACCAAAGGCTTCATAAGGATTTGTGCTGGTCCTTAAATAGAATTGATAATTCCCGTTGACGAGGGTAGGGTCGATGGCAGGAGCATCAACCGTAAAATGAATATCCGTATTGTAACTATTCCAATAATCGGCAACTGAATTTTGAGTTGCTGTTGTTGTGATAGTAATAAATGAAAGTACATCAGGCGCGATTTGGTCAATAATTACTTCACTCGCACTGATAATCCCTGTGCTTGAGTTACCCGCGATATCCCAAATGACAGCTTTTGTATAAATCGTTTCTGTTTCAGCAAATCCGGTGATATGCTCGACAATTGAACTATCAATGTCTTCAATTTGTACCGTATTGATGGCTGGAATCGCGGCGGAGTAGACATTTTCGAGGGATAAAGCATCAATTCCCATATAGATATCAAGTGATCCATTTTCAAGACTTGCATCATTTGCAATGGGAATCGAGACGTTCATCGTCTCACTTACTAAATTCCAGAATGAAATAGCATTTGATTCAACTAAACCAGTCGTAAAGACTGCAGGTAGCGTTAAATCATTTATGAGGGTTTCATCGACATAGGTTGATGTCGTAATATTACCCGCATCGTCCCTAATTTCAGCTCTAAGAATAATATCAACTCCATCGGCGAAATTAGTTAGTGCTTCCATCTCTGATTGAAGTAGCGCGATATTTTCGTTCGTATTCGCCGTTGTAATGTCGAGAGCTGAGCCAATGTCTTCCCAGGCTCCGCCGTCGATTTGTGCCTGAATTTGAATTTGCCCAAAGTTATCCACCGTATGCACGAGTGAGGCATCATTAGCGACAGGAATATCAAGATTTAAACCTGTGTTCGTCGTATTCCAATAGCCTGATACGACAGAAGCACCTTCAGTCGTGTATGAACTGATACTAAACGCTGACGGAGCCGTAACGTCAACTGAAATGGCAGTTGCCGATTCAGAGTAAACGGTTGCATTCCCTGCAACGTCCGTAACGGTGGCTCTAAAGTGCAATGTTACACCCGTATCAAATCCAGTTATGTCTGAAATATCACCTTGGGTAAGTGTAACGATTTTAGGACTTGTAGGTGTTAGAATATCTGTTTGCGTCCCAATACTAACCCAGGGGATTGCGTTGGCGCGGGCTTCTAAATCAATTGTTCCTCCTAAACCAATACTATTGTCTGTATTTAAGAATGGGATTTCAATTGTGAGTTCTGTATTGCTGGCATTCCAGTAGTTTGTCGCGACGATGCCGCCAATCATTGTAATCACGCCAGTTGTTTCGTCACCAGGCAATACTTGGTCAATTGTGAGAGTCGTGAGGCTGGCTAATGCTTCAGTCGTGTTGAGACCAGCATCTGAAATATCAGCCGTAATTGAAAATTCAACATCTTCAGCATAAGCTGAATGTCCTTGAATTGCTGCTTCCGTAATGGTCACCGTCATATCCGATAGAGCATCAATAGTAGCAGGCGTACCCACGTTTTCATAGGCACCTGGGAGAACAGCCATTTTAATTTGAACAGTGCCACCAATTAGGGATGCATCTGTATTATCTATCGGTACAAGAACTTGTAAAGTAGTATTCGAAGCGTTCCAGTAGCTAGCGACAATTGTTCCGCCGACGGTTGTCACATCACCAATTTGAGCTTGGGCAGGTGGACCGTAATCAACGATTGTTGCGGTTTCATAAGTCGCACTCGTTGCATAATTGCCCGCATTGTCTGTCAATGTTGTGCGAAAATACAGAGAATCCGTATCAGAAATCCCCGTAAAATCGGCACTAGGAATTGAAACGCCTTGATTTGTATTGATAGAAGTTATGTTTTGAGCCGTACTCAAATCTGCCCAAGTTCCGCTATTAATACGAAATTCCATTTGAATAGTACCGCTGGAAAGCGTGGCATCATTCGGTATTGAAACCAAGAAATCAATAGATGAGTTCGTTGCATTTAAAATTCCGTCAACTGCATTTCCGCCAATTGGAGTGACATCCAGTATAGAGAATGAGCTTGGGACTGTTTTGTCAATGAGCATCGAATCGGCTGAAATTGCGCTATTCTCAGCATTACCCGCAACGTCTGTAACTTTCACTAAATAACGCATATAGACATTTTCGAAATAACCCACATGGGCTGCGATCGTGGCGTTATCCAGCGTCAAAGTTTGTCCATTAATATTTGTGATGCTTGTTGCGTCGCCGATGTTGGTATAGGTCGCTTCGGATGCGAATCGTCCCTGCAATTGAAGCGTTCCATTTGTGAGGGAGCCGTCCGTATTATCGAGTGCGACTTCAAAAGAAAGGCCATTGTCACCTGAGTTGTAATAACCCGTTGTTGAATACGTTCCGTCTTGTGTAATGGATGTAATACTGAAGTTGTAGGGAATAATTCCATCAACGATGATGACTTCATTGTCTTCAATATTAGCACCTGTAGGTAAGGTTAAAATGACGTCATTGCCTGCAATGTCAGTTAATGAACCACCGCTAACCGTAATAGAATCAACGCTCAAACTTGTTGTCTCATCATCAACTTGGACAGTATAGGGAAATACGATATTTGTAATTTGTGTTGCTGTCGTGAGGGAAATACTTGTCCCACTGTTTAAATAAAGATTTAACGACGCGCCACCTGATAATGATACAGCTTCATCACTCAAGACGGTAATGTTAAACGTATCGCCAAGCTTTGCATAAGTTGCGCCAAGAGCCGTCGTAATACTGGATAAAGTTGGCGAATGCGCATCAATCGTAGGTGTAGTACCAGCCGTTGGCGACGTGATAAAAGCAGCACTTTCGTTGCCCGCTGCATCTAAAAGCGTAACGCTAATTGGAACGGTTGCAGCAGCGGCGATATCATTATCACCTTCGGCAATTGTGTAAGTTGTGGTGTAAGTGTTATCACCATTATCGGTGATAGATGTAATAGATTTTCCGTTGATTGAAATAGTGCCAATTGAGTAAGATGTACCATCAGCATTGACATTAAGTAATAAATCATCACCGACGATGAGATATCCAGAAGTGGGTGAGAACTGTACGGATGTGATAACTGGAACATGTGCATCGATGCCAGGTGAAACACCTGCAAGAGGAGACGTTGTATATTCAAGTGTCGGATTTCCACTTGCATCCTCAAGGATAACACTGACAGGAATCGTAGCAGTATCGTCAATGTCGTTATCATTTGTTGAAACGGTATAAATGACCTGATAGAGATTTCCACCTAAAGCAGAGAAAGACTCTGCGACATCAACATTATTCACTGAAATAGCATTAGCAGCTAAACCTGATTCGGAAGCCGTGATGGTCATGGTTAAATCGGTACCTGGAATAAGAATAGTTGAGTTTGGTGTAAAACTTAAAGCGGTAATACTGGCTAATGTCGCATCAATAGCTGGTGTATTTGCCGCAAGAGGTGCCGTTGTGTAGGCGGTATTCGTATTGCCAGCGGCATCACTTAAAACAACACTTAGAGGAATGGTTTCACTGTCTAAAATCGTATTGTTGTTTTCAGCAATAGTATAAGTAAAGGTATAAGTATTGTCAGCATTATCAACAAGGGTTGAAGCCACATCTACAGTATTGACAGTTGCAGATGAAGCGGATAAACCTGTTTCTCCAGCTGTGATTGTTAAAGTAATGTCATCACCAACACCTAAACTACCTGAAGTAGGTGAATAGGCAGCGAGTGAAACAACAGGGGAGTTGGCATCAATCGTAGGTGTAGTATTTGCTACTGGAGCAGTGACAAACGCCGCACTTTCATTTCCAGCTGCATCTGCTAGTACAATACTAAGAGGCATTGTAGCCGCCGCTGCGATATCGTTATTGCCTTCAACAATGGTATAAGTGAGAGTATAGGTATTATCAGCATTATCAACGAGTGTGGAAGCAACATCAACACTATTGATGGTAATGGCTCCAGCTGTTAAACCCGCTTCACCCGCAGTAATCGTCGCCGTGACAACATCACCGACAATCAGTGTACCTGTCGTAGGTGAATAGGTCGCGAGGATGATACTTGGTGAATTTCCGTCAATTGCAGGAGCATTATTCGCTGCAGGTGTGGTTGTGAAAGCAGCCGTATTATTGCCCGATGCATCCGACAAAATAATATTTACCGGAATAGTCGCATCGTCGGCTATATCATTATTACCTTCAGCAACTGTATAAACAACTTGATAGAGACTTCCACCAAGTTCTGAGTAGGTTCCAGAAACATCGACGCCATTAATTTCTAGGGTGACAGTAGCTAATCCTGTTTCAGAGGCTGTAATCGTTGCAGTGAGTTCACTTCCGATGGCTAAAATCCCGGATGTTGGACTAAAAGTGACGGACGTTATGGTCGCTAATGTCGCATCAATAGCCGGCGTATTTGCCGCGAGAGGTGCCGTTGAGTAGGCCGTATTCGTGTTTCCTGCAACGTCACTTAGAACAACGCTTAATGGAATCGTTTGACTATCTAAAATCGTATTGTTGTTTTCAGCAATAGTATAAGTAAAGGTATAAGTATTGT
>ERZ889078.1566-NODE-1566-length-17911-cov-7.383681_pt1 | contig 17911 bp, 19 predicted proteins | sample MGYA00521266_ERZ889078 | MGnify/ENA primary metagenome ERZ889078 (study PRJEB32303, sample SAMEA104408618) | aquatic metagenome | biome: Brackish water; feature: Pelagic; material: water | place: Baltic Sea | collected 2014-06-16T06:34:00 | depth 76,534 m ...
AACGTTTCCTTGCCAAGGAAAAGGTCGCCGGTTCGAATCCGGTCACTCGCTCCAGTAAGCCGGCGTGGTGCCCCGCTTTGCGGGATCTCCGTCCCAGCAGTGGGACTTCGAGAATTGTACAAAGGTGTGAGGTATTTGAAGGCAGAGCTTATAATTTAATTGTATTTACTATTATGCCGGCGTGGTGGAATTGGTAGACACGCAGGACTTAAAATCCTGTGACCGCAAGGTCGTATCGGTTCAAGTCCGATCGCCGGTACCAGAGGTTAAAGTGCAGCTTCTTGCAGCTGCTTTTTTGTTTGACGTAATTTTCTTACTAGTATAGTATATGATAGGTCGGTTGTTCCTTTATCAGGGAGGGTAATACAGTACATGGCACGTACAATCAAGGAAGTGCAGGGTCATCAACCGAGAACTCTGGCCAGAGCCAGAAAACAAACCAGAAGGACAGCTGAAAATGATCCACACAAAGGAGAGGTGTTGATTCGGGACAATGACAGAACAGATATCAAGTATCAACGTTTGTTGGAAAAAGCCAAATCTGAAGGTAGGATAAACAGCCCGCATCGTTGTCACGTTTGTGGCTCTGGTTATCTCACCAAAGTAGAGGCCAACAATTGCTGCAGAGTTCTGTAGACAAAACTAAAATCCCGCCAAGCGGGATCTTTTATTTGTGTAAAATTATTTTAGGTGGAGGCCACGGGCGGAATCGAACCGCCGAATAGAGGTTTTGCAGACCCCTGCCTTACCACTTGGCTACGTGGCCACGAAAACCAATTTAACAGATTTTTATATTTTAGGCAAGTTTTATTTTTTTTAGTTCTTTTAAGCAGGCTGTGTGAATATTTTTTTTGGCAGCTACTAAAGTTTTGGATTTAATAGTCCAATTTTTATTTTGCCAGTCAGTCACCAGACCACCAGCTTCTCTGACTATAATAATTCCAGCTGCTACATCCCATAGTTTAGCACCGGGAACTAAGTGGGCTTCCGTCTTTCCACTGGCCAACATAGACAATTCAAGGCTAGTTACTCCAAAATGTCGGCAGTGATGAGATATTCCGTGGAATCTTTCGTATACTTTGTAAGCCTTTTTGGTATTAGTCATTCCCATTCCGTGACAATAAGTAACTAAGGATTTTTTCAAAGTATTAATTTTGGAAAGTTTAAGCCTTTTATTATTTTTGAAAGCTCCACTACCTTGGCTAGCATAATACAATTCGTCTAATATTGGATTATAGATTACACCCAAGACAATCTCATTTTTGTAAGCCAAAGCAATAGAAACAGCGAACATGGAATGGTGGATAGTAAAGTTGGTGGTGCCATCCAGGGGATCTATTATCCAAGTATACTCACTATCTCTATCTTGTCGGCCGCTCTCTTCAGAAAGTATGGCGTATTTAGGAAATTTTTTCTTTAGTAATTTAAATATTATCTGTTCAGCTTTTTTATCACACCAAGTTACCCTTTCGTTGTGTATTTTATATTCTATATTTCTTTTTTGCCAAGTAAAAAACTCTTTTTTGAGAAATTTTCCAGCCTCCTTGGCTGCTTGTTTGGTGATTTTTAGTTCAGCCTGATACATACATTTATTATTTTATTACGTTTATTAGGTTTCTTGTGGAGGATTAGGATCATCGATGCAGACTGCTCCTTGGCATATTTTGTTTGACGCGCAGCAGACTTTACCATTGACGTCACAGATACCATTGGTACTACAGTCTAAACCACAATGAGAACTATTCATAGTTTGACTGCAACCATCTTCGGTACAGTAAAAATAATAATCGTATGGTTCTATATTGTAAGCTCTGAGGCGTTTTGACTCTAAACAAAAGGTAAGTGTTTCAGGTTCAGAAACCGCCCTAAACCATTTAAATTCTGGAAGATTGTTTAAGGGTGTCCAAGTAGCAGAGCTGCCTTCACAGATCGTTTCACCAGCTACTGGTGGTGGTTCGATGGTTCCACCGCAGAGCATATTCCCGTTATTGCCACACAACAAAGGCTTGTCGTCATACATACAAATCAATGCCGCGCTACGCAAAGCATTCATGATACCTATTACCTTTGTATCCTTGGCTTTACTCCTAGAACTGTTTAGGCTGACTACAGCCAAGGTAGAGAGGATACCTATAATAGCTATTACCACCAATAATTCTATTAAAGTAAACCCTTTTTCTTTTATTAAGAATTTATTCATAGCAGTTATAATTATAGCATATTGAGTATTTTTATTAAATCTAAAAACCGCTCTAAAAAGAGCGGCTTAATAGGTTATTTTACAATCTTGTCAGTAATGAATTTTACTACTTTTTGGTTAATCATTAGATTGATTAAATGTTGACGATAAGTTGGTAAGGAAATGTTTTGGATAGCTTCCTTATTGTCTTTGTACATTTCTTTCTGTTTGTTTATTTCTTCGTCGACTTCTGTCTCTTCAACACCAATTTTTTCTTCAACAGAGATTTGTCTAAGGACCAAGGCAGCCTTTACTCTCTCGATAGCTTGTGGTCTAAAATCCTTATGTAGATCTTCCTGGGTCTTGTTGATTGATTTGAGATAACCGGCCATATCCATGCCTTGGCTGGTGATGTTGTGTTCAAGTTCGTGAACCATTTTGTGGATTTCATTGTGGATCAGTGGATCCGGTAGATCCTCAACCTGTGTTGTTTTTATTACTTCTTGGATGGCTTCAGCCTCAATCTTCTGAGCCTCTTTATTTTTTTTGTCTTGTGATATATTATCCTCAACTTGTTTTTTGAGCTTCTCCAAAGAATCAAATCCAAGTACCTTAGCTAGATCATCATCAAGCTTTGGTACGTCCCTTTCAAAAATGCTTAAAACTTTTACCTTAAAGGTAGCTCTTTTTCCAGCCAAGCCTTTTTGGAAGTATTTATCTGGAAAGGCCAATTCAAATTCTTTGTCAGCACCAGTTTTGAGTCCGATTATTTCATCTTCAAAGCCAGGAATCATTTTTCCTTCCCCTAAGATGATTGGGTAGCGAGGATTTTTGCCGCCTTCGATAATAGCGTTATTGATCAAAACTTCGAAATCAAGCTCAACCTTATCACCTTTTTTAGCCGCTCGTTCAACGATGGCCTCTTTGACGTTCATTTGGCTCAACTGCTCTAAGGTTTTTTTAATATCTTCTTCTTCAGCTTTAACTTCTTTTTTCTTGATGGATATCTTTTGCCACTCACCTAGGACTACCTTTGGTAGTAATGAAGCAATAGCCTTAAATTCTATAGGATTACCAGGGGCTAGTTTATCAACCTTTATTTCGGGCTGTCCTACAGTTTTCAACTTTTCTCTAGTGACAGCTTTGTAATAGGCATCAGAGATAATAAATTCTAGAGCTTCTTGTAAAATAGCCATTTCACCAAATTGGTTTTTAACCAACTCATAAGGCGCCTTGCCAGGTCTAAAGCCAGGCAACTTATTTTTAGCGGACATTTTTTGAGCAGCTCTTTCTAGATGAGGTTTTATTTCTTCCTCAGATACCTCGATGGTAAGCTCAACTTGATTATTTTCTAACTCTTTTTTAGTTACTTGCATAGTTTTTTAGAATAGTGCAGCAATAAGTAATAATGCTACAACGTTTAAGATCTTAATCATTGGGTTAATAGCTGGACCAGCGGTGTCCTTGTAAGGATCACCAACAGTGTCACCGGTAATAGCGGCTCTATGAGCGCTTGAACCTTTTCCGCCATGGTGTCCACTCTCAATGTGTTTTTTGGCATTGTCCCAAGCACCACCACCAGAAGTCATAGAAATAGCCATGAATATTCCAGTAACGATACTACCAACCAAAGCACCACCTAAGGCGATCAATCCATTTTCTTTACCAAAAACTAATATAATTAGTAAAGGGGTGACAACTGGAATTAGGGCGGGTACAATCATTTGTTTTAGAGCGCCCTTGGTAACAATATCAACAGCTGCCTTGTAGTCTGGTTTTTCAGTGCCTTGCATAATACCAGGCTTTTCTTTGAATTGACGGCGAACTTCTTTGACAACGTAGCCAGCGGTTTTACCAACGGCTTCCATAGAAAGAGCCCCGAAGATATAAGGCAAAAGTCCACCAATGAACAAACCACTTAAGACATAGGGGTTGTCTAATGAAAATACAATATTTTTACCAATAGCAGTTAGTTCTTCGGTATAGGCACCAAATAAGACCAAAGAAGCTAAGCCAGCAGAAGCAATAGCATAACCCTTGGTTACAGCCTTGGTAGTATTACCAACTGCGTCTAGTGGGTCAGTAACCCTTCTTACTTCTTCTGGCATTTCGGCCATCTCAGCAATACCACCAGCATTGTCGGTAATTGGTCCATAAGCATCAATAGTGACAATGATACCAGCTAAAGAAAGCATACTCATAGCAGCTACAGCAATGCCATAGAGATCAGCAAAGTAGTAAGCGGCGATAATGCCAGCGACTATTACTAGTACTGGCCAGACAGTAGCTTTCATAGAAATAGCTAAACCTTGAATAACATTGGTACCATGACCAGTCTCAGATGCCTTGGCGATAGATTTTACAGGGCCATATTTAGTAGAAGTATAGTATTCAGTTAGCCAGACAATGAGAGCGGTTACAGCGATACCAACTAAACTAGCGTAGTATATTTCTTGATAGCTGATAGTTGCCAAGTCAGACATCATATACTTGGTTACAAAATAGAAAGCAACCATAGTTAAGAGTCCAGCGGCAATTAGTCCTTTGTATAGGGCTTTCATAATGCCATCATTTTTTTCTATTTCTTCAACAGACTGTTTGTTGTTTAATCTAATAAACAACAAGCCAATTAAGGAAGTGATAATAGCAACTGCACCCAAGGCAATTGGGTAGAGGATGGCGTTTGGTTTATCAACAAATTTGAGTGAGCCCAAAAGCATGGCAGCCACTAGAGTAACAGCATAAGTTTCAAATAGATCAGCGGCCATACCAGCACAATCACCAACGTTGTCACCAACGTTGTCAGCAATAACAGCTGGGTTACGAGGGTCATCTTCTGGAATACCAGCTTCGATTTTTCCTACCAGGTCAGCACCAACGTCGGCTGCTTTGGTAAAAATACCGCCACCTAAACGAGCAAAGACTGAGATAAGACTACCACCAAAGCCTAGGCCAATTAAGTGATGGACTTCGATACCAGGGATAGAAAATAGTCCAGCTACACCTAGAAGGGCTAAACCAACCACTAGCATGCCAGTGACAGCGCCACCAAGCACAGCTAGTCTCATGGCTGGAGCAATCCCATCTCTAGCAGCCTCAGCGGTGCGGACATTGGTCCTAACGGATATGTTCATACCAATAATACCAGCGGCAGCTGATAGGGTAGCACCAATAATAAAGGCCACAGCGGTAAGCCAATCAGTGACAAAACCTAAAATAATGAATAGAGCAGCTGCTAAATAAGCGATAGTTTTATACTGACGGCTGAGATAGGCGCTAGCACCAACTTGGATTGCCTTAGCAATCTCCTGCATCTTTTCATTACCAGCTGGTTTTTCTAAGATTTTTTTGATGAGAACCACACCAAAAACGATGGAAATGATAGAGGTTATAATTGCTATAAGTTTTACGTCCAACATAGTTTTAACTATTAATTAAATTATTTTTTAGGTTTTTTAACAGTCGTTTTCTTCTTGCTTTCTTTTTTTACTTCTTTTTTTTCATCACCAACTTGTTTTTCTTCTTTGTCTTCTTTCTTCTTGGTACCTTTTTTAGCTTTAGGTTTTTCTTCTTTGTCTTCTTTTATTTCGTCTTTTACCTCTTCTTCTGTATCATTGGTTTTGGTATCTTTTTTGGGGTTTGAATTAGAGATAATATCTATTTTCCAGCCAGTTAATTTAGCAGCCAATCTAGCATTCTGGCCGCTTTTACCAATAGCTAGCGACAATTGATCGTCCTCTACTTTGACAAAGGCAGATTGATTTTCTTCGTTGGTTTCTATACCAATGATATTAGCCGGACTAAGGGCATTGGAAATAAATGTTTTTACATCTTCGCTCCATTCGATAATATCTATTTTTTCTCCGCCTAGTTCGTTGATGACGGTTTGGACTCGAGAGCCTTTTTGACCAACGCAAGAGCCAACTGGATCAATGTTGTCCTCGGTAGCGATTACAGCGATCTTAGAACGAGAGCCAGCTTCACGAGCAATTGATTTGATTTCTACTGTTCCAGCAGCAATTTCTGGGACCTCAGTAGCAAATAGCTCACGGACAATTTCTGGGTGGGTGCGAGACAGGATTATTTCAGGTCCCTTATTGCCCATATGTACCTTTACGATAAAGAAGTTTAAACGAGTGCCAATATTATAACCCTCGATACGAATTTGTTCTTCAGGGGGAAGGATACCAGTGGCTTGACCCATATCAACGATGAAGCGTCGGCCTTCTTTTCTTTGGATAGTGCCAAGGACCAGTTCACCCTCTTTGTCTTTGTAGTCGTTAAAGATGTGATCACGTTCAGCTTCACGTAATCTCTGAACAATAACCTGTTTGGCTGTTTGAGCAGCCATGCGGCCATATTCCTCTGGTACCTCGAGTTTAGTTTCGATGACGTCACCAATCTTATAATCGTCACGAAGTTCTAGAGCCTCACTGAGCATAATGTCAGTTCGGGGATTGAACTTTCTTATTAGTTCCTCTTCGGGAATTTCTTCTCCAGCTTCTCGCTTTTCTCGTTGCTCTTCAAGTTGTTTTTCTTGTTGTTCTAGATCTACATCTTCAACAACAGTTTTAACATCAAAAACTGCTGTTTGGGCATTGTCAGCATTAAAAACAACTTTGACGTTTTGGTTTTTATCACCAAATTCTTTACGATAGGCAGCAGCCAGAGCAGCTTCGATAGCTCCGACTACGGCATCAACTGAGAGGTTTTTCTCATCGCAAATCAACTTGATAGCATTTGAGATATCGTTTTGTTTAGCCATTAGTCTATTTTACTTATAAAAAGAAGCTAGTTTACAGAGTAACTAGCTTAACAACATATAATATACAGCTTTATCGTATTTTAGTCAAGTTTAGATTAGAAATCTTTTAAGGGTTTTTTGATTATTTTTTAACTCAATAACGCATATTTCTATTTCATAGTAGTTGGGTAATTCAAGTTCATTTTGCAATAACTGATAAGCTTGGATTAGGTTATCTATTTTCTTTTGATTGATGATTTCCTCGCCATAGCCAAATTTTTGTCCACGTCTAGTTTTGACTTCGACAATTAATACTGCTTTATTTTTTTGGCAAACTAGATCCAGCTCACCATAGCGTGTCCAATAATTTTGTTTGATGATTTTGTACCCTAGAGATTGGTAGTATTTTTTGGCCAAATTTTCACCATGTTTGCCCAGGCTTTGTTTGTAATTTTTTTTTAACATAAAAACAGACTTAATTTAAAGGGCCTGTTTTTATTTATTTGTAATTATTTTTTTTGTTGGGGGAGCCATTTTTCATACTCCTCCTTTTTTTTGACGATCTCCTCTTTATTGGGAGTATTTTTCTTATGTAGTATCAACATTAGAAGTAGCCAGACGACTGTAATCACCAACCAAGCCAAGAGGTATATTCGAGCGCCAAGGTAGAGGGCTCTGACTTCTCTAAAGTAAAATAATAAGAAACCTATTAAACCAACGGTCCAACCCCAAACCTGGAGTTTGTACCATAATTTTTTGGCATGGCCAGATACTTTCTTGGTTTTTAGACCACTATAGATAGCCATTATTAATGCCCCACCAAAAAGCACAACCAAGACTATTCGAATTGGCCAGGAAAATCCTCCTGGTGGATAGCGATGGAATAAATAACTAAAGTTAATGAGTTTTTCTAAATTCATATTTTTTCTGATTCTCCTGTATATTAGAAAAAGTCTAAATTAAAGTCAACCCCCATTAGAAGTGAGGGTTGACTTAAAGAGTAAATTTCTTAGATTTTTATAAAGATAGCACCAAAGTGATATTGACCAGCTTTAAATTCTTTCTCTAAGTTTAGTTCTAGTTGGCTGGCATATTCATTTAGCTTACTCGGATCAACCTGCATGTTAGAGGGCGGAGTAAAAGCCGGTTGAGTATTATCCCAGTCAACAATTAATAATTTACCACCTGATTTAAGTAAGCGACTAGCCTCGGCAATTATTTCATAGTGTTTGCTTGATTGAAAGAGAATATTTACTAGTAAGGCAAAATCAAGTGAGGCCTCATTTATTTTAGTAGCGCCAACAACTTCTAGGTTACTCCAAATGGTCTTGATATTATAGAGACCAGCCATCCTAGCCTTAGACTCAATATCAGATAAAGTGTTCTTCAAGATATCGACAGCATATACCTGCCCTTGATCTTTGACGAGCCGGGCGGCCTGGATAGAAAACATGCCCCCACCAGCACCAAGGTCGGCTACCACCGATCCAATACTTATTCCCAAAATATCCTTGAGAATTGTGCCAGCGTTTAACAATTCACTTTTACCAAAGACCTCTCCCTGGCTAGGTGCTTTACCGACTGGAGTTTGAGCGACTTGAGCTTTGACTACATTGGCTTTGTCGGGAGCAATGCCTTGGTTAGCAGCCTGATTTTCAGTTATTGGTAGTCCACTAGTCAAATTTTCATCAGCTAGATTTTGATTAAGCACATTGCTAGTTTGGTCATTTATAATATTATTGTTTTCTTCTGCCATGGTTTTATTTTATGAGTATCTATATTATATCAAAAATAAAGATATTAGACTAATGGCTTTAGTTGAATTATCATAAAAAAAGCGCTATTATTATCTTATAATGTTTTATTTATGGCGGAGATACAGGACATCGATAAATATTTGGACGAATATTCTCAGACTGAGCAGTCCTACTATAATAAGGTCAGACAATGGCGTGATGATATTTTGTTGCCCTTGGCCCGCTTTTTTAATCGTATCGGAATATCAGCCAATCAATTGAGTTTTTTTGGGCTTATTATTTTGGGAGGCTTTGTGTATTATGTAGTTGACCGTCCAGATTTGGCGACGGTTTTTTTGTTACTCCATGTTTTGGTTGATGGTATCGATGGCACAGTAGCTCGGCTAAATAAAAAGGATGATATGTCTGGGTCGGTGGTTGATACTATAGTAGACCATATGGGAATTTTTATTGTGATTCTGACTTTGGGTTTTTTCAGAATGATTGATCCTAACATTGGTCTGGTCTATATTTATTTTTATACCGTAATGGTGTTTCTGATAATTGTACGCTATCTTTTGAAAATTCCAGTTCGTTTGGTAATCCGTAGTAAAGTCCTGGTTTATGCCCTTTATATCCTCTGGGCTTTTACAGGTATAAATTTTATAAATGAAGCTCTATTGGTGTTTTCAATCTTATTAATTTGGATAACTATTGTTAGTTTTTTTAAGATTAAAAATAAGTTAAAAGGCAAGCGGGGAGGCATAAAGTATTTCTAAAATGTTAGAATATATTTTGATTATAATTTGGTTTTATTTTCCAGCCGGAGCAGCCAATATGGCCCCGGTTTTGTTTAAGTGGGTTCCTTTTTTGAATTATCCAGTTGATTTGGGCAAAAAATTTTCTGGTCAACCAATTTTTGGTTCTCACAAAACTTATCGTGGTTTTGTGGTTGGTATTTTAGCAGCCGTTGCTTGGTTGGCCTTACAAAGGTATATCTATAACATAAATCCAAGTTACGCTTTGATAGATTATAATAGTATAAATATTTGGCTATTGGGATTTTTGATGGGCTTTGGAGCCTTGTTTGGTGATTTGGCTCGCAGCTTTATCAAAAGAAGACTAGGAATTGAGCCGGGCAAGCCTTGGTTTCCTTGGGATCAGGTTGATTTTATTCTGGGGGCTATTATCTTTAGTTACTTATACATTCCTCTTTCAGGAGATATCCTTATAGCGGCAGTAGTGTTGGGCATTGTTTTACACCCAGCTTTTAATTATATGGGTTATTTATGTAGAGTAAAGAAAAATAAATTTTAGTATGTGTGGAATTATTGGCTACATTGGGCAAAAGAAGATTAGTCCTATTTTGATAAATGGACTAAAAAAATTGGAGTATCGTGGTTATGATAGTGCGGGTATTTGTGTTTTGGAAAATGGTGGCCTTACTATTATTAAAAAAACTGGCAGGATTGAAGAATTAGCTAAATCACCGGAATTGAAAAATGTAAATGGTGCGATTGGCATTGCTCATACTCGTTGGGCAACACACGGTGAACCAAATGAGCAAAACGCTCATCCACATTTGGATTGCGAGCAGAAAATAGCTATTGTCCACAATGGTATTATTGAAAATTACCAAGCTTTGCGTGAGCTCTTGATAAAAGAAGGGCACAAAATAAGTTCTGAAACTGATTCAGAAGTTTTAGCTCATCTGATAGAAAAGTTTTATAAGGGTGATTTACTCAAGGCTGTAAAAGAAACCCTAGCTCTAGTTGATGGAGCCTATGGTATGGCGGTAATTCATAAAGATCAGGACAAAATAGTTGTGGCTCGTAAAGGTTCACCACTCATAATTGGTGTAGGGGAAGGTGAAATGTTTGTGGCTTCTGATGTGCCAGCAATCTTAGAGCACACTAAGAAAGTTATTTATCTCAATGATGATGAGATAGCAGTTATTGGGCAAAACGATTATCAAATTACCAACCTGGCTGGAGAAAAATTAGATAATAAAATTGAAGAGATAAAATGGAGCGTAGAGCAAATGGAGAAAAAAGGCTACAAACATTTTATGCTCAAGGAGATATTTGAGCAGCCCGAGTCTATCTCTAATACACTCCGTGGTCGTATCAAGGATGGTAAGATAAAGTTGAGTATTGATTTTGATATTAAAGAAATAAAAAAAATTGTTATCACAGCCTGTGGTACTAGTTGGCATTCAGCCTTGATTGGTAAATATTTATTGGAATCAATTGCTGAGATATCAACTGAAGTTGATTATGCTTCTGAATTTAGATATCGACAGCCAATAGTTACTAAAAATGATTTAGCCATTGTGATTTCTCAATCAGGAGAAACAGCCGATACTTTGGCGGCTTTACGGGAAGCTAAACAAAGAGGTGCTAAAAGCTTAGGTATTATTAATGTGGTTGGTTCTACTATTTCTCGGGAGGTTGACTCTGGTATTTATTTGCACGCTGGCCCAGAGATTGGTGTGGCTAGCACCAAGGCTTTTACATCTCAGGTAGTAGCCTTACTTTTGCTAACGCTTTATATTAGACAGGAAAAAGGAATAGCCCTGGATAAAGAGTTGTTAGAAGATTTGGCGGATATTCCTGAGAAAATAGATCAAGCTCTTCATCGAGCTGAGGAAGTCAAAGAAATTGCACAGAAGTTTAAAGACATTAAAAATTTTCTTTACTTGGGCAGGGGGCTTAATTTTCCAGTAGCTTTAGAAGGAGCACTTAAGCTAAAAGAAATTTCTTATATTCATGCCGAAGGTTATCCAGCAGCTGAAATAAAGCATGGCCCAATTGCTTTGATTGATGAGAATATGCCAGTAGTGTTTATTGCCACCAAAAATAGTTTATCAGAAAAAATTATCAGTAATATGGAAGAGGTTAAAGCTCGTCAGGGAGTAGTCATAGCCTTGGTCAGCGATAGTGACGAGCGAATAGAGAAAATAGCTGATTATATTATTAAGGTACCAGAAGTGAGAAACGAATTGTCGGCCATTGTAAATTCAATACCCTTACAACTACTAGCTTATTATATAGCAGACCTCAGGGGTCTAGATGTGGACAAGCCACGTAATTTAGCCAAGAGTGTAACCGTAGAATAATTTTATGAAAAATTTTAAAATTTTATTTTTAGCAATCTTTTTCTTTTTACCCCTAGCTGGCAAAGCAGCACCTGATTCTTGTTTTTATTATTTTTATGGTGATGGCTGTCCGCATTGTCATGATACCACTCCGGTGATTGAGGGATTGGAGCAAAAATATCCAAACATTCAAGTACATAAGTTTGAAACTTGGAGCAACGAAGAAAATAAGATTTTGTTTGAAAAAGTTGCCGAGGATTATAATATTTCTCGTTTAGGTGTGCCAGCACTTTTCTTTGGTGATAAATATTATCTAGGCTCTGATCAGATCATAAGTAATATGGAAAATGATATTACTAAAGGTCCGAGTCATACCTGTCCGCTGGTAGCCGATCTAAAGGCAGAGCCTTTGCCCGAGCCAGAGACCACAGCAAAGCCAGGATTAATAACTAATCCAGAAGTAGATCCTATAGATGAGGTGATGTTTGATTCTAAAGATGACACTGATACTTGGCAAGAATTAGGCACTACCGCTAGTCCAGATAAAACAAGTGGCTCTAAGCGTACTATTGTCTATATAACCATTAGTATTGTACTTATTGCCCTAATTTGGCTAGGCTTCAGAAAAAAAGTGATTTAGCTGATGATTGACTTTTCTTGATTTTTGTTGTATTATATTGACGTTCTTAATTATGGCCCCATTCCCTCGACTGCGCTCGGGACAGGCTAAGTGGTTAGGACGCCTGGTTTTTCCCGCGAAGCGGGACCCCGCCAAAGGCGGTGGCATCCGTTCATATTAAGATATCAATTAGGTTTAACAGTCATGGCCCCATCGTCTAGTGGTTAGGACACTAGGTTTTCATCCTGGCAACCGGAGTTCGATTCTCCGTGGGGTCACCATAAAAACACCTCCCCCTGGAGGTGCTTTTTTGTTAGCATTGACAGTTTAGGACAAGTATGCTATTATGGTTGCGAACAATCTTTATTGTTCAATAGTATAGTAAGTGGAGAAATATAGTCGAATTCTCATAAGCTTCTATATATTAATTCAATTTTATTTCTACATTTAGTATGCAAGGAATTATCAAAAAATTGACTGACAAAAACTTTGGTTTTATCACACCAGAAGGCGACGACAAGGATTTATTCTTTCACGCCAACGAACTTGATGGAATCGATTTCAGTGAATTAAGTGAAGGTGATGCTGTTACTTTTGAAGTAACTGACACCCCAAAAGGTCAAGCTGCCACTAAGGTTGCTAAAGCCTAAATCTTTTAAATAAGATTATAAAAACCACCCCCCTCGGGGTGGTTTTTGTTTTGAGCTTTATAATGATTATCGGGCAGCGCCAGAATAGGTAATAGCCTGCATGATATTCCAATCTTCGGTACTATCAGGTGTATAACCGTAGATATATTTGAAAGTTTTTATACCTTCTGTTTCGCTATTTAGGTTTCTATTTTCTGCTCTTTGTCTTAGACCATAGGCCATGACAGTAACAGCGGCATTGTCATTTGGATTATTCATGTCAGCGTCTCTGAGATAAATTTTCCTAAACTGTGCCTTAGCCCTTGTTTCAGAAGCGGCATTGGTCTCTGATGGCCAGCGGCCATTGGCAATCTTGATAGCGTCAGCTAGTTCATCTTCGGTTTCAGGTAGTTTGCTATAAGCAGATTTGTAAGAATGAATAACAGCTGCTCTTTCGCCCTCACCTAGTTTTTGGGTATTTTCATCAACACCATAAGTGATGAATTGATTTAGTCGATCTAGCATGTCTTGATTGACGGTAGATATATTAGCTATCAAACTGTGTAGATATTTTATTTCATTTTGTTGTTCGCGAACCATACTGCGTAGTTGATTCAATTCGGTTAAGATATCGCCCAACTCACTATCATGAAGTAGCTTAGCTTTGTTTCTCATATCTACTATAGGGTCTACATTTTTTCTACTAAAAGAATGAACGGGAGTAGATTTTTTATTTCTATCTTCATCGTAACAAATGACCTTAAACCAAGCTTTTTTATCTGTAGCATCAATTTGATTTTGATCAATGCTTAGATTATAGTAGTGATGGTTACCACTTGTACTGTCAGGATAATTTGAACCAAAAATTATATCATCAGAATCTCTTCCGGGTACAAGTTCATCGTCATCTAAGTCACTATCTTTTGTACTGAATATGACTGTACAATCATAACTACCTTTAGTTTTCCATTTTATTTTAGCTGTAGTATCTGAATAGAAACTGCCGCTAGTGTTTGATATACTCATAGCGCCATTATTATCGTCGTCACTATCATCACCTAGGCTTGGCCCTTGGTATGTGGCAGTAACAACATTACCAGCTATTCTATAACCATCGTATAGAGCAGTAACAGAAAAATAATATTCTTCATCTGCCTTAAAATAGGAACCAAAATCTCCATTATAATAGGCTGATGAATTATTGACCAAATATGAAGTTGTATCTTCGTTGGTTATATACTTGAGATAGCCATCAGCTGGATAGGCTGGTTTGCTATTATCTTTTGAGGCTACTACTTTGTAACCATCAAAACGTGAGTCATCAATTTTATTCCAAGAAAGTAAAATACCGCTTTCACTTGAGCTAAGTGATACTACTGGAGTAGGTGGAATAGTGCCTGATGTGTCGTCTGATGAATCATCGTTATCATCAGTGTCCCCATCATCATCTCCATTGTCATTTTGATTCCCTGGGTAGCTTAAGTGCAAAACATTGCCAGCCATCTTATCACCGCAGCTATAGAGAGCAGTGACAGAAAAATAATAATCTTCACCCTCCTCTAGGTATGAGCCAAAATCACCACTATAATAGGCTGATGAATTATTTATTACTTGAGAGGTAACGCTAGAATCAGTTATGTATTTTAAATAACCATTGGCTGGATAAGCTGGGGTAGAATCATTTTTGGAAATGACCACCTTATAACCACTTAGGTCTTCAGATGTTATTTCATCCCAAGATAGGGCAATACTAGTAGTATTTTCTGTAGCACTAACAGATGGTGCTACGTGGGTACTGGTATCACAGTCACCGGGAGGGTTTGTAGCTAAGCTTAGCTTAGGCAGCGCCAAAGCCATGATAGCAAATAAAAATATAGCTTTTTTCATATTTTTTTGTTTATTTGTTTAATTGTTAAGACTTTACTAGTATAGCAAACATCTTGTTTTCCGCAACAAGATCAATTGACACAATGTTTGTTATAGTTATACTTAATAAGTTAATAATTTTTAGATATTCTATGTTTGAAGCAGTTATATTTGATCTAAATGGAGTTATTTTAGCCGAAGAAGAATATTTTACTCAGCGACTTGAAAAAAAGTATAATATTTCTAATGAAGTTTTTTATAAAATTTTTAACGAAGTAATTCATATCGGCAGGAAGCCTGGTTGTGAAGATTTTTTTGCTTTGTGGGAGCTAAAATTAAAGGAGCTTGGTCTATCAGTATCCAAAGAAGAATTTTTTGATCTTTGGTTTTTGCCAGAAAAATTGGTCACAGAATTTTTGGACTATATAAAAGAGTTAAGAAATCAGGGGCTTAAAGTTTTTATTCTTTCAAATAATTTTAAAGAAAGAACAAATTATTATCGAGAGAATTTTCCAGAGATTTTTAATAGCGTGGATGAAGTTTATTTTTCTTGGGAGACTGGTTTTGTCAAACCTAACCTAGAAGCGTATAATAATTTATTAAGGCTCAATAGTCTTAATGCCAACTCTGTGATTTATTTTGATGATGTAGAAGAAAATATTGCCGCTGCTGAAAGTATAGGTATTAAATCGTATAAATATAATGGTTTAGAGGAAACAAAAAAAGTGATTGAAAATTTATTGTAAATAAAAAAGACCTTTGTTAAGCAAAGGTCTTTTTATTATAGATGTGTAAATAAATCGTCGTTCGAAAATCTTACTTTTTCTTTTTTGGGATCTTCTAGACGATTGCCGATAGCTAGGATCACGGTTGATTTTAAACTATCGGGTAGGTCTAGTATTTTATCAATTGCTTCTTTGCTAAATCCTTCCATCGGACATGAATCAATCTTGAGTTCAGCAGCTGCTGCTAGACCAAAGCCTAGCCCAATATAACATTGTTTTTGTGACCAAGCTTCAAATTCTTGATCAGATTTTCCTCTGATAGAGCCTTTCATTATCAATTTGACTGGTTCCATTTTTAGTTTTTTCATCTTGTCATCGCCAGCACTCAATTCTACATAAGCATCAACCCTCTTACTCATATCATCCTTGTCCACGCGGGCGCAGAAAACCAAAAGATAAGTAGCAGTATCAATTTGTTTTTGTAAAAACGCATTAGGTCTAATATCCTTCTTTGTCTTCATGTTTTCAATTACATAAACATGAAAAGGTTGTAGGCCATATGAAGTAGGGGCTAGGCGGACAGCCTCTAATATCTTTTCTAAGTGTTCTTTGGATACCGGTTTGGCAGTATCAAATTCCTTGGTAGCAAAACGCCAATTTAGATTATCTAAAAATCCCATATATATAGCTTAATGATTATATTGGTACTATAGCACAGAATTTTTAGGCCGCAAAATCTAGATAATAAGACCTTTATTGGCTGGAAAAGTAACTGCTTCGGTGATATCTTTTTTGCCACCAATGTATTGAAGGATGCGAGACATACCAAAACCACAGCCGGCGTGAGGCACGGCACCATTTTCTTTGATGTGATCTATATACCACTGAAAGTCACTGATGTCACCGCCTTTTTCTTCCAGGCGTTTGTACATCTTAGAATTTTTTAAGCGTTTGACTAGCTCTTCCAAGATATGAACTCTGGCCGCAGCACCAACTGCTTCACCGCCAAAGGGCAAAATAAGATCAGCGCTCAGTACCCGACCAGGATTGTCTTGAGAAGGAAGCATGTTAAAGAATTTTTCTACTTCAATGTCTTGGTGTTCTGGATACATGGGGTCAGGATAGTGGGTAATAAAAAACGGTTGATTATCAACCGTTGCTAGAAGTAGTTTTTCTCGATGACTATTTATATCATCTCCCCAATTGATATCTTCACCCAGTCCCTGGAGCTTATCAATAGCCTGGTCATAGGTAAAGCGTTTGAATTTACTTGGGCATTTACTGAGGCGCTCAATATCTTGCTGGCTAAGAGCAAAATCTTCCTTGGCCTTAGGGTGACTGGCAACTTTTTGAGCTACATGGTGGATCAATTTTTCTTCATGAGACAAAAGCTCTTCAAAATTACCGGCAAATTCAATTTCCAACATAGTAAATTCGGTCAAATGACGAGCATCGATTTTTGGCTCAGCCCTAAAAGATGGTCCAATACAGTAAACCTTTTTTAATTCTGGGACCATAGCCTCGAGATAGAGTTGTCCGGTTTGTGACAGGTAGGCATTTCGGTTAAACCATTTGTGGTTTTTATCAACACTGACTTCAAAAAGCGTGTTGATGTTTTCACAGGCCCCCGAAGCCCGAACAATCTTGGGTGGAAAGAGAGGGACAAAACCTTGTTGTCTAAAAAAATCTTCAGCCTCCTTGAGTACAAAGCCCTCAAGGCGGGCTAACTTTGCCTTGGATTTTAGGCAAGTACTTTGAGTTTTGTTCATAAGCATGTTTTTAGTTTATTAGGGTATAAAAAAATCGTTCCCAATGGAACGATGTATATTTTTTGAAAAAATTTTAAGCAGCAGTGCTTGTGATGCTTTTTGAGTTGGATTATTATTTTTAGCATTCTGCCAAATATTATACTCTGATAATTTTTGACTGTCAAATTTTAGCTTGAATTTTCAAATATTCCGTGTATAATGAAGATACTTATGAAAGTATTAAAATTTGGAGCAGTTTGGTGTCCAGGCTGCTTGATAATGAAGCCTCGTTGGGCTGATATAGAGTCTGAAAATCCTTGGCTGGAAACCGAGTATTTTGATTATGATGAAAACGCTGATAAGGTAAAGGAGTATAATCTGGGTAATGTTTTGCCAGTATTTATATTTTTAGATAAAGATGGACAGGAATTAACCCGGCTCAAGGGAGAAGTAGATAAAAAGGAGCTGCTTGAGTTGATTGAAGAGTATAAAAACAATTAAAAACAATCTATGTCTATATATAAAAAGTTAATAGCAGGAGTATTCCTCCTGGCCATTCTATTATGGC
>ERZ889078.1569-NODE-1569-length-17864-cov-10.099388_pt1 | contig 17864 bp, 18 predicted proteins | sample MGYA00521266_ERZ889078 | MGnify/ENA primary metagenome ERZ889078 (study PRJEB32303, sample SAMEA104408618) | aquatic metagenome | biome: Brackish water; feature: Pelagic; material: water | place: Baltic Sea | collected 2014-06-16T06:34:00 | depth 76,534 m ...
GGAGGTCGTCGCCGACGACCAGGTCGAGGCCGGGCAGGTTCCACTTCGGGTCGGCGCGGTCGATGGCGACGGTCAGCAGCTCGCCGGCGCCGGCGACAACCTCGGGGAGCCGGCGGGCTTGGGCTACGCGAGCGATCAGGACAACTGCGCCGCTGTCGATCAGCATCTTGGCATGGCTCGCCGCGGGATTGGCGTGGTTCAGGGCCACGACGCAGGCGCCGGCGCGCAGGGCGCCGAAGAAGCCCGCCACGTAGGGCTGGCCGTTCTCCATCAACAACGCGACGCGGTCGCCGGGCTGCACGCCGCGGGAAACGAGGAACCGGGCCACGCGGTCGGCGGCCCGGTCCAGTTCCTCATAGGTCCACGTCGTGTCGCCGTGGGTGAGCGCCGGAGCGCCCGGTTGCGCGGCGGCGGTGGCGCTCAGCATGCCGTGGACGGTGGTCACGCCACGCTGGCCTCCCGCTTGCGCGATACGAAGGCCACCAGGTTGTCGACCGAGTCGAGGTTCTCCGGCACCAGTTCGGCGTCGTCGATGCCCAGGCTCAGGTCGCCTTCGAGGAAGGCCACCAGCTCCATCACGCCGACCGAGTCCATGATGCCGTTGTCCAGCAGCGACATCTGATCATCCGCGAGGGGTGCGGTGTCGCCGAACAGGAAGTTCTCGATCAAGAATCCGCGGATCTGTGCTCTCAATTCCATAGCTCCGTCTCCCACGTCTCAATGTCTCGAATCCGTTTACGTATTCCCGCGCCAGACGACGGCGTCGGCGGGAAGGGCCGCGTCATGGGTGCGCCGCTCCTGCTCCGGACCGAACTGTCGGGCCAGGAGCTGCGTGCTGAGCACCCCGATGAAGGCCATGTTGTCGCGCACGCCCGTCAGCTTGCCCGCCTGCCACTTGCGCAGCAGGGCCGCCACCCGGTCGGGAGAAAACAGTCCCGCTTCGAGCAGTGCTTCCGACGACATGGCCTCGGCCACCAGTTCGGCGCCGTAGCCCGTGAAGAAGCTGGACGAATCGGGCGCACGGTACGGCTGCTTTGGCCGACGCGTGACCTCCACCGGTAACAGATCGGCTACGGCGCGCTTCAATAAAGCCTTTTCCTCCAGAGATGCCAGCTTGACCGAGGCCGGGATCCGCCCCGCCAGTTCGGCCACGTTGTGGTCCAGGAAAGGAAAACGTCCTTCGACCGTGTGGCCCATGAGCATGCGGTCGCCCTGGCTCGAGAGCAGGTAGCCGGCCATGAACAGGGTCATTTCCACGTATTGGGCCCGGGCCACGGGGCCCCAGCCCGCGAAATCGGCGGGCAGGGCGGCCAACGCGCGCTCCTCGGCGGCGGTTGCGGCCGCCGCCGCGGCTTCGGCGACGTCGGCGGCGAGGAAGGTCATGATGCCCGCCGTGTTGGTCCAGCGTGGGCGGTGCGAAAAGAACGGATCGACCCCTGCGCCGGACAATCCCGCTCCGTAGAAACGCTTGAGGAACTCGGGAGGCGACTGTTTCAAGTACGGGTAGAGGCGCGTCAGCAGGCGCGGCCGCGACACCGACTCCGGATCGCGGGCCCAGAACGCCCTCACCTTGGCCTCGCGCAGAATGTTGTAACCGCCGAAGACCTCATCGGCACCCTCGCCCGTCAGAACCACTTTGAAGTCCTGCTCGCGCACGAGGCCCGACAGGGCGAACAACGGCGCCGGTGCGGTGCGCAGCAGCGGCGACTCGGCGTGCCAGACGACACGGGCGAAGGCGCCGGCGATCTCGGCGTCGCCGACGCGGATGCTCTCGTGGTCGGTGCCCAGGTGGTCGGCCATCAGGCGCTGCCAGACGGACTCGTCGTAGGCGGCGTCGGTGAAGCCGACCGAAAAGGTTTTCAGACGGTCGCCGGTGCGTTCGCGGACCAGCGCCGCGGTGGCCGAGGAGTCGAGACCGCCGCTCAGATAGGCGCCGACGGGCACGTCGGCGCGCAGACGGATTTCGGCGGCGTCGGCCAGGGCTTCGCGCACCTCGTGGGCCAGACGGTCGCGCTCGTCGACAGCGACATGGCGATGGTCCTCGACGGCGGGCAGGAACGTCGGATGCCAGTAACGGCGGATCGACGGGGCGTCGTCGCCGGGCTCGAGGACGGCCACATGGCCCGGGGGCAGCTGGAGCACGTCCTTGAACGGAGTGTGCGGCGGCACGTTGACCCACATCGTGAACACCTCGCCCAAGGCGGCGGGATCGACGGCGATGCGGCAACCCGGCCAGCCCGCGAGGGCCTTAACCTCCGAAGCGAAGAGCAGGACGTCGCCGTGACGGTGGTAGTAAAGGGGGCGGATGCCGAAACGGTCCCGCGCCATCATCACCCGGCCGGTGTCGCGGTCCAGGAGCACGAAGGCGAACTGGCCGTTGAAACGTTCGACACAGTCGGCGCCCCATTCGCGGTAGGCGGCCACGATGACTTCGGTGTCGCTGGCGGTGCGGAACACATGGCCGCGGGCACGCAGGTCTTCACGCAGCTCCACGTAGTTGAAGATCTCGCCGTTGAAGGTGACCCACACGCGGCCGTCGGCGCTGCCCAGAGGCTGCTGTCCCGAGCCGAGGTCGATGATGCTCAGGCGGGCGTGGCCGAGCAGCACCCGTTCGTCGCGCCAGGCCCCGTACTCGTCGGGTCCGCGGTGCGACAACGCCCCGATCATGCGCTCGACCGCGCCCTCCGGGACGTCCAGATTGTCTTTGACGGCTATAGCTCCGCAGATTCCACACATAGGCTACTGCTTCGGACTTTCGAGGAAGGCCTTGATCTGGGAGATCGCTTCGTCGGGTGTCGCAGCCAGGCTCCACTCCCCCCGACCGCAGCGGTCGAGGAAGGCGGCGCCCGGGTCGAAGCCCAGCACGATCACGCGCCGTTCGAAGCGCAGGGCCATGGCGATCTCGCTCATGGTGCCGCCGTTGCCCTCGCAGGCCACGACCACGTCGCTGCTCAAAACGTTGATGATGTTGCGGCCGGAGCCGAGGCCCGTCGGCAGCACATAGTCGAGGTACTCGCTGGCGTTGTCGCGGTCGTCATCGAACAGAACGCCGATGACGGTGCCGCCGGCCTCTTTGGCGCCGCGGGACGAGGCGTCCATGATGCCTTCGGGCCGTCCGCCGTTGAGCAGGGTCCAGCCGTGTTCGGCGATGAGTCGGCCGATGTGGTAGGCGCCGTCGAGGGCTTCCGCACTGGCGGTGCACCCCCCCATGACGCCGACGATGGTCTTGCGCATGATCGTCCTTCCGAATGCGGGTTCAGGGCAGGATCTCAAAAGGGGGGCGATCCCGCAAGAGAGGACGTCGCCATATCATTCATCTTCGGTGCGGCCTTCGCGGGATCCTGGCTTCAGACGCTGGACACCGCGCGTGAGGGCTGCTCGACCCCACTTTTCGGCGGCGACGTCCATGAGCCCGTCGAGGGCCCGGTCGCGCTCCGCGGTGGGGTCGGCGAAGAGTTCGCCCTGGGCGACGGCCTCGCACACAAGATTCTGGGCGCTCATGCCGATCAGGCGCAGGGGTCGCCCCCGGCGGTCGAGATGGTCGTCGAGCAGACGGCGGGCGCTGTCGCGCAGCACGAGGGTGGAGTCGGTGGGCTCGGGCAGGGTCAACGATCTCGTCTTGGTGGTGAAGTCGGCGTAGCGGGCCTTGAGCTGTACGGTGCGGGTCTTGACCTCGGCACGACGCAGACGACGCGCCACTTTATGGGCCATCTGGTCGAGCATGTCGACCAGCGATTCACGATCGGCGATGTCTTCGGCGAAGGTGACTTCGTGGCCGATGGATTTGGCCTCGTGATCGGTGATCACCGGACGGTCATCCTGACCGCGGGCCAGAGTCGCGATATGGGTGGCGTGGGCAGGTCCCAGACGATCGGTCAAGCGACGTTGATCGGCCCGGCGCAGATCCCCGATGGTGCGGATGCCCAACGCGGCAAGGGTCTCCTGGGAACGCGGCCCCACACCCCAGATCCGCGCCACGTCGAGGGGATCGAGGAATCCCTGCACGTCGTCCGGCACGACGACGAACCCGTCGGGCTTGTCCAGATCGCTGGCGAGTTTAGCGAGGAACTTGTTGGCGGCGACGCCGACCGAAGCCACCAGGCCGATCTCGTCGAGGATACGGCGTTTGACGAGCCGAGCGATGGTGGGGCCGTCTCCGAGCAGGCGCCGGCAGCCGGATACGTCGAGGAACGCTTCATCGACCGACAGTGGTTCGACCAGCGGTGTGACCGAATGGAAGATATCGAAGATCTGGCCCGAGATTTCCGCATAGCGGGCCATCCGTCCGGGCAGAAATACGCCGTTGGGACAAAGACGTACGGCGCGCGCAGCGCTCATCGCACTGCGTACGCCGTACTCGCGTGCTTCGTAGCTGGCGGCCGAAACGACACCACGTCCCTCGGGCGTGCCGCCGACGATGACCGGTCGGCCCCTCAGACTTGGATCGTCGAGCACTTCGACCGAGGCGAAGAAGGCGTCCATGTCCACGTGCAGGATCGTGCGTGGGGACATGGGCGCCTCCGGTCGGGTCTCTAGATGGACTCCACGCTGATCTGGGCGTCCTCGATGATCAGGTCGTAGCGGTAACCCGCCCCGAAGTCCTTGTTCACCGTGCCGGTGCCCTTGACCAGCACCAGGTCGCCCACGTTCAGGGCGGCGGCCGAGGTGATCGTCAGGTCGCCGTGAACACCTTCCTCGCTGCCGTCCTGGATGTGGTACCAGTTCGTGCCCATGATGTTCTTGTTCACCTTGACGACCTTGCCGCGTACGGCGAACTCGCGCCCGCTGGCGCTCGCGCCCAGGGCGTACATCTCGGCGATGGTGTAACCGCCGTCGGCCTTGGCGACATCGCTCACGTCGATGTCGGTCGCTGCGGCAGGAGCGCCGCCGTGTCCGGCAGGCATGGCGGTTTCAGTGGCCGCGCCAGCGGGTTTGATGGCGCCGACGAAGTAGATCTCCGCGAAGGTGCGGTCCAGCTTTTCGCTGCGGAAGTCGGGCATGAGCATGCCCTGGCCGAGGTCCACCTTGTCGCCCACGGCCACGGAGGTCTCGGGACCGGCCGCCCAGACGTCGCCGGTGGCGGTCTGGACCAGCACGTAGGAGTAGCCGCCGGCGTTCATGGTCTCGAGGACCTCGCCGACGATGCCGCCGGACGCAGCCTGAGCCGGGGTCGCGGTCTGGGCCGGAGGCACGGCGTTGGCACGGTTGGCCTCGGCGACGGCGTCCTTGTCGGTGCCGTTGCAGCCGACCACGGAAAGGAGCATCAAAGCGACCAGCAGAAGTCGGAACATCACGGGATATCCTCCGGATGGGGGTGTCGTTGCCTCAACATCTCAAGGATAGAAGGAAACCTGAGGAATTCAAGATCGGCGTGCTCGATCTGGTGGCGAATCCAGTGATTATGAATATTATGATCACTAATTGAGTCACCCACCGGAGGTTCCCTGATGCCGTACGATCCGATGATGGTCAAACCCATGCGCGACGAAATGGTGGCGATGGGTGCCGATGAATTGATGACGCCCGAAGAAGTGGACGCCTTCCTGAACAAGACCGAAGGCACGGCCCTGCTTTTCTTCAATTCGGTGTGCGGTTGCGCAGCAGGTTCGGCCCGACCCGGCTTGGCTCTCTCCCTGCAGCATACGCCCGCGCCGGATCGCGTGGGAACGATCTTCGCCGGTCAGGATATCGAAGCCGCCGCCCGAGCCCGGGAAAAGTTCCCTCAGTACCCGTCCTCAAGCCCGTCCATCCTGTTCCTGAAGAACGGCGAAGCGGTGGGTTACGTTCACCGCACAGACATCGAGGGGCGCGATCCTCGAGCGGTTTCCGAGGCTCTGATCGTGGCTTACCAGCAATTGTAGGGCTGAATTCCTCAGATTCATGGCTTAGCGATGATCTCAGGGTAAATTCGTGGTCATTAGGGACCCGGGAATCTTGCGTCAGAGAATCATAAACTGGTAGCCTGAAGCGAATTCGATCAGTCGTTCTGCCGAGGGGATTCCAATGCGCACATCGATTCAGTCTCTTCGTCTTTACATGGCCATCCTGTTCACAGTGGCGGCCCTGCTGTCTTTAGCCGGAGCCCAGCCCGCTGAGCGGCCCGCTCCCAGAACCACCGGATCCACGGCCTCGATGATCGTCCCCGATCTTTCAGGCAGTTGGACCGGCACCTGGCACGACACCGTCTACGACGTCCAGGGCGACGTGATGATGGAGGTTGCGATCGACGGGACGAACTGGTCGGCGAACGGGACCATCGACCTGTCCGATATCTTCTGGCCGGGTATCGGCGTGATGACGGGCACAGCCACCGGGACGCTGTCCGGCAACACCCTGACATTCAGCTTCACCGCCGCCGACGTCGGTACCGGCAACGGTACCCTGGTCGACGGCAGCGGCAGCGGCGACGGCAGTGTGACCGCCCCCATGAACTTCGGCGCCTACACCTTCACCGGCACGGTGACCGGAACCGAGATAAACGGTACGTTCGACTTCACCTCGCCCACCGGCGGCGGCGGCGATGTGATCCTGACCCGCGCGGTGGCCAACGAGGAGGCGTCATGGAGCGCTTTCAAGGCAGCCTGGCGCTAGAAGCATCCCCCGCGACAGGCTCACGCCGTATCATGGCCGGCATCATTGACTGTGTCGTTGCGCTTATGCTCGGGCTGATGCTGACCGGCACTGCCGGACGTTGGTTCGCCTCTCAAGCCGTTTCAGCACTGCGGATCGGCCAACCGGACAGCCTCTGGACAGGAGCTGGCCCGATGGCTCTCGGCGCTGTCGGCGACCTCGTGTATGGACTGCCTTTCGCACTGACCCTCATCCTGCTGGCCGAGCCACTGACCGGATCCACGCCGGGCAAAGGTCTCATGCGCCTCGCCATAGCACCGTCGGCGGGGTTCGGACGCCGAGCCCTTCGCTTCTTGTTCAGAGGCGTTGGTGCCTGGTCATTGACCCTCGCCATTGCCAGCGGATCGTGGCCGTTGACGGTTGCATCCTGCGTCGCCTCGGTTCTCTCCATTCTCGGCATGGTGCCCGCGGCGTTCGGGCGCCTCGCCCTTCACGACCGCCTTAGCAACACCTTCGTCGTTCGACGGTTTTGACCCCTTCGGCGACTTAATGCGGAAAACACCTTGTTCAGGCCCATGCCGATCGCTAGCATCCACACTTCTGCGAACCCGACACCGAGGAGCAAGGCGATGAGACGCACGATCCGCATCGGCAACGCCGGCGGCTACTGGGGCGACGATCCCGGCGCCCTGAAACGTCAGATCGAGGGCGGCCCCCTCGACTACGTGACCATCGACTATCTGGCCGAGATCACCATGTCGATCCTCCAAAGCCAGAAGGTCCGCAACCCCGAGATGGGCTACGCCGGCGACTTCCTCGCCCAAATGCGCGAGTGTCTGCCGCTGATGGTCGAGAAGAATGTGCGGGTGATCACCAACGCCGGCGGCATCAATCCTCTGGGCCTCGGCCGCAAGATCAGGGAACTGGCCTTGGAACTGGGACTGAGCATCAAGGTGGGCGTGGTCGACGGCGACGACATCCTCCATCGTCTCGACGCGCTGCAGGCCGACGGCGACCCCATGGACAACATGGAGACCGGCGCCCCCCTCGCCCCGGTGAAGAATCAGGTCACCGCCGCCAACGTCTACCTGGGCGCCGAGCCGGTGGTGAGGGCCCTCGACGCCGACTGCCTGGTGATCGTCACCGGCCGCGTGACCGACACTGGCATCACCCTCGCCCCGATGATCCACGAATTCGGCTGGGACGACGACGACTGGGACCGCCTCGCGGCGGGCATCGTGGCCGGGCACATCATCGAGTGCGGCACCCAGGCCAGCGGCGGCAATCTCACCGACTGGCGCGAGGTGCCGGATCTGGCGACCGTCGGCTACCCCATCGTGGAGATGGGCGAAGACGGCGTGTTCGAAGTGACCAAGCACAAGGGCACCGGCGGACTCGTGAGCCTCAAGACGGTCAAGGAACAGCTCGTCTACGAGATGGGCGATCCTCAGATGTATATTTCGCCCGACGTGATCGCCCGTTTCGACACGATCAAGCTCGAGCAGGTCGGCCCCAACCGCGTACGCGTGAGCGGCGTGAAAGGCGAACCGCGGCCGGTGATGTTCAAGGTGTCGATGGCCTACGACGACGGCTGGAAGGCCGGCGGCACGATCCTGATCTGCGGCCCCGAAGCCGACCAGAAGGCAGAGGCGGCGGCGAAGATCTTCTGGAAGCGGCTGGGCCATCGCTACGAGGAAAAACACGACTCGGTGGTGGGCAGCGGCTCGATCTGGCCCGAGTCCCTAGACCGTTACGAAACATCCGAAGTGCTGCTGCGCCTCGGCGTTCGCGACCACGACCGTGCCAAGGTGGAGGAATTCGGCGTGCTGCTACCGACGCTCATTCTTTCGGGCCCGAGCGGCATGGCGGTCATGGGCGGCCGTCCCAAACCCGGCCGGGTCGTGGCCTACTGGCCGGCTTTGATCCGGCGCAGCAATGTGGAGTCCCGTGTCGTCGTGATCGCACCCAGCGGCAACGAGGCCACCATGACGGTGACCTTCGTGGACGAGGCGCCACCTCGCATCCACATGTCGGCTCCGGTGGAACGTCGCCCCCGCGTGAAGTCCTGGTCCAAGCGCACCAGACGCACCAAGCTCAGGACGTTGGCCTTCGCCCGTTCCGGCGACAAGGGAGACACCTGCAATGTGGGTCTGCTGGCGCGATCGCCGGAGATCTACGACTGGCTGCGCGAGACCCTCACACCCCCGGTGGTGAAGCGGTTCTTTACAGGGATCGTCAAGGGCAAGGTGACGCGGCATGAGCTGCACAATCTCAACGCCCTCAACTTCCTGATGGAGAGATCCCTGGGCGGAGGCGGCACCGTGTCGCTGATGCTCGACCCCCAGGGCAAGACGCTGTCACAGGCGCTGCTGGAAATGGAAGTCGACGCACCGGTCGCCATCATTCCGAAAGGTGGCGCGTGAGCGGCATCCGCCTGACGGGTCTGCACATCTATCCGGTGAAGTCCGCCCGCGGGACGTCATTGACGGAGGCCGTGGCTGAAAGCCGCGGCCTCCGTTTTGATCGGCGGTGGCTGATCGTGGGGCAGGACGGGGAATTCGTGACTCAGAGGACCGAGCCGCGATTGGCGACCCTCGGGGTTGCGGTCCGCGAAGACGGCGGCGTGACGCTTTCGGCCGACGGATACGAGGATCTCATCGTGCCGATTCCCGCCCCCGGCGCGACACGCATGCCGACAGTGATCTGGTCCGACACCGTCGATGCTCAGATCGCGGACGGCGAGGCGAACGCCTGGCTGAGTGCATGGCTGGGAAGACCGGTGTGGCTGGCAAGAATGCCCGACGATACGGCGCGGCCGACGGTACTGGCGCCGGAGGTGAACGTATCGTTCGCGGACGGTTATCCTTACCTGCTGTGTTCGGAGGAGTCGCTGGCCGCGTTGTCGCAGCAAGCTGAAGCACCCATCCCGATCGATCGGTTCCGTCCCAACATCGTGGTGGCCGGCGCCGAAGCCTGGGCCGAGGAACAGTGGAGTCACATCCGGATCGGCGGCGTTGTCTTCGAGTGCATGAAGCCCTGCGCACGGTGTGTGGTGGTGACGACCGATCAGACCTCTGGAATACGAAGCGGAACCGCAGTCTTGGAACATATCGCGGCGTTGCGGGGAACTCCTGACGGCAAAGTCATCTTTGGAGTCAACGCCGTGAAACGAAGCGGCGCCTTGCTCAAGGTTGGCGACGCCGTCGTAATCGAAGGCTGAATCAGCGCCCGACCGCCGAGTACCGTAGCATCCACTCCGCCGTCATCGTCAGGTATCCGTCCAGCCCCTCGGAGCCGTAGTCACGGTAACGGAAACCGCCTGCGATACGAGCCTCCGCCGGCTCGATCTGCGTCCCCTCATGCCACTCGTTGTACGACGTCAATCCGATCATCGCCGGTTCGACGGCCAGGGCCGACGCCGCCATTTGCCTGTAGTAAACACCGCCCTCGCGTTCCCTTTGGTTGGCCGTGTTCCAGGGACGGATCCTCAAATCCGCATACCCCGGTCCCACGCAAGGCACGAACGTCATCCCCTGTTCGCGGGCGAAGGCCGCCATGGCGGGCCAATTGACCGTGGACGAGCCGTATGTAAAGCCATCGGTGGCGAAGTAGGTGTACATGCCGTCGAAGCCGGCGCGGTGGAGGTCGTCGCCGTGGTGCCGTTCGACCCAGAGGCCGATCATGAAGCAGTCGAGGTCGGTGCCGCGGATCGTGAGATCAGCGGCGGGAGCGAGCAGCCGGCGCCACTCTTCGACCGAGGAGAGATAGGAGTCGTAGACGAACACGATCGGCAGCCCGCGTTCAGGATCCCGCGCCAACGCCTCGTGGCTTGCATACCTACCCAGGTACGACGCCAGCGCCTCCCGGCATACGGCCGCGTCGCGCCCCGGCAGCGGTTCGAGATGGAGGCTCACCTTCAACCCCGCCCGCGCCGCAGCGTCGAGCAGAGCCGGCAACGCCGCATCCTCGAACGAGCCCTCACCCCACCACGACGCGCACAGCGAGCCCACGCCGGCGCTCCGCAACTCGTCCATGTGCCTGGCCAGCACCGCGGGGTCGTTGGACGAGTAGCAGCCGCCCGCCGGATAGAAGTCTGCCCCGATGTCGTCGCCGCCGGGATAAGACACGCGGTGTTCCACCGCCCCCATCTGATCATGAGCCCAATGACGGTATTCTCCATCGAATTCCGGCGTACCGTACCACGGGTAGTAGAAGGCGTGGACACGCGGATCGGGGTCGGGGGCGGGCATTCCGCAACCGAGGGCGGCGGCGGCCAGGGCCAGGGCGAGCAGCAGTCGCGTCATGGAAAACCTCCGCCGGGAGGCTACCACAGTTCGGCGGCTGGTGTTATGGTTCGACGGCACCCCTGAACCCGAACCGGAGGTCGACCCGTGCGCCGTTCGTTCCTGATTCCCGTGATCCTGCTGCTCGCGATGGGCGCCGCCGCCGCCGAGCGCACCCATGTCATCGAGGCCGAGGACTACTTCAGCCTCCAGTACGCCGCCGGCCCCGTGCTGTCCCCCGACGGCGCCATGGTCGCCTGGATCCAGAGCGGCTGGGAAGGGCCAGGCGGCGGACGCATGTCCCAGCTCTGGGTGATGAACCTCGCGGACAACGAGCCTCTGCGGCTGACGTTCGAGACCAAGGGCCCCCACGGGATCGCCTGGAGCCCCGCCGGCGACTGGATCTACTTCGGCGGCCGTCTGGACTACGGTTCCGAGGATGCTCCCTACGACGGCAGCCATCAGGTGTGGCGAATCCGCCCCGACGGCGACGACCTGCAGGCCGTGTCCCGCGTGGACGACGGCGTGGGGCTCTACCAGCTGTCCCGCGACGGCCGGTCGCTCTACTACACCGTGGGCGACACCCACCACGACGACGACTGGAAGGACCTCAAAACCAAGTGGGGCGACCTGGAGTACGGCCACGGCGTGACCGAATTCAACGAGGTCCGCCGTCTCGACCTGCGCAACTGGCGCGATGAGCAGGTCCTCGAAGCGACCCGCGTGATCCAATCCATGGCCCTCGCCCCCGCCGGCGACAAGCTGGCCATGATCACCACGCCCGACGAGGAAGTCATCTTCAACGAGGGCTGGTCGCGGGTCGACGTGCTCGACCTGGCGAGCGGCGACATCGAAGAAGTGACGAGCCCCGCCTGGCGCGTCGACCATCCCTCGCCCTTCGGCTGGCTGGGTGCGATGGCCTGGACCGAGGACGGCAGCGCCCTGGCCTTCGACATCTCCTACGACGGCTACGCCTCGCAGATCTGGGCCGCCGACTGGTCGAGCAGCGCCGTGAAGCTCAGCCGCATCTCGCGCCCGGGTCTGGTTACATTCAGCGGCGGCCTCGCCTGGCGCGGCGCCACGCGTGACCTGCTCTACCTGGGCGAGGAACGCGGACGCGTGCACCTGATGCAGGTCGACGGCGTGAAGAACGGCGCCCAGGGCAAGACCCACGCGCTGGCCTCAGGCGACATGGTCGTGGGCTCCTACAGCTTCGACCGCAAGGGCCGCACGGCGATCCTCGCCGCCGACGAACTGACCGCCACCGGCGACCTCTACAATCTCGAGAAGGGGACCATCCGCCGGCTGACCGACGTGAACCCCCAGATGGCCGAGTGGATCCTGCCCCAGATCCTCGACTACACCTGGATCGGTGCCGACGGCGATGAAGTCCACGGCATCCTCGAACTGCCCGCCGGCCACGATCCGGCGACCGACGGCCCGCTGCCTACCGTCATCGAGCTGCACGGCGGCCCCACCGCCAGCACCCAGTTCCGCTTCCGTCTGTGGATCTACGGCCGCGCCCTGATGCCGGCCAACGGCTACGCCCTGCTCAGCCCCAACTACCACGGCTCGACAGGCTACGGCGACGAGTTCCTGGGCAAGCTCATCGGCCGTGAGAACGAGATCGACGTGGCCGACATCACCGCGGGCGTAGAAAAGCTCGTCGCCGACGGCATAGCCGACAAGGCGCACATGGGCGTGATGGGCTGGAGCAACGGCGGCTACCTGACCAACTGCATGATCACCAAGCATCCCGACATGTTCGCCGCCGCGAGCAGCGGCGCCGGCGTGATCGACCAGGTGATCCAGTGGGGCATCGAGGACACGCCGGGCCACGTGATCAACTTCATGGAGGGCCTGCCCTGGGAGAAGTCGGACCACTACCGCGCCGGCTCCCCCATGTTCGATCTGGGCAAGGTGGTCACGCCCACGCTGATCCATGTGGGCGGCAACGACCCCCGCGTGCCGCCGGCCCACTCGAAGGCCCTGTACCGCGCCCTGTACCACTACCTGGATGTGCCGGTGGAGCTGGTCGTGTACCCGGGCGAGGGCCACGGGTTGTCGACTTATGCGAACCGGTTGGCGAAGATGGAGTGGGATCTGGCTTGGTTCGGGAAGTATCTGCTGGGGACGGAGAATGGGGACGGGGAATAGCAGCCACGACCGGAACGAGCGACGCCCCGGCCCGCAAGGCCGGGGCGTTATTCGTTTCACGAGGGGTGCGATACCGAATCCTTGGTGGCCTGCCATGGGAGACGTTTTCTATTTACAACCGACGGGGTGCAAGTGAAAATGATCCCATCAATCAGATTCTACCGGATTCGAACCTATCCAGCCCGGGGTCGCCATGACTTACTTCAAGTGGTCCAATGACTATGAGCTTGGTGTGGAGGAGATCGACAAACAGCATCAGACGTGGTTGGGGCTTCTCGAGCAACTCTACGACGCCATGAGCAGGGGGGACGGCTCGGCGGTCATCGGCAAGGTTCTCGACAACGTGCTCACCTACACGAAGGTGCATTTCTCAACCGAAGAGAAGCTCATGGAGTCCCATGGCTACCCGGGACTGGCGGACCACAAGACCCTCCACAAGGGATTCATCGCCAGGATCGATGAGACCAAGGCGTCTTATGATTCCGGGTCCATGGTGAACCCCATCGCCGTCGCCAACGCCCTGAAGAGCTGGCTGCTGGATCACATCTGCACCGACGATCGCCTCTATGTACCTTACGTCAAAAGTCACAGCTGACCCCCCATTGCCGACCTGAACCGGAGAACACCATGAAGATCATTCGCAGCATCGCCATGATCGCCATCGTCTGGGCCGGCGCGGCCCAGGCCGTCGAACCCGTTCCGACCGGCTCCTTCGCCTTCACCTTCGAGACCGAACTGCCCGCCCCCCCCGCAACCGCCTGGGCCGCCGCCACCGGCGACATCACAGGCTGGTGGGACCACTCCATGTCGGAGGCACCTCACAGCATGGTCATCGAGCCCCGGCCGGGCGGACGCTTCCTGGAGGAGTTCAGCGCCGACGGCGACGGAGTGGTCCATGCCGATGTGACGTACGCCAAGACAGGCGAGATGCTGCGCATGGTCGGACCGATGGGACTCGCAGGGTGCGCGATCCACATGGTCACGACCTGGACCTTCGCCGCCGGCGAATCGGACGGGACCACGCAGATGACCGTGGAGGTCCGCGCGACTGGGGAGATCCATGAGGGATGGGATGCGCTCGTGGAGAAGACCTGGCGTCACTTCATCGAGGAGAGGCTGGCGCCGTTCCTGGCGGGAGATCGGGAGGGCCGGTGATCAGACCCAGGCCTCGATAAACACGCTGCTGATGCGCAGGGCGCGGCCGGTGCGTCTGCGCCAGCGGTACGGCATGATGCCGACGAGAAATTCGGCCGGCCTCTTCCAGTCCGCTGGGATCTCGGCAGCCGAGGCCAGTCGCGGCCGGCGTTCGTACATGGCCTGGCGGAACAGCGGCGATCGGTAGCGTCGGAACCCGGCCTGATCCATCCGTCGCAGCAACTCCCCATAGCTGTACTCCTTGAGATGAAAACCCACAGCCACCTGATGAAAGTGGGCCGAGATATCGTGGGGCCCGGTCAGCCGGTTTGGAGTCTCGAGGATGTAGCGTCCGCCGGGCCGCAGCACGCGGACGATTTCGCCGAGATGCCGTCCGACGTCGTCGGGGTGGATGTGTTCGATCAGCTGTTTGCTGAACGCGACATCGAACGAGTCGTCCGCGAAGGCGGAGAGATCCGAAGCGTCCGCGATCATCAGCTCCACATTCTCCGGCATGGCGGACTGCCGATCCAGAACGCAGTCCGAAATGTCGATCCCCACACACCGCTTGTTGTGAGGCGCCAAGGCCTCCATCTGGTTGCCGTTGCCGCAGCCGATCTCGAGGATGTCGCTCCCCTCGCCCACCATGCGCAGGAAAGGATCGTAGGACCGGCGCTGCCGGGCCCTCAGCTCCGGGGTATTGAGCAGCCCCTCGTGCCAGGTAATCCGCCGGAACAGCTCGTCGTACGCTTCTAGGGACACGCGCCCACGGTTCTCCGGAGCGGCGGACATGATCCGCGCCGCCAGTTCCTTTTCCAGCTCGTAGTGGGTTCTGATCTGATCCTGCGTGGCCATGGGCACCTCTGCTCATCCTGGTGTCGGAATCAGGTCCAGGCTTCGATGGTGATGCGAAGACGAAGCGCCGTCCCCAGTTTCTGTCTCCACCGCACCGGCAACCGGCCGACGAGCGCTTCGATGGGCCGTTTCCAGTCCGTCGGAAACTCCGCCAATCTCGCCAGCCGGGGATTCTTGTCGTACGCCGCCTGGCGAAACAGCGGCGAACGGAACCGTCGGAATCCCGCCGCGCGCATCACGCGCAACAGTTCCCCATTCGTCCATTCCTTGAGATGGAAGCAGGTGGCCACGTCGTCGAAGGCCCGCGACACGTCGTGGGGCCCGGTGACACGGTTGGGTGTCTCGAGCATGTAGCGACCGCCGGGACGCAGCACGCGGGCGACCTCCTCCATGTGCACCGGCACATCCTCCGGGTGGAGATGCTCCACGAGCTGGCTGCTGAACGCCACGTCGAAGGAGTCGTCGGCGAATGGAGCGAGGTTCACGGCGTCGACGATGCGCAGGTCCGTGTTGGCGGGCAGCTCCCCGCGCAATGTGAGCACTTCCTCGGAGATGTCGATGCCGGTGTAGCGCCGGCAACGTTCGGCGAACCAGCGGGCCTGCTCGCCGAGACCGCAACCGACTTCGAGGACCTCGTCGGTCGGTCCGACCCGGCGCAGGTAGGGACCATAGATCTCGCGCAGCTTGCGTTCGCGATCACCACCGATGCGATGACCGTCGTGCCAGGCGATGGTGCGGAAGAGCTCGTCGTAGGCTTCGAGGGACACGTCGGCGCGGCGGTCTGCGGGCGCATTCATGATGCGCGCGGCGAGCCGCTTCTCGAGGTTGTAATGGGTGGCGAGCCGGCGTCGGTCGGTCATGGAACCTACTGTCGTCAGACAAGGTGCGAGCTTTCCTTGCGAACCATCATGATACCATGAAATGCCGCGCCGGTGCAGGGTGGGCATAAAAAAGGGGGCCTCGCGGCCCCCTTAGGCGTGTCCGGCTCAGGAATCAGCTCCCTACGGCTTGTTCGGCCCGTTGCTGTTCGTAGATCTGGAGCAGGTCGCTCAGAATGCCTGGGATCATGGCCATGCGTTCCGGCGTCTGGACATAGGCCAGACGCATCTGGGTGCGGCCCGGGTTGGGCGTACCGGCTGGCACGCTGTAGAAGCCAGCCATGGGCGCCGTCAGGACCGTGACGGCCTTGCCGTCCACCTCCACCGAACCCTTCTGCGCGCACCAGAGCACGAACTCCAGAGCGTCGAAACCGTCGGCCACGCAATTCTTCACTTCGATCACCGAATAGAGAGCGGCGTCGGGACTCGAGACGATCACGCCGGGCAGAGCGTTCTTCATGCTCGAGGTGAAGTCGAAGAGCATGCTTTTGTAGTACTCGCGCTGCTGCGCGTACCAGGCCTGCAACGTTGCGTGGTCTTCATGAGCAAGCGCCCCGAAGACATACTGACCGATCACGCTGCTGCACAGGCTCACGGTGTGCTCGGCGATGGCCTGGCGGTGGAACAGCGGATCGTCGGCGATCAGAGCGCCGATGCGCAGACCGCAGGCGTTCCAGACCTTCGAGGTGGTCTCGATGCTGATGCGCCGGCCTTCGATGCCGGGCACCTCCGCATCGGTCACGCCCCAGATGCTCGTGCACGGACCGCCGGTGTAGTAGAGCTCGCGGTACGCTTCGTCGCTCACCAGCCACAGGTCGTGCTTCACGGCCAAGGCAGCGAGGCCCTTCATGGCCTCGGTGTCGTAGTATTGGCCGGTGGGATTGTCGAAGGGAATGACGACGATGGCCTTGGGCTTGTGCTCGGCGATCACGCGCTCGATGTCGGCGGTGTCGGGCAGGGAGAACTTGCCGTCGTCCCCCAGGGTGCGCTGGATCGAGCAGGTGGCCCGACCCAGGCGATCGCACAGGGTCTTGTAGTTGGTGTAGGCCGCGTCGATCAGCAGCAGGGGGTCGTCGCTCGTGCCGGCCGGACCGCAGACGCCGGTGATCAGCAGCTCCATGGCCTGGCTGCCGCCCTCGGTGATGTGGCCGTGCAGCTTCGTGGTGTCGAAGCCGCTGCTGGCAATCACGTTCATGAAGGCGTCGACGCATTCCTTAGAGCCGGAGGTGGCGGAGTACTTGACGACGCCGTCCTTGAAGGGGCTGCCAGGACCATCGAGGGTGTGCAGCCTTTCGATCATGGCCGGATACATCGGCAGCGCGATGTTGCCGATGGCGACGTTGATCGCCTCGGTGCCGTCGTTGCGCTCGTCGAACTTGATCTGGGCCATGCGGATGACCGACGGCTTCCGCGACTCGAACTGTTTCGACATCTTGGGCATCGCTATCCTCCTGCTTCAAAGTGACCTCGGAAACGTGCGACAAGAACCTGTGTGGCGCAAGGGGTCAGGAGGGTGAAGGGGGGTCTGGCGGGGACGGGTGGCCGGGGCCTCCTGCCCCGGCCGCCCTCGGCCTTCCGGGCCTCCGGACATCCTGTCCTCCCGGCCCTGCAGGACGCCCCGCCAGACCCCCCTTCACCCTCCTGACCCCGCCGACTCGGAGTTCTTGTCGCACACGCCCGGGGTGTTATCTTGTAAACAGGAGGTCGGGATGCACGAGATGTCGATTGCGATGAATCTGGTGGGGATTGCCGAGGAGCAGGCTCGGAGTGCCGGTGTTGGCCGGATCAATCGGCTCGATGTGGAGATCGGGGCGCTGGCGGGGGTTGAGATCGCGGCCTTGTCGTTCTGTTACTTGTCGGCGCGGAAGGGTACGCTCTGCGAAGAGGCCGAGATGGCGATCATCGAGATTCCGGGACGCGGACGCTGTGATACCTGCGCGACCGAGACCGACGTGGATTTCTTCGTGGCCTTCTGCCCCGGGTGCGG
>ERZ889078.1574-NODE-1574-length-17826-cov-12.110180_pt1 | contig 17826 bp, 11 predicted proteins | sample MGYA00521266_ERZ889078 | MGnify/ENA primary metagenome ERZ889078 (study PRJEB32303, sample SAMEA104408618) | aquatic metagenome | biome: Brackish water; feature: Pelagic; material: water | place: Baltic Sea | collected 2014-06-16T06:34:00 | depth 76,534 m ...
GGTATCCGGTATCCGGTATCTGGTATCCGGTATCCGGTATCTGGTATCTGGCATCCGGTATCCCTTCACCGAAATCTTTGATCCTTTCTCCTTCAATCAGCAGCCAGGCGTTCTTCAGGGTTTTCAGGTTCGACATCTCTTTGCCCGCAACAAATGGCTTTTTGACCTCTTCGATGTTTATAAGCTCCTTGATATTGGTGATGAGTGTCTGCTTCATGATAGGGTGAATTTCATGGAAATATGTGCAAATGTAGAGAAAATGATTTTTTATATCTTTGCATCTGGAAACCAAAGCCATAATCATTAACAAATATTTAAGAAATGAAAAGATTTACCCTTCTTTTTTCCCTTTTATTTTTGGGGATTACACTATCCGTATTTGCTAAAAAAGTAGAGGTCGAACAGGCCCGGCAAACAGGCCTGAATTTCTATTTCGAACGGGTTAACATCAATGAGTCTGTCCCCTTCAACGCCCTGGCTATTACCGGTGAGACCCTTGTAGCCGAAAACGACATCCCAGCTTATTACATCTTCAACATCGGTGAGAACGGATATATCATTATTACAGCAGACGATCAGCTCTTTCCGATAATCGGGTATTCTTTTGAGACAAACTGGTCCAGTGAAGAGATGCCTGCTCATGTGCAATACTGGATGAATAATTATAAAGGCGAGATCCTTGAAGCCATCACAAACGGTTATCCTGCTGATCAAAGGATCACTGATGCCTGGGAGAGATACAGCTCGCCTGACCCGATATCGTTACCTGATGAAGTATTAATTGATGTAGATCCACTGATCACCAGTCTCTGGAATCAAGACTTCCCCTATAACGCCATGTGCCCGGAAGATCCCGCATCAGGCGGATCATATAGCGGCCGTGTTCCGGTTGGGTGTGTTGCAACAGCCATGAGCCAGATCATGCAATACTGGCGTTATCCTGAAATGGGACAGGGATCTCATTGTATCTCTCCGATCCAGCCTCAGTATGGCCAGCAGTGTGCAGACTTTGGCAATACGACATACGAGTGGAGCGGGATGACGGATAATCCAACCAAGGAGTGTGATCCGGTTGCCCTGCTTGCATGGCATTGCGGAATCTCCGTTAACATGGAATATGCCGCAAGCGGTTCAGGAGCCTATACCTCTACGGTTGCCAGTGCTTTGAAAACCTATTTCAAATACGCATCAAGCGCCTACTCAGCCCAAAAGTATAGTTACTCAACCGCACAATGGAGCAATATGGTAAAAGGAGATCTGGATGCAGGAAGACCAATCGAATATTCAGGCTCAGGAGCCGGTGGCGGTCATGCCTGGGTTTGCGACGGCTACCAGGGTACCGACTCTTACCATATGAACTGGGGCTGGGGTGGAGCTTATAACGGGTATTTCACCCTGAACAGCCTGACACCGGGAGGAAGCAATTTCAGCAGCCAGCAAGCCGGTATATTTAACATCCAACCAAATACCTCCATGTATCCACCATATTGTGCAGGGCAATCTGACCTGCTCACATACGATTTCGGTGCTTTGGACGATGGTAGCGGACCGGTGGCTGATTACGAGAACAATACAAACTGTTCATGGTTGATTGCTCCGGATGACGCGGTTGCATATGTAACACTCTCTTTCGTTAGTTTCGACCTTGCAACGGGCGACGAACTAAACATTTACGATGGCAGCTCTGCCAGTGCCACACTGCTTGGAACCTACTCTGGATCCGCTTTACCTCCTAATGTATCATCTACAGGCCCCGAGATGTTTGTCACGTTTACGAGCAACGAGTCAGGAACAGCCCAGGGATTTCTGGCCGAGTACAATTGCAACCTGATCAGTTTCTGTGCTTCCAGTACCGAACTGAACGATGCATCAGGCGATATCAGTGACGGTAGCGAAACTTACGACTACCGCAACAGCTCCATGTGCAAATGGTATATCAAGCCAACAAATGCCAATTCGGTAATCCTGGATTTCAACAGTTTAAACACTGAAGAGACCAATGATAAAATTCAGGTCTATGATCTCGGAACCGGGACCCTTCTTGGAACCTATTCCGGCGACATGACCAACCCTCCAACCGGCATCACTGCATCAAGTGGAGAAATGCTGGTAATGTGGAGCACCAACAAAACCGTCAGGGGAATCGGCTGGGATGCCAGTTATTCCATTACTGTTGGCACCGAAGAGTCGGCTGCCGTGGATCACCTCTATGTATATCCGAATCCTGCCCATGATTTCCTGATGGTGAAATTTGACGGAACAGAGCTGGGTACCGTTCAACTCGATCTTTACTCCCTGAAAGGAACGAAAATCTACAGTGATGTTCGATTGAACGTGAACGGACAGGTGGAAGAACGTATCAGCCTGAGTGGCGTTTCAAAAGGTATATACATGCTCCGGATTGCCAGCGAAAAAGGAGTGTCAAATACGAAAGTGATCGTTCAGTAACACTATGAAACGGATTTGTTTTATTCTCTACTCCATCACAATCTTCGGATTCAGTGTATTCGCAGCTAATGTTGGACCCGAGGAGGCTTCACGGGCAGCTATCCGGTTTATTACGGAACGGACTTCACCAGATCGGCAATTGGGCGTTTCCCATCCTATAGTTTCTGAAACCTTTGTTATCAGGGATCAGGAAAAGACTCTTTACTACATCTTCAATCTGAAGCCCGAAGGATGGATAGCCATTGCAGCAGATGATGCTGTTTTCCCAATCCTGGCCTACTCGTTCGAAGGTACCTATGATGAAAACAACCAGGCACCACAGTTCACCGCATGGATGAAACAGTATGAGGACCAGATCAGGTATGCGATCCGGGAGAATAATGCCCCCTTGCCAGAAACTGTTGAGATGTGGAACAAGTTAACAGATCCCGGATGCCGGATGCCGGATACCGGATACCGGATGCCTGATCCTGGATCCTGGATGCCGGATCCTGGGGCCCTTGTTCGAGATGAGAGCTCTTCTTCCCTCGTCTCTCTTCCTTCGTCCTTCGTCCTTCGTTCTGTAGACCCTTTGATAACAACAAGGTGGAACCAGAGCCCCTGGTACAACGAATTGTGTCCGGCAGATCCTGGTGGCGGTCAGTGTCCTGCCGGGTGCGTTCCCGTTTGTATGGCCCAGGTGATGTACTACTTCCGATGGCCCGAGACAGGAGTTGGGTCGTATACCTATACAGAACCAAATTACGGAGTATTGTCGGCTGATTTCGGCGCCACAACATACGTGTGGAATGAGATGACCAACAGCATAAAAAGCAGTAACATGGCCATCGCGGAGCTGTTATTCCACCTGGGAATTTCCTGCGACCTGCAATACGACCCGTCAGGATCGGGTATGTACAACCACAAGGCGGCCTTTTCGTTGCGAACCTATTTCAAATATGCCCCTGAAACGCAATATCTCTATCGCGACAGCACTACCCTTAACTGGGACAGTGTACTGATTGCCCACCTCGACCGGAAGATCCCGATGTACTATGCAGGCTGGTCACTGCCCAATGTCTACGGACATGCTTTTGTATGTGACGGCTACCAGGATTCCTCCTTTTTTCATTTCAACTTCGGATGGGGTGGCAGCAGCGACGGATACTTCTACACCAGCGACCTGACTCCCGGAGGAAGCAATTTCAACCTTGCCCAGGAAGTGGTGATTAACTGTTACCCGGATACCGTCAATTATTCATACCCCATGCAGTGTGCAGGCGACCTGGTATTCACAAAAAAAGTGGGTTCATTTGAAGACGGCAGCGGACCTATAGATGATTACCTGCCAACGGCAAGCTGCAGCTGGCTGATAGAACCTCAAACCGAAACTGACTCGGTGACCAGTATCACCCTGAACTTCCACCGGTTAGCAACCAATCCGGCGGATTTTGTTACAGTATATGATGGTCCAACAACCGAGGATCCTGTTCTGGGAGCCTTTTCGGGGGAGCTCCTTCCACCTGCAATCTCTTCAACCGGGAGCAGTATGCTGGTTGCTTTTGAAGCTGGCGCACATCCTCCTGATAACGGTTTACTGGCCACCTACAAGGCCAACATGCCAGTATGGTGCAACGGCACAACTTCGATTTTAGCTGATACAGCCATCCTCTCAGATGGCAGCTTTGATTTCAACTACTACAACAACTCGCTGTGTAAATGGAAAGTTGAGACAGTTTCGGGCGATCCTCTGACTATTTACTTCAATTATTTCGATACCGAGGCTGATCATGATTTTCTGACCATTTATGATCTGGGGACAGAAGATACACTGGTCTCCCTTTCCGGCCACTATACTTCCGGCAATTTACCGGATTCGGTGACTGCACCCAGTGGCAGGATGTACTTTATCTTTATGACCAACAGCAGTGTTACTGCAAATGGCTGGGAGATCTATTACCCCAGAAAACAGAATCTAGGTTTGGATGATCCGAACGGGATCAGGAGCCTCCAACTTTTCCCCAATCCCACTACAGGAACTACGAATTACGAATTTCGAATGACGAATTATAGTCATGTGTCGCTGGGCATATACGATCTGACAGGAACACTGGTTGAAGAGATTATCAATAAAACGCTGAGCCCGGGAACCTGTAAAGGAACGTTCAGTTTCGGTCCAACTTCTATGCGGGGAACACTCTCTCCCGGGGTTTATCTTTGCCGGTTAACGGTAAACGGTTTCTCCACAACGAAAAAACTGATCTTCGTGAAAGCTTCACCCTGATATCAAATTCCAAATCCCAAATTCCAAATCCCAAATCCCTAATCGCTAATCACTGATCCCTAATCGCTAATCACTGATCCCTAATCCCTAATCGCTGAATTTTCTTCCGGCATATAGAGTATGTCGATCTCACCCTTATTCTCCAAACAATCCATGAGCTTGCTTTTGAGTTTCCAGCAAGTCATCTGTCGGATCTCCAGCTGACGTGAGAGTTCGTAGGAGGAGATTTTCGGGTTGGAGCAAACCATATACACCATATGAAATGCTTCTGCGATGGGGATATGGCAACGGTGAAAGATAGTATGGGCGGTGGCCGACTCTTCACTCTTACATCGTGTGCATCGTCTGGCATATGGTGATTTTCCCTTGCAGTAGTTAGTATGGTCGCATTTTTTGCAGACAAAACCATTGGCCCATTTCTGCTCAGAAAGAAACTGCAGGCACTCATCATCGGAAGCAAACCTGGCAGCAAAATGCTCAACATTCAGGGTTTTAAAAATATGTTTCATATAACCTCACATAACATAGATTATTCAGATCCTGACAGTAAATCCTTGTGCAAAAATAAAAAAAATAGTGATACTTATGCGATTTATATTAAAAACTGTTTTATCTTTGCAGCATCATTTAACAATAAAATTATGAAAAAGTACTCATTTCTTATAGGTATTGCCCTCGCAATAAGCCTGACAGCCTGCAGCAGTAATGACAGCGGAAAATCCGCTAATTCATCATCGAACGATGAGACTGTTGGAGACGGGAACCTGACCGACCAGGGAAAAGTGATGCACCTGAATGCAGAACAATTTAAGACACTGGTATGGGATTACAGTAAAAATGCCGACAACTGGGAGTTCAGAGGAGATCTTCCGGTGATTATAGATTTTTATGCAGACTGGTGCCGCCCCTGCAAAATGGTAGCCCCCATCATGGATGAGCTGGCCGCTGAATACAAAGGGAAAATCCGGGTATATAAAATAGACACAGATAAGGAGAAAGAGCTTGCACAGGTCTTTAACGTCAGGTCGATCCCGGCAGTCCTGTTTATCCCGAAAGAGGGGAAACCGCAAATGTCTGTTGGTGCACTCCCTAAACCTACTTTCGTGACAGCGATTAAAGATGTACTAATGGTAAAATAGAATTAAAATTAACAAACAACAATAAAATTTATTAGCTATGGCATTGGAACATTTAACAAAAGAGACTTTTTTTGAAAAGGTCTTCAATTTTGAAGCCAACAAAGATTGGAAATTTGAGGGTGATCTGCCCTGTATCATCGACTTTTACGCTGACTGGTGTGGCCCATGTAAAATGGTTGCCCCTATATTGGAGGAGCTCGTAAAAGAGTACGATGGAAAGATTAACATTTACAAGGTAGATACCGAAGACCAGCAGGAATTGTCTGCAGCTTTTGGCATCCGCAGCATCCCTTCGATGCTATTCTGTCCGAAAGATGGTCAGCCCCAAATGGCCGTTGGAGCCCTTCCAAAAGATTCAATGATTAAAGCGATTGATGACGTGCTGTTGAAAACGAAAAACTAACCAGACTACATAATATACTACACAAGCTGCTTTTCACCGCAGCGGGGTTTATTCCTGCTGCGGTTTTTTTTTTACCTTCGATGCCGGAAACCGGATACAATGACCATTTTACTGCCAACCGCTTATCTGCCTCCTGTTTCATATATAGCTGCTTGTGCGGCTTCGAATGAGATCATGATCGAAGCGTGGGAAACCTATCCGAAGCAGACTTTCCGTAATCACTGTGAAATTGGCGGACCGAACGGCAGGCAACGACTTACTGTTCCAGTTAACCGGCCGAACGGGAATCATACCATGACAAAAGATATCCGGATCTCCTCCCACATTCCCTGGCAGAAGATCCATTGGCGGTCATTTGAGGCAGCATTTAACAAATCTCCCTTTTTTCTCTATTACCAGGATTACCTCCTCCCCTTTTACGAGAAGGAATTTGAATTTCTGCTGGATTTCAACCTGCAGCTCATGGATACCATCTTCCAGGCTATCCGGCTGGATAAATATGTAACATGTACTGAATCATTCGAAGATGCCCCCCTTGGCATAACAGACTTCAGGATTCAGTGGGCAGGAGGCAGTGGGCAGGAGGCAGGAGGCAGTTGGCAGGAGGCAGTGGACGGTGGGCAGTGGGCAGTGGGCAGGCAACCGGAGTATTATCAGGTATTTGGTGACAGGCACGGGTTTCTGAAGGATTTGAGTGTGGTGGATCTGCTGTTTAATCTGGGGCCGGAAGCTTTTGGTTATCTTAGATCCTCATCTTAATCAAGAATCTACCACAGATTACACAGATTTAATTTACCATTCTTTTTATCCCTTCTTTTAGATTTGGAACATTAAAGTTAATTAATAATCCAACCTTCCTGTCTGAAAGTTTCAGGTATGTCAACAACTGTGCATAATGTACCGGCGCGATGCATTCGACTGATTTGATTTCAACGATGACCTGATTTTCTACCAGCAAATCAATCCGATATCCAGCATTCAGTTTTATTCCCTGAAAAACAACTGGTAGTTGTTTTTGATTTTCCACGGAAAGGCCCTTTTGTGTAAGGCGATGAATTAAGCATACTTCATACGTCGACTCTAATAATCCAGGCCCCAGAGCTTTATGAACATCATATGCAGCCCCAATAACTTCATAAGTAATAGAATTTAGGTTCATAGAAAACAGTATTTTCTGTGTAATCTGTGTAATCTGTGGTTCTTCATCTCCTTAATCAGGAAACATGGCAAAAGGTTATATCAAGATCATCGCTTTTTTTAGTAATTTTGCACTCCCTTATTTAATCTAAATTAAATGTCAACTCTCCTCGATTTAAAGCAGGGTGAATCTGCACGGGTCATTAAGATCAGAGGGCGTGGACATTTCCGCCGCCGGCTGATGGAGATGGGCTTTGTAAAAGGGAAAGAGATCACTGTCGTCAAATCGGCTCCCCTTCAGGATCCGATCGAATACAAGATCATGGGTTACCATGTCTCTTTGAGGCAAAGTGAATCCCAGCTTGTTGAAGTGTTGACGGTTGATGATATTCGTCATGACGAGGAGGTGCGTGAAATTGTCGAACAGTTCAGTGTAAACCTGAAAGAGGAGTTGCTGAAAACAACAGCCGGTGAGAAGGGTAAGACTATCGAAGTGGCACTTGTTGGAAACCCAAACTGCGGAAAGACAACCCTCTTCAATTACATTTCAAAGTCGAGGGAGCATGTTGGCAACTTCGGTGGAGTAACAGTCGATTCCAAAAAGGCCTCTTTCAAGCAAAAAGGATACCGGTTTGAGATCACTGATCTCCCTGGAACTTACTCGCTGTCTGCTTATTCCCCGGAGGAGTTATTTGTCAGAAGCCATATCTTTATGGAGATGCCCGACATTGTGGTCAATGTAATCGATGCCTCCAACCTGGAACGAAACCTCTTCCTCACCACGCAGTTAATCGATATGGATATCCGGGTTGTACTGGCTCTTAATATGTATGATGAACTGACCGGCCGCGGAGATATCATTGATTATGAAGGGCTTGGAAAACTCCTTGGCATTCCTGTGATCCCCACTGTCAGCTCAAAGGGCAAAGGGGTGAAGGAGTTGTTTGATCGGATCATAGAGGTTTATGAAGACCGCGACCCGGTGACACGCCATATCCACATCAACTACGGTCTCGAAATTGAACGGTCGCTGGTAAGGATCCAGGATGTGATATGGAAAGATAAAACTGTGACGTTGAAAGCCTCCTCTCGGTATTATGCCATTAAACTCCTGGAAAAAGATCCCAATATCCCCCAGAACCTTATAAAGAGTAACTTCTACAAGGAGATCCTCGAGGCGGTGGATCAGGAGGTGGAGCGTCTTGAACGGATATACCGTGACGACTCCAACACGCTTATCACTGATGCCAGGTACGGATTCATAGCCGGGGCTTTAAAAGAGACACTGATTGAGAATCCATCTGTCAAAAAGGAGTATACCAGGAGCGATTTAATTGACCGTATCCTGACAAACAAGTATTTCGGGTTCCCACTGTTCATATTTTTTCTCTGGTTCATGTTCCAAACCACTTTTTCGCTGGGAGAATTCCCCAAACAATGGATCGAAACCGGGGTAGGATGGATCGCCGGTGAGGCTGGCGCCCTGATGCCTGTCGGACCATTGAAGGACCTGCTGGTAGATGGGGTGATCAATGGGGTAGGCAGCGTTATTGTATTCCTGCCAAATATCCTGATTCTATTCTTTTTCATCGCAGTGATGGAAGATAGCGGATATATGGCCAGGGCTGCCTTCATTATGGATAAACTGATGCACAAAATGGGGCTGCACGGACAGTCTTTCATCCCGCTGATAATGGGTTTCGGCTGCAATGTTCCGGCTATAATGGTCACCCGAACCCTTCGTAACCGCAACGACCGACTGGCCACTATGCTAATCAATCCATTCATGTCATGCAGTGCCCGGTTACCGGTATACATCCTGATAGCCGGAGCAGTATTTCCCGATCACGCCGGGACAGTTATCTTCCTGATCTATTTGACGGGAATCTTCCTGGCTGTACTGGTTTCGTTGATTTTCAAAAAGACACTCTTTAAAAGCAAAGAGGCACCTTTTGTGATGGAGCTGCCTCCCTACCGCATGCCGACCCTCCGAGTCAGTGTGCGTCACATGTGGGAGAAGGGACAGCAGTATATCAGGAAGATGGGCGGGATCATCCTGGTCGCCGTCATCATCATCTGGGCCCTGGAGTATTTTCCCGCCGGAAGCCAGGCATCTCATCATGAACGGCTGGAAAGATCGTATATCGCAAAGATTGGGAAGTTCATCGAGCCGGTAATAAAACCTCTCGGCTTCGACTGGAAGATGGGGGTAAGCCTGATCACAGGAGCCGCTGCCAAAGAGGTGGTAGTAAGTACGATGGGTGTACTTTATGGCTCAGAACATCCAGCAGATGGATCACCCAAACAGAACCTCCCTCTTTTGCTGAAGAATGTCAGGTATACCGACGGTCCTCAACTGGGGAAGCCGATCTTCACGCCTCTTGCCGGAATCTCCTACCTGCTTTTTATTCTTGTTTATATGCCCTGTGTTGCAGTCATCATCACAGTAAGCCGCGAATCAGGCAGCTGGAAATGGGCGCTATTTCTGATTCTATACACAACTGTCCTTGCCTGGCTTTTATCTTTCTCTGTATACCAACTTGGAAGCCTGATAATCTCATGATCTGGCAATATATTATCATCGGACTAATTGTTTCTGCCGCTGTAGCCTATACTGTTTACCGGCTGGTCAGGTATTTCACAGATCCCCTGAGGAAATGCAAGGACTGTGCAAGTTCATGCGGGGGCTGCGCGTTGGAGGAACTGAAGAGAAGTAGGGAGGTAGGGAAGTAGGGAAGTAGGGAAGTAGGGAAGTAGGGAAGTAGGGAGGTAGGGAGGTAGGGAGGTAGGGAGGTAGGGTGAAAAAGACTTTGTAATTCGTCATATGTTCGTAATTTTGAGGCCATAAAAACTCTCTTATGGAATTCGGTATTAACATGCAAAGCATCGTTCCGGTTCGAAAGGAACCTTCTCATCTCTCGGAAATAACCACTCAGCTCCTTTTCGGTGAACTTTTTCGCATCTATGAAACACGTGACAACTGGCATCTGGTTTGCAATGCGTGGGACAACTATGAAGGGTGGATCCCTGAGAAACAGGCTGTCATGATTGATGAAAAGGAGTTCTTACGGTTGCTGAATGCCGATACTCCGGTAGTGATGGACCTGGTCCAGCTGATTACAAATGAGTCTCAGAAGACAATGTTTGCCATCCCGCTTGGAAGTGCACTGCCCGGACTTGAGGGACAGTTCGTGAATATTGCCGGAGAGAATTTTCGCTTTGAAGGACAGGTATCAGACACCTCAGGTGTGGAGGATATCGAGTCGCCCGAGGAGAAGAGGGAGTTTTGCCAAAACCTGGTGGAAGATGCCATGATGTACCTTCACTCCCCCTACTTGTGGGGTGGACGTTCCCCTTTTGGAATCGATTGTTCGGGGCTGGTTCAGATGGTTTACCGACTGAGACAAATCAAAATCCTTCGGGATGCTTCCCAGCAGGCAACCCAGGGGGAGGTAGTCTCCCTGCTCGATGAAGCCGAACCTTGTGATATTGTTTTCTTCGATGATGAAGAGGGCGCTATCAACCATGTGGGCATCCTCGCCGACCGGTTCCGGGTTATCCACGCTTCAGGCAGTGTTCGCATCGATGCCATAGACCACCAGGGGATCTTCGATGGGAAACAGGAGAAATACACGCATAAACTGAGGCTTATTAAAAGAATAATATAACCAGAACCCACCCCTAAATCCCGTTTGCTTCGCGCTGCTCGCAAGGGGACTTGCTCCTCCCTACGGGAGGAAAAGACTGCGAAGCAGAGTAAGCCCCCTTCAGGGGGTTTGGGGGTGAGCAAGAGGTTTGGGGGTGAGCAAGAGGTTTGGGGCTGAGCAAGAGGTTTGGGGCTGAGCAAGAGGTTTGGGGGTGAGCAAGAGGTTTGGGATGATATTATTACTTCTGCTTTCTCGTTTTCCCTTCGCGCGGCTTTACATAGGGATCGTTGAAGATATAGGTCAACCGAAAGGTGATCACATTGTTGTGCTGCTTGCGGGTCCATACCTGATGTCCGGAATAGTTTGTAAATTCACGTGTTCTGATAGGCAGGAGGGAATATGAGTACCGAAGGTTTGCCCAAAGTCTCTTCCATATCCGCAGCTTTACATCCGCCAGAACCTGAAAATCAGCCAATGTATACGGACCCTGAAGTGTCGTATTTTCTATCCGAACACCATTTTCCCACTCGTTGACGCTTACCAGCTGTCCATAGGCAAAACCCAATCCTCCGGCGATGATCTTCTTATCGGTAAAGTGGACCATCAAGGGGATCTGTATGTAATTCAAATTCAACTTATAACCGCTATAAGAAGCGGGTACGCTGGTGTCGGGAGCCACTGTATCAGTGTAACCTTTCTGATAAGCTCCGTTCATGGAGAAAAGGAGCTCCAGGGTAACCGTCCATTTGCCCTCTTTTCCAAAAGGTACAATGACCGAAGGTCCGCCATTGAAGCCTATTTTTCTAAATCCATAAACTTCGTCGCCATCAACCTGTGAGAGATTAATCCCAGCCGACAGGGCACCCAGAAAACGTTGGGAGAATCCCTGGTTAACAAAAAAAAACGGTAGAGAGATCAGTATAACAAGTAGAATTCTATTCATCAGGTTTCAGGTTTCAGGTTTCAGGTTTCAGGTTTCCCCATTTCCCAGTTTGCAGTTCCCAGTTTGCAGTTTGCAAGTTGATAAAAGAATCAGACGAAACCGCTAAAACTTATCACTTAACACTTAAAACTTAACACTTAAAAGTTAATCCTTTGCACTTTTAGTCTTACGTTTAACGTCTACTTCCCTCTGTTATTATTCAGCCCTTTCATCGACAGCTGGATGCGTTTCCTGTTGATGTCGATATCCAGTATTTCCACCATCACTTTTTGATTAATTTTCACAATGGCGTTAGGATCCCTTACAAACCGGTCGGCCATCTGGCTGACGTGGACCAATCCATCCTGGTGCACACCTACATCCACGAAAGCTCCAAAAGCGGTGATGTTGGTTACGATACCGGGGATTTTCATGCCCTTATAAAGGTCGTTGATGGAATGAATATTTCTGTCGAATTCAAATATCTCAAACTGCTGCCTCGGGTCACGTCCCGGTTTTGCAAGCTCTTTGAGGATATCCTCCAGGGTGGGTAGACCTGTTTTTTCTGTCACATACTCTTTCAGATCAATCTGTTTGCGAAGTTCAGCCTGGGATATAAGTTCGGAAACAGAGCAATTGAGTCGCTTTGCCATTTTGTCGACCACATAGTAACTTTCCGGGTGAACAGAACTGCTGTCGAGCGGGTTTTTGGCTTCCCTGATCCGCAGGAAGCCTGCTGCCTGTTCAAATACTTTATCTCCAAAGCGTGGAACTTTCATAAGCTCCTTCCTGGAGGAGAAGGGGCCGTGTTCGTTCCTGAAGGTGATGATATTTTTTGCGAGGTTGGGGCCAACTCCTGAAACAAAAGCAAGCAATTGTTCGCTGGAGGTATTCACCTCCACGCCCACCATATTCACTGAGCTCTCCACTGTATCGGCGAGGCTCTGCTGCAGTGCCGACTGATCAACATCGTGCTGGTACTGCCCGACACCAATCGACTTAGGGTCGATCTTCACCAACTCAGCCAGGGGATCCATCAACCGACGCCCGATACTTACCGATCCCCTCACGGTGATGTCATAGTCGGGGAACTCCTTCCGGGCAATATCACTTGCTGAATAGACTGAAGCGCCGCTCTCGTTCACAACCAGAGCGATGAGCTCTTTATCAAACCGGATGGATCGTACCAGGCGCTCGGTTTCACGACCAGCAGTACCGTTGCCTATAGCGATTGCTTCGATTTTATACGCATTGGCGAGGGATTTGATCTTGTGGATCGACTCCTTCACTTCGTTCTGGGGAGGATGGGGGTAAATTGTTTCATTATGCACGAGTTTCCCCTGTGCATCAAGACAAACAATCTTACAGCCCGACCGAAATCCAGGGTCGATGGCAAGTACACGCTTCTGCCCTAACGGCGAAGCCATGAGGAGCTGTCGAAGGTTTTCGGCAAAGACACGAATCGCCTCTACATCAGCCTTCTCTTTGATCCACTGCCGCATTTCTGTCTCCATCGAGGGAAAAAGGAGCCGTTTGGCACAATCCCTGATCGCTTTCGCTACCAACTCCGAGGAGGCATTGTTCCCTTTCATGAATATCTTTTCAAGAATCTCATGTCCCCGATCCTCTTCCACATCAACACTCACCTTCAGAAATCCCTCTTTCTCTCCGCGAAACATCGCCAGGATACGGTGTGAAGGTGATTTGCGCAAGAGTTCATGCGAGTCGAAGTAGGTTTCAAATTTAACTCCATCCTCCTCCTTCCCTTTCGCAACTTTCGATGTGATGACAGAATCGCGCTGGAACAGCTGCCTGATCCGCCTGCGGACATAGGCATCTTCGTTAATCCATTCGGCAATGATATCGCTGGCACCCTGGAGCGCCTCCTTCACATCGTTGACTCCTTTCTCCGGATCAACAAATGCTTCGGCCCTACGTTCTATATCTTCATATTGTTGTGACAGGATGATCCTTGCAAGCGGCTCAAGTCCCTTCTCGCGTGCCATACTCGCCCGGGTCTTGCGCCTGGGTTTGAAAGGAAGGTAGATATCCTCCAACTCAGCCATGGTGCCGACATTCCGGATTGCCTTCTCAAGTTCATCTGTCAGCTTTTCCTGCTCCTGCAGAGACTTTAGGATCGTTTGTTTGCGGGCATCCAGATCATTGAGCTGCTGAAGCCTGTCGCGCACACTGGCGATTACCGTCTCATCCATGCTGCCTGTCATCTCTTTGCGGTAACGTGCTATAAATGGGATTGTAGCTCCTCCCTCCAGCAGAAATAAAGTACTCTTAACTAAGCCTTCTGCAACACTAAGTTCAGTGGAAATGATCTTCGAATACCGTTCAGTGCTCATTTTACCAGAGTAACTGTTCCCTTTAAAACAACATCGCCGGAGGTTACGATGTCTTCTCCAAGAAAATCAACCTGAAGGATCCAGACATAGGTAGACGATTCTGCAGGCTGATTCCCGACTGTACCATCCCATCCCTGATCTATATCATCGGATTGGAATACCAATTGGCCCCAACGGTTGTAAATATACATTTTAAAATTGATGTCGCGGTACAACCCAACTACCCGGAAAATGTCATTGAGGCCGTCGCCATTGGGAGTAAAGGCATTGGGGATATAATATTCAAACACCTTTACATACACTGAATCGGAATTGGTGCAACAGTTCCAATCCTGAACCTCTACCCAGTAATCGCCCTGTTCATTGACAGACAGACCCTGACCTTCGGAGCCGGTCGACCAAAAGTAGGATTGCATATCCGGAGTTGCCCAGAGTGTGATCGTTGATCCGGTATAAAGCAGGATCGTATCACCCAGATTGATCTCTGGCAACTCGTGGATCACAACATTACCGGTATCAGTAAACAGGATACCATTAAAATATTCGGTCAGGGTTACGGTGTAGGAACCAGGCTGGCTGTATGCATGTACCGGTTCCATATCTGTGGAGGTACTGCCGTCGCCGAAATCCCATAAAACCTCGTCGATATTGTCAGTATTGGTAATGTGAAACTGTGTGGCATCCAGGAAGCAACAGCTGTCATATGTAAATACAGGGATATCAACATAGCTTTGAACGATGTTGGGCAGGCTATAGATCCCATTTCTTCCATCCATAACAAAGCGGCTTCCGGGGAGGTTATCCAATTGGTTATAATTACACTCCGTTCCCGGACGGGTTGGGTTGTATATTACATCGAGGGAGTCGTTCTTTGAAAGGAGGTTGATGGTACGGGAGATATATATATGTCCGTCGGGTGCCAGCTGGATAGCTCCGAGTCGCATCCCCTGCGTAGAATCTACAGCAAAGGGATTGGCAAGGTCGTTATCCAGATCGAATTGCAATACGTAGGAGGGATTGGAGGGGGGACCGTTCCCGATAATCTGCAGGAGGGTGGAGTATACCATCCTGCTATCCGGCGAGAAGGCAATTCCGTAAGGGCTGATGCCGGTTTGGGTGGTTGTATGGCTATCTTTAAAGGATATCTCACCGGTACTGTTATCAAAGTCGAAGAGTTCAATCTTATTGGTCCCGGTGATAGCAAGAGCCAGTTTGCTGCCATCGGGAGAGGCTTTCATATATCCAATTGCGTTAACCTGCTCTGTGTAACCGCCTCCATGAATACTTCCGGCTGAACTGACAACCGGTTCCATAAACTCCCATTCTCTTACCAACCAGGCATAAAATTCATCCGAATCCCACTTGTGACCTATCACCCAGTAGTCGCGACCGTTGGCATGCCTGACGGAGGTGATCTTCTGGCATGCAGGCTTCAGTAATTCAACATTGATATACGTTTCAGCATCCCCAAGTCCGTTGCGTAACTTCATATCCACGATAGTATAGTTGATGCCTCGTGTTGTATATGTATTGTCGGGCATAAAGGCTAACACATCCACAGTAAAAACGTAGTATATGCTGTCTGGACCCGGCCTGGGAACCACGATGCATGGCTGTGTGACTCCCACATCACCGGCTAACTCTGTTGCTCCCGGCATCAGGCTGAAGGAACGATCCCATACCTTCCTTCCATTCGTAAAAAGCAGAAGGTTTCCCAAGCTGTCACTCATCACACCGCTCGCCTTGTACGCGGTCATTACATCCTGGTTTGTAAGCAGTGAAGCCGTGCCGGAGCTGAAACCGATGCCGGCATGTTCTCCGAAATACCAGATATCGGCCTGTTTTTGTGACCTGGGACAATTATTCTTTACTGGCGGATCATAGATCGACTTCTGAGCTGCGACATGCAATACTGACACACCAAAAATTATCAAAGAAACCAAATGAAAAAAGAGCCGGTTTTGTCGCACTTAGTTGATGATTAGTTTTTTTGTCAGCACTTTATCTCTGCTCTCCACTTTCATCAGATATATTCCTGCCGGTAATGCCGTAAGATCTTTTGTGATCCGTTCATTTCCAGGTGTCATCCTTTCGATAGAATAGGTTTCCACCTGTTGTCCGAAGACATTCAGTACTGAAAGGGTAAATTCATCGGGGATCTCTAATCGGTCGATATTTATTGTACCGTTGGTTGGATTGGGGTAGATCTCTATGCGGGTCTCGTTTTCCGAATCATTTATTCCAACACATGCGTTAAACGAAAAGATCACATTGATGGACGCGGCTGATGTACAACCATCGCTGTTTGTCACCTCCACAGAATAGGTCTGGATATCGTACCCGATACCGGTTGTATTTACCTGGATGGACTGGGTTACAGCCCCGTTCGACCATAAAAAAGCGGCACCGGCATTCTGAGCGTCAAGCACTGCAGTATCATAAATACAGACGTTGGTATCCGGCGGTCCCAGGTATATCTCAGGTTGCGGATAGATCCCTACGGATATACTCCCTATTGACGTATTGAAGCCGTCAAAGACAGAAACACTGTAGGTGGTATTGACAACCGGAGTGACCACAGGGTCAGGCTCGGTTGAGCTGAATCCAGGAGGGTAGGAACTCCAGGTGTATTCATAGAAGCCCACATTCCCGCCACTTGCAGAGGCGAGGAGTTGTGTGCTTTCACCGCGACAGATGAAGGCGGGGAAAGCACCCGGATTGGCAGACAGAACACCCCCAATGACATCTACGGTCACGTTGGCCAGGTTTTCGCTGAAACAGTTGGTTGCCAGGTCGGTTACCACCAGAGAGTATACGGTAATACTGGCGAGGTTGGTTGTTTGTGGATTCTGTACGTTGGCATTGACAAGCATGCTGGCAGGTGACCATGCATAGAAATAATTGCTCGTTCCTCCCGGGACAGAACCATTGAGGAAGGTGTATGTCCCATTAGGGATTGCGGTGTTGGTTCCGGCATCGGCAACCGGTGGCTGGATTACAGTGACGGTCACCTGGGTTGAGCTTGCATTGTAGCCGTCGTTCACGGAGACGTCATAGGTTGAGGTTACCTGTGGCTGAACCACCGGGTTAGGAAGGGTAGAGTAAAAACCTCCCGGGCCAGTCCATTCGAAGCTGTAATTCCCTGCTCCTCCCGATCCGATGGCATTGAGCTGGGTAGTAGCTCCCCTGCAGATGGATGAAGGTGTTGCGATACCATTCACTGCCAGGGCGCCGCCGGTAATATTAACCGTAACAATATCAGTCCCCTGACAGGATGCCGAATCGTCGGTAACGGTAAGGGTAAACAGGGTGGTGGCAAAAAGATTGACTGTTTGGGGATCCTGAACATTTGGATCGACCAGTTTATTGGCCGGATCCCAATGGTAGTTGTAGGAGCCGCTGCCACCGGTACAGCTACCCAGGAGGGTAGTATAAACACCGTTAGGAATTGTTATATCGTCTCCGGCATCAGCTTCCGGGAGGTAGATAACAGCTGTAGTCTCACTCGTATCG
>ERZ889078.1575-NODE-1575-length-17811-cov-11.030131_pt1 | contig 17811 bp, 13 predicted proteins | sample MGYA00521266_ERZ889078 | MGnify/ENA primary metagenome ERZ889078 (study PRJEB32303, sample SAMEA104408618) | aquatic metagenome | biome: Brackish water; feature: Pelagic; material: water | place: Baltic Sea | collected 2014-06-16T06:34:00 | depth 76,534 m ...
AAATATAATTCTAAGTAAGTGTATGTGTTTTTCTCGTAAGTGCTTTCAGTTAGTTCGTAACTGTCCATTTTTCGTAATAATTCAGGGAAATCTCAGTCAAGGGAGGTGAAGATGGAATAACAAAAGCCGGCAGCCACTTGCGCAGCTACCGGCTAACAGGTCCATGAAAACCTAGTTATTAAGTTCTTCTAGTAAATATTTGAGTCGTTTCTGTAACCTGGTTTATCCTGGTACCAATCGGGATAGGAGGTCCCTCCACTGGTAGCCCATTCCACAAAATGATTATGGGTATTCGCAACATCAATATATTCCTTTGGATAGGCAAAGCTTTCATAGATATGAATTGCCCACGGAAGGTTGGTTTCTGTTTTGTAATACCTGTCCTGAGAAGGGATGCTGTTGTCCTGTGCAAGTCCAAACCAGGATGGATCAACAAGATTGGTTGGAGCATAATCGGGCAGATGTATTTCATGCCCCCTTTCCAGTCCGACAATCAGGAATGGATTGAAGTTTTCTATATCCAACTGGGCAAGTGTATAGTTACCAGTAGTAATTTCGATATAGAGTTCAATCGTTTCAGGATTCACATAAGGAGACCCTGGGGTGGTGTTTACTCCTACTCCTGATCCCGGATGTGTCATAATATCAAAACAGTCATCCAAAACAATGAATGTCGGAAGGGTTTGGCCGCTTTCCAATCCGTTTGCTTCCAGGGTAATGATTCCGGCTGTAAGGTTAGATCCGGTTGCTGTCAGGTCCCCCTGACTGATATTTGCATTAGGGAACTGGAAGCCAAACCCATTGTGGAGTGAAGCACCGAAAGCTTTGACAACAAATGTTGCATAGATCTCCACCAGATCATTGGAGGCATTTGTTACCATTTTAAACCGGTAATTAGCAACCAGGTCGTTAAAGTCATAATCTCCCTTACCCGGCCACAGATCCTCATAAGCCAGGGTTCCATAACCGTTTGCCGGGAAATAGTTGTCAAATGCCCTTACAGGATCACACGGATAATCGTCGTCTGTATCCGGTACACCGTCACTGTCGCAATCGCCAAATGGCATAATGATTACCGTAATTGTTGCAATATCGCATAAACTGTTTACATCGCAAACCTGGTAATCGATCGTGGTTGTTCCTGTATAAGAAGGCACCGGTGTAAATGTAACCAGGCCAGTGGTTCCGTTCACTGTAAAGGTACCTACGGTTGCAGGATTTGGTTCTGTTCCTGAAATGAAGGTAACTGTTGTGGGGTCCAGAGCTCCTGTTCCTGCAATATCATTGCTTAATTCTGTAATATCAACCGGTACACCCTGGGGTGTGGTTGCATTGTCATCAACAGCGGTAGGGCCAACAAAGGCTCCGCAACCAGTACCGTTGCAATTCATAACCGATTCAAAATCAGAAATGGCAAAAGCAGCTATCTGTCCATCTGTTCCGGCTTTTGCAGAAACTTGCTGATCCTGAAGAGATGCGAGCGTATAAGTTATTGTGAAAATACCGGCCATTCCATCGCCAATACCAGCTGTTCCATCTACCTTGAATCCATCGAAGGGATCACTCCCAAGGTTAGGGCCAATGTCAATATTGGTGTAAGTCATCCCACCTGAGATGACACTCACACTAATGTTGGAATAGGTTCCAGGGTCAGCTTCCACAGAGTAGTGGGAAAGCTCTTTACATACTGGTCCCGGGCATCCGTTGTGCTCTACGCGTAATATAATGGTGTATGTACCACCAGGATTACAAACAACTGATTGTATAGTGGTCGAAAAACCTCCACCGTTATCCTTGGATACGTCGCAAGGATTCTGAGCCTGACCGGTAACTGCGAGGATCATAAACAGGAATCCGATTGCGAATCCTGAACTGATGACGTTAAATCTCGTTTTCATCTCTTCAAAATTTAAGGTTAAATTACGATTAATTACTGAAAGGATACTGTAATCCCATCATTCGCAATCGGTATGGTCTTAGATTGCCCTGCCAGCAGAATTTCCAATTCCTTTTCATAGGTTGGAACTGCGAAGCTTGTGTGATAGGTCTCACCATAATTAACCATAGCTTTGTGATAGATAGACCCCGTTTTTGATTTGATATACAAAACGGCTTTGGTATTGCTTTTCACTTCAACCTGGAGGTCTTTCATGGTTTTCCAGTCGAAGTCGGCGTTAACCTGCATATCAGTTGTTGCAGTTGAGGCTTGGACAGGAGATGGAGATGGCTCCATCATTTCAAGATCCTTCTGACAGCCAGTAAAAAATATAACCATTACTGCCAGTGCAATCGTACCTGAAATTAATCTTTTTGTTTTCATGGGTTCTGTGGTTTGATTTTAAAAATAATCTGACCACAAATATCTATCACACAATTACTTACGGCAAGCTGGAATAAGTATATGTAGGAAATTTCCGGGAATCCGTTGCTGATTATTTAGTATCTGTAATATCTGATAAAAAGACGTTTTTACACTGATATTCAGGCGTTTATGGAAACTAAATACAAGTAAATGTATGTGTTCCCTTAGTAAGTGTGACTGAATCCCTCGTAACCGGGATTTTTGCCGGAAAACTAAGTGAGAACTCGTACTTTTGCCATCCCAACCATATCTCATGTCAAATTCGATTCTCGACAACCTGAATGAAGCGCAAAAAGCAGCCGTAATTGCCACAGAAGGGCCTGTTATGGTAATTGCGGGAGCCGGATCGGGAAAGACACGGGTATTGACCTTCCGTGTTGCATGGTTACTGGAGCAGGGGGTAGATCCATTTCGGGTGCTGGCTCTCACCTTCACCAATAAGGCAGCCCGGGAGATGAAAGAACGGATTATCAAGTTGGTTGGTGGGACCGAGGCACATAGTGTCTGGATGGGAACGTTTCACTCCATTTTCGCCAGAATTCTGAGGGTAGAGGGGCATCTGCTTGGCTATCCTCCCAACTATACGATTTATGACACCGACGACTCCAAACGCGTTGTCAGGAGCCTGATCAAAGAGAATGCCCTCGATGATAAAATTTATCAGGCCGGTTACATCCTGCACAGGATCTCATCTGCCAAAACCTCCCTGCTCTCCGCTGAAGAGTACAACATAAACCATGAGATCCAGGAGTATGACTCCACCACCGGGAAACCCCTTGCCGGGAAACTCTACACACAGTATCAGAACCGGCTGAAGCGGGCAGCAGCCATGGATTTCGATGACCTCCTCTTCAACATGAATATTCTTTTACGCGACTTCCCGGATGTCCTGTACAAATACCAGCAGAAGTTCCATCATATTTTAGTTGATGAGTACCAGGATACCAATTACGCCCAGTATCTCATCGTCAAAAAACTGGCAGCCAATAATGAGAACATTTGCGTTGTGGGCGACGATGCACAAAGCATCTACGGATTCCGGGGCGCCAACATCCAGAATATCCTGAACTTTCGCACCGACTACCCAGATCATCAGACCTTTAAACTTGAACAGAACTACCGATCAACAAAGATCATCGTAAAAGCAGCAAACACTGTAATAGAGAAAAATAAGAAGCAGATATTCAAGGAGATATGGACTGATAATGAAGAGGGTGGATTAATCAGGCTGATCCGGGCCTCCACCGATACTGAAGAGGGGAACCTGGTAGCGCAGTCGATCTTTGAACAGAAGATGAACCAGCAGCTTCCCAATGAAGCATTTGCCATCCTGTACCGCACCAATGCCCAGTCGCGATCGCACGAAGAGGCACTCCGAAGATTGAATATCCCATGCCGGATCTATGGTGGAATCTCCTTTTATCAGCGAAAAGAGATCAAAGATATGCTTGCCTATTTCAGGCTCGCCATCAATCCGAAAGATGAAGAGGCATTGCTCCGGGTAATCAACAATCCCACGAGAGGAATCGGAAAAACTACTATTGAGAAGCTGATTGTGGCTGCTGACGACAGCGGTTCCTCAATCTATGAAGTAATCGGAGATCCACAAACGCATCACCTCAAACTCCCCTATGGTACGATGCAGAAAATCAACGAGTTTCTAACTATGATCCGGAGCTTTGGGGCAATGCTGAAAACCAGGAATGCGTATGACCTTGGGAAGCACATTGCTGCATCAAGCGGATTGCTGAAAGTACTGTATGAAGACAAAACTCCGGAAGGGGTGAGCCATTACGAGAACATGGAGGAGCTTCTCAATGCAGTAAAGGAGTTTACCGAATCGGAAAGAGCGCCGAACGAGGAGACCGGGGAGATCGACACATCGATCAGGACCCTGGATGAGTTCATGCAGGATGTTGCTCTCCTGACCGATGCCGATTTCGGTGATGACGAAGGGAATGACAGGGTGGCACTGATGACTATCCATGCTTCCAAAGGGCTGGAGTTTCCTAATGTATACCTGGTTGGGCTGGAGGAGAATTTGTTTCCTTCGATTCAGAGTCTCAACTCCCGCGCTGATCTGGAGGAGGAACGCCGGCTGTTTTATGTTGCACTTACACGCGCCCAGAAGAGTGTTACGCTGAGTTATGCCGAGAACCGTTACCGGTGGGGAAACCTCACAATCTGTGAACCCAGCAGGTTCATTTCCGAGATCCCTGAGGAGCAACTGGACCTGCCAAAAAAGGCATCGGTACAGCCTGGAGGATTCTTTTCTGAAGATAACTTCTCCTCTTCCTTACCTGGATTGAAACGCCCGAGGAAGATAACACCGGTCGACAAGAACCTGAAAAAATCAAATCCCAGCGTAATTCCCGATGACTTTAACGCAGCCACGATTGAGTCGATCGTGCCTGGCATGGAGGTTGTACACGAACTTTTCGGTAATGGGAAAGTGGTTCAGGTGGATGGACAGGGCCCAAATAAAAAGGCGACTGTCTTCTTCCAGGGAGTGGGACAAAAACAGCTGTTACTGAAATTTGCCAGGCTGAAGCTAGCCGGCTCCTGATCTCTCAATCTCTGGAGCTATTCATTATACTCAAAACCAGTTATTATGAGGCAAGGCTCATCTCTTTTCACCTTGAGAACTGATTGACACTGATAAATGTTATATCTTTGCACAAAACTTCAACTTAATGGAATATAACACGTCACGCGGCCCGATGGCCATTGCAGAGTATGGAAGGAACATCCAGCAGATGATTGAGTATATTATCACCATCGAAGACCGTGAAAAACGCACAAAAGCAGCCAAATTCATTGTGAATGTGATGGCTCAGATGCACCCGCAGGTAAAAGAATCAGGAGACTATAAACACAAACTCTGGGATCATTTGTTTCTGATCTCCGACTTCAAACTTGATGTTGACGCTCCCTTTCCTCCACCCCCACCACAGGTTCTAAGTGCCAAACCCGAACCGATATCCCGTTCAACGAATGAGATTAAATACAGGCATTACGGGAGAAATATCACCCTGATGATTGAAAAAGCTTCAGCATACGAAGAGGGAGCCGAGAAAGATGCACTGGCAAAAGTGATTGCCAATCACATGAAAAAATCTTACCTCAACTGGAACCGTGATTCGGTAACCGATGAACTGATAGAGGAGCAGCTTGGCATTCTCTCCAACGGGGCGCTGAAACTGAAGGAGAACACGAGGCTCTCAGCAACCAGTGATATCCTTGCCCAGAACAAAAAACGCCGTCCATTCCGACCGAAAGAGAATTCCAGCCAGAACTACCGGGGCCGCAGAAAGCAGCAGTGAGCTCATTTGAGATCACCGGAGGAAAGAGACTATCCGGCGAGATTGTCCCACAGGGAGCTAAAAATGAAGCCCTCCAGGTTATCTGTGCCACCTTGCTAACCAGAGAAAAGGTTACCATTCACAACATCCCTTTCATCCATGATGTAGTTCGCCTGATTGATCTGTTAAAAGATCTCGGAGTGGAGGTTCATCAGGATACTACATCCACTTTTACGTTCCAGGCCAGCGAGGTTCACTTCGATTACCTGCATACAGATGAGTTCAGGGAGAAAGTAGGATCATTGCGAGGCTCCCTCATGATCCTGGGTCCGCTTCTTGGCAGGTTCGGCAAAGGATATGTCCATCTTCCGGGAGGAGACAAGATCGGGAGACGAAGGCTGGACACCCATTTTACCGGGTTGCAAAAACTCGGAGCCACGTATACCTACGACACAGAGCATCAATATTTTGCTTTTTCTGCCAACAAGCTGCAGGGCTCTTACATGTTACTGGATGAAGCCTCTGTTACCGGGACCGCCAATATCCTGATGGCTGCAGTTGTTGCCACGGGCACCACAACAATTTTTAACGCTGCCTGCGAACCATACATCGTCCAGTTATGCAATATGCTTATCCGGATGGGAGCGCACATTTCAGGTGTAGGATCCAACCTTCTGACCATTGAAGGGGTTGATGATCTTCACGGATGTGAGCACACGCTTCTTTCGGATATGATCGAGGTGGGAAGTTTTATCGGACTGGCTGCCATGACTGGCTCAGATATCACGATCAGGAATGTGAATTACCAGCATCTGGGCATCATACCTGATGTTTTCAGGAAGCTTGGGATCGAGCTGGTTCAGCAGGGCGATGACCTTTTTATCCCGGCCCAGGACCATTATTCCGTGGAGACCTTTATGGATGGCTCAATCATGACCATTGCCGATGCTCCCTGGCCCGGATTTACTCCCGACCTGATCAGCATCATTCTGGTAGTGGCAACCCAGGCAAGGGGGAGTGTGCTGATCCATCAGAAGATGTTCGAAAGCAGACTCTTTTTCGTGGATAAACTGATCGATATGGGAGCAAAGATCATCCTGTGCGACCCACACCGGGCAACCGTTATCGGACTTGATCATGAATATCCCCTGCGTGGTATCCGAATGTCGTCGCCCGATATCCGTGCAGGAGTTGCTCTCCTGATTGCCGCCCTTTCAGCCACAGGGACCAGTATGATCGACAACATCGAACAGATTGACCGTGGCTATGAACGCATCGATGTCAGGTTAAATGCCATTGGAGCCGACATCCGGCGTATCAATGGCTGACAATTTGGCGCAGATTCCTGAACGGCAGATTTTTTGTACCTGTACCGGAACGAATAAATGAGACCTATTTAGCCTTTATTTTATGCCAAAGAGACCGAAGAAAAAACAGAATACCGACGAGCTTCACGATGAGCTGATTCCCGATACTGATATTTTTTCCATGGAGGAAGCGGATGAGCCTGATGAAGTTGAAGCATATGAAACTGACGACACTCCTGAAGAAAAGATAGCGGAGCTCAATGACCGTTTTCTGCGCTTGTATTCCGAGTTTGACAACTATCGGAAGCGAACCCTGAAAGAGAAGATTGACCTGAGTAAGACCGCTTCTGCCGGGGTTGTTACCGACCTTCTTCCTGTACTTGATGATTTTGAGCGCGCAATTAAGGCATTCTCAGATGACGGATCTGCCAATTCTTCCCTTAAGGATGGTGTTATCCTGATCTTCAATAAATTCCTGAATGTTCTAACCCAGAAAGGGCTGGAACCGATGAAAACCATCGGAGAGCCGTTTGATACCGATTTTCACGAAGCTATCACCAATATCCCTGCTCCATCGCCCGATCTGAAAGGAAAGGTAGTTGATGAGGTTGAGAAGGGATATTTGCTGAACGGAAAGGTGATTCGGTACGCGAAGGTGGTTGTGGGGAGTTAGGGAAGAAGGTAGAGGGATGAGAAGATATTTAGTTTTAAGTGTTAAGTGTTAAGTTTTAAGTGATTATTAATCAGATTGATAGGTTGTTAGGCTGTCGGGCTATAATGTTGTGGCGAGTGGAGCGAGACCAAGGCTCTGGGAAACTGGAAAAACTTTCTTACCTCTTCACCACTTAACACTTAAAACTTAAAACTTAAAACTTAAAACTTACCAATGAACGCAGAACGATGAACAAACGTGCATGACGACAAAGAGAGACTATTACGAAATACTGGAGATCAGCAAATCTTCTACAGCCGAGGAGATCAAAAAAGCTTACAGGAAGCAGGCGTTGAGATACCATCCTGATAAAAATCCGGGCGATTCTGATGCAGAGGGGAAGTTTAAGGAGTCTGCAGAGGCCTATGAGGTGCTGAGTGATGCGACTAAGCGCCAACGTTACGATCAGTTCGGGCATTCGGGTTTGGGTGGATCCCACGGATTTGGCGGGTTCAGTGGGGGAATGAGTATTGATGAGATCTTCAGCCATTTCGGCGACATCTTTGGAGGTGGCGGTGGAGGATTCGAAGACCCTTTCAGCTCTATTTTCGGAGGGGGGCGCCGCCGTTCGGGCCGTACCGTTCACAAAGGATCCAACCTTCGGGTAAAAGTCAAGCTCACCCTGGAAGAGGTTGCTCATGGAGTGGAGAAAAAGATCAAGGTGAACAAATATATCCAGTGTTCAACCTGCACCGGTACCGGAGCGAAAGGCGGGAGTGCCTACCAGACCTGCTCAACCTGCAACGGTAGCGGTCATGTTACACGGGTTACATCCACCTTCCTGGGACAGATGCAGTCTACCTCCGCCTGTCCGCAATGCGGAGGTGAAGGGAAAGTGATTACAGATAAATGTCATGACTGTGCCGGCAACGGCGTTGTGAAAGGGGAAGAGGTGATCACTATCAAGATCCCGGCCGGAGTAGCTGAAGGCATGCAGTTATCGATGGGCGGAAATGGCAATGCTGCTGCCCGTGGAGGCATTCCAGGAGACCTCTTTATACAGATTGAGGAGACCCCGCATACTGATTTTGAACGTGAAGGAAACCACCTCCTGTACAACCATTTTCTCAACTTCCCGGATGCCGTCATTGGCACCTCCATTGAGATCCCAACCATCGATGGGAAGGTCAAGGTGAAGGTGGAGGCAGGTACTCAAAGCGGAAAAATTCTGAGATTGCGTGGCAAGGGGCTTCCCAGTGTGAATGGATATGAAGGGAAAGGAGATCTGCTGATCACACTCCAGGTGTGGACACCAAAAACACTCTCCAAAGAGGAGAAAGGTCTGCTGGAAAAGCTCGGAAAATCTCCAAACTTTCAACCCGACCCCAGCTCAAGCGACCGTAGTTTTTTCTCGAAAGTAAAAGATTACTTTGAATAGACGATGGAGATATTCTCTGCTGCCCATATCACCAAACAGTATGCTGCGCACAAAGCGCTTGACGATGTCACCATAAATGTCCCCGAAGGATCCATCTTTGGGCTTCTGGGCCCAAACGGGGCTGGAAAAACTACATTGATCCGTATTATTAACCAGATTATTGCCCCGGATGCCGGCGACCTCTCTTTTCTGGAGAGGAGGCTTCTTCCAAAGGATGTTGAAAATATTGGTTACCTGCCCGAAGAGCGCGGATTGTACAAGAAGATGAAGGTTGGCGAACAGGCATTATACCTGGCCCAGCTAAAAGGGCTCTCCCGCCGTGAAGCCGAAAAGCGGCTGGCATACTGGTTCGCCAAATTCGAGATCATGAGCTGGTGGAACCGGAAAGTGGAAGAGCTTTCCAAGGGGATGCAGCAAAAGGTTCAGTTTATCGTAACTGTGATCCACCAACCCCGGCTCCTGATCTTTGACGAGCCCTTCAGCGGGTTTGATCCCATTAATGTCAACATGTTGAAAGAGGAGATTTTGAACCTCCGGGCAACCGGCTCTACCATTATCTTTTCTACCCACAATATGGCATCCGTAGAGGAGTTGTGCGATCATATCGCCCTGATCAACAATGCCAGAAAGATCCTCGATGGCAACGTGAAAGCGATTAAAGATCAATACTCTACCAATACCTTCGAAGTGCATTTCAATGCATTCGATCAGGATCTACGCAGCATCCTTCCTGAGAATTTTGAGATTGTGAAAACGGGAATGGATGATGCATTTCATGTAGCACGGATCCGACTTCCTAAAGAAACAAAACCGAACGATTTGCTTTCCCTTCTGATGCCCCATGTAACGATTCATTCACTTAATGAGATTATTCCCAGTATGAACGACATCTTCATCAACGTAGTTACCGACAGGGAGGCAGCGCAATGAAGAAAATCCTGTTAATCATCCGAAGAGAGTATCTCACCCGTGTAAAAAAACGGTCGTTCATCATCATGACAATCCTTGGGCCACTGCTGATGGCAGGCATTGTGATTGTCCCAATCTATATTGCCACAACCACAAATGAGACGAAACAGGTAGCGGTGATCGATGAAACCGGGCTCTTCTATGAGAAGTTTAAAATGTCCGACAACATCCGGTTCCATTATCTTGAGACAGATATCAAAAGCGCCAAGGAGAACTTTGGGAAAAGTGATGATTATGCTCTCCTCTATATCCCGAGGACGGAAATTGCATTGCCTGTCAATGCCATTCTTTATGCCGGAACGCAGATCAACATCAACGTGAAAAGCTATATCCGGAACGTCATGTCGAAACGGATTGAAGACCTGAAACTGGAGGCCCAATTGCGGGATATTACAAATGGGAACAGTTCACAGGTTGATTTAGACAACCTTCTGCGCTCTATCAAAACATCGGTGGATATCAGCACAATTAAAATCGGTTCAGATGGGGAGGAGGAGAAGAGTTATACGGAGGTGAGTATGGTACTTGCCATCTTCGGAGCCATCCTTATATACTTCTTCATCTTTATGTTCGGATCCCAGGTGATGCGCGGGGTAATTGAAGAGAAGACCAGCAGGATCGTAGAGGTGATCATATCCTCTGTAAAACCCTTCCAACTGATGATGGGAAAGATCATTGGTGTAGCCATGGTAGGATTGACCCAATTCGCCCTGTGGGTGGTTTTTACATTTATCATTATTACCGCTGTAACCTCTACTTTCACTGGGAAAACCATGTCGCAGGAAAACCCGAAGCAATTGACAGAGCAGTTGACCGGTGGTTTCGATCCCGGCCAGGTGATCAGTTTGCCAGGTGAGCCACAACAGGAAGAGATGACAAATGAGGTGATGGCAGCCATCAGCAGTATCGACTTCCCGGTAATGATAGGATCTTTCCTCTTCTTCTTCCTTTTCGGGTATCTGATGTATGCCGCATTATTTGCAGCAATCGGTGGGGCGGTTGACAGCGAAGCAGACACCCAGCAGTTTATACTTCCTCTCACAGCACCGCTTATCCTGGCCATCGTGATGGCTCAGTTCATTGTTCAGGATCCCGATGGACCTATGGCTTTCTGGCTTTCAATAGTTCCTTTTACATCGCCGGTGGTAATGATGATCCGGATTCCGTTTGGCGTCCCCTTTTACGAAGTCGCTATCTCCATGACGTTGTTGCTGTTAGGCTTTCTGGCCACTACCTGGGTGGCAGCAAAGATTTACCGGACAGGAATCCTGATGTATGGGAAGAAGGTAAGCTATAAGGAGCTTTGGAAGTGGATCAGGCATAGTTAATTGCCATCATTGCACATCATTGCACATCATTGCCATCATTGCCATCATTGCACATCATTGCCGTCATTGCCATAATTGAACATAAATGCGTGGGAGTGTTTTAGAATTTCTCGTAAATTTGGATGAAAATTAACAGAATGTCTATGAAAAAGAGTGAAAAGAAAGCTTTTTTGAAAGAAGAGGTTAAGCACATTGATATCAAGTCGTTTGATTCGACCTCTATCATTGATGCGATGCGGGATATGTCATTCACCTCCCGTGATACTGCAGTAGCCGCAGATATCCTTAACAGGATGATCAATGATGATGGATGTACTATTTTCCTGACTCTTGCAGGAAGCACCAGTGCAGGAGGTTGCATGCAGGTCTATGTAGATATGGTCAGGAACAACATGGTAGACGCTATCGTGGCAACTGGCGCTTCAATCGTGGATATGGACTTTTTTGAGGCACTCGGATTCAAACACTACAAGGGATCTCCTGATGCGAATGATACAGAGTTGCGTAATCACTACATAGATCGGATTTATGATACCTATATTGACGAAGAAGAGCTTCAGGTTTGTGATATGACGATTGGGAAAATCGCAGACTCCCTTGAGCCAAGACCCTATTCGTCCCGTGAATTCATTTGGGAGATGGGGAAATACCTGACTAAACACGCTAAGAAAAAGGATTCACTGGTGCAAACCTGTTTCGAGCATAATGTCCCGATTTTCTGTCCTGCTTTCAGTGATAGCAGCGCTGGTTTCGGGTTGGTCAGACATCAATGGGATAATCCTGAAAGACATATGTCGATCGACTCTGTCGCTGATTTCCTGGAGTTGACCCGGATTAAAATGGCGGCAAAGGGTTCCGGACTATTCATGATTGGTGGAGGTGTTCCAAAGAATTTTGTTCAGGATACGGTTATTTGTGCCGAAGTTTTGGGGAAAGATGTACCTATGCACAAATATGCTGTTCAGATAACCGTTGCGGATCCGCGCGATGGTGCCTGCTCCAGTTCAACCCTGAAAGAGGCTGCATCCTGGGGAAAAGTGGATACAGTCTATGAGCAGATGGTATACGCCGAAGCAACTTCAGTTCTGCCTCTGATCATCAGCTATGTCTATCACAAAAAGGATTGGAAAAAACGCAAACGCTACAACTGGGCCGACCTATATGCCAAATGATGGCAATGATGGCAATGATGGCAATGACGGCAATGATGCGCAATGATGCGCAATGATCAATATCCCAATATCTTCAGCATCGACTTATAACTCTGCTCCTTTGAAAAGAGTTTTGTAAAATACTCGCCGGTTTCATCTATATCGATCAGTACATGCTTGGGAGCGGGTGTCAGGCAGTGCTGTATACCGCCATAGCCTCCGATCGACTCCTGGTAAGCGCCTGTATGGAACAATCCGATATAGAGAGGATTCTCCGTGCTAAATTTGGGCAAAAAGACAGCGTTAGAGTGTGCTTCAGCATTATAGTAGTCTTCGCTGTCGCAGGTTAGTCCACCGAGAAAAACACGCTCATATTCCTTTTCCCAGTTGTTTATTGCAAGTAGAATAAATCGTTGTTGAATAGCCCAGGTATCCGGTAAAGTAGTCATGAAAGAGCTGTCGATCATGTTCCATGCTTCACGGTCATTCTGTTTTTTTTGGTCAATAATATTGAAAAGGACAGCTCCGCTTTCACCAACTGTATAGGATCCAAACTCAGTGAATATATCAGGTTCTTCAACATTATTCCGTTCACACATGCTTTTAATCTGAGCAATGATCTCTTCCGCCATATAATCGTACTCATAACTATAGGCAAGTGAGTTTTTGATAGGGAACCCTCCTCCGATATTCAGGGAGTTCAGTTCGGGGCATACCTTTTTCAACTCACAGTATACATTTACGCTCTTATGCAACTCATTCCAATAGTATGCTGTATCCTTAATCCCAGTGTTGATGAAGAAGTGCAGCATCTTTAGCTCGTATTTCGGATTATCTTTGATCTTCTGCAGGTAGAGAGGAACAACGTCATTGTAGCGAATTCCAAGACGGGATGTATAAAAATCAAATTTGGGCTCCTCTTCCGATGCAATCCTGATTCCCACCTGCATCTTTTTTCGGATTGAATCATATGCATCTATCTCTACAAGGTTATCGAGGATGGGGATAATATTTACAAACCCGTTGTTGACCATATTCGTAATATATTCAAGGTAATTGTCCCTCTTGAATCCGTTGCAGATGATGAAGTGTTCCTTATCCATCAGTCCACGCGCATGGAGATCTTCAATAATCTGAATATCAAAGGCAGACGAAGTTTCAATGTGAATATCATTTTTCAGCGCCTCTTCCATTATAAAGCTGAAGTGCGAACTCTTTGTGCAATAACAGTAATGGTAATCGCCCTGGTAATCAACCTTAGCCATAGCCACATTAAAGAGTCTTTTCGCTTTTTGTATCTGGCTGCTGATCTTAGGTAAATAGGTTATTTTCAGTGGAGTTCCATACTGTTTAATAATATCCATTAATGGAACATCATTGAAATAGAGCTCATCGTCAAGCACTTTAAACTCCTCCTGAGGGAAGTCAAATGTCTGTTCAATCAGGTCAATATACTTGTTCTTCATACTTAATTAATTAAATGCAATTGACTTACATCATCTATATTCAATCAATCCGGGTGAGTTACATTGTCATAAAAATACAAATGTAATAAAGTTCCATGAATGATTGCTTTTTTGCTATTTATTTTTACTTTTGAGCTGAATACATACGAACTGTTTGCAGTTGGTTAATTCAAAAGAAACTTCTATCTTTGCACGCTGAAAAAAAGAGGCTATTTCTGAATTCAGAATATTAACATTAGCTGAAGAAAAAATTCAATAAAATCAAAGTTTCATGCAAAATAAAGGCGTTGTAAAGTTCTTTACGATCATTTTTGCACTGGTATGTCTTTTCCAGTTATCGTTCACCTTCATTGGCTTCAGGTATGCCCAGAAAGCTGAAAGTTATGCACATGAGCCCGTGGTGTTGGAGCAAGCCAACCGGATGTCGAAAGGAGACCCTAACCTTCAGGACTATTTCTACGATTCCATTGCCAATGCCAGGCTGGAATATTTTAATGACTCTCTGGCCAACACCAGTGTGTTCAACATTCTCCTGAAAAATTATACCCTCAAAGAGATCAAGGAACGTGAAATCAACCTGGGTCTTGACCTGAAGGGTGGGATGAACGTCACAATGGAGGTTTCGGTTCCGGATATCATCAGGGCCCTCTCGGGAAACAACCAGGATCCGGTCTTTACCCAGGCGCTTAAACTGGCACTTGAGAAGGAGAAGACCAGCACTGCCGATTTCGTAGATATTTTCGTGACCTCCTTCCGTGAGACAGACCCCAACGCCAAACTGGCTTCCATTTTCAATACCATGGAACTGAAGGACCGGATCACCTATAATTCTACTAATGATGAGGTGATTGTTGTGATTCGTGACGAAGTTAATGCTGCCATAGACAGAACGTTCAACATTCTGCGAACCCGTATCGACCGGTTTGGAGTTACGCAGCCAAATATCAACCGGTTGCAGACAGCACGGCGGATTCTTATTGAACTTCCGGGCATCAAAGAGCCGGACCGTGTACGAAAACTCCTTCAGGGAACGGCTCAACTTGAATTCTGGGAGACCTATCAGTATCCTGAACTCTACTCCTATTTTGCAGATGCCAATAAACGGCTTGCCTCAATTCTTGCCGGACAAATTGACAACATTGAAACACCGGCAGAAGGGGTACCTGTTATGGACTCTTTGCCAAGCCAGCAGCCAGTCATAACTGAAACCATTGAGACTACAACGGTATCGGAAGGAGATGTGACAGATACTGTTCAGGAGAACGTCCTGCTGCAGCAAATGGAACAGGATACCAGCGCAACAAATGTTGGTCAGGATCAGGAGTCGTTTGACGAGTACGCTAAAACGAATCCCCTGTTTGCTTACCTGAATCCGGCCGTTTATCAAAACGAAGAGGGCCAGTATGTTCCCGGACAGACAGCCATGGTTGGTCGTGCCTTTATCAAAGATACCGCCAGGATTAACAGCATGCTACGGCAGGCACTCGCACTGAATATTTTCCCCCGGGATATGAAACTGGCATGGACTGTAAAACCGCGTTCTGGTGCTCCGGATGTAATTGAACTGGTTGCCTTGAAGGTTACATCACGAGATGGCTCCCCTGCCCTGGGCGGAGAGGTTGTTACCAATGCTCGTCAGGACTACGATCAGAATGGACGTGTTGAAGTTACAATGAACATGAATGCCGAAGGCGCAAGAATCTGGAAGCGTTTGACCGGTGACAATATTGGAAAACAGGTTGCTATTTTGCTTGACGGTTACGTAAGGTCATACCCGAATGTAAATTCCGAGATCCCTAACGGAATGTCTTCCATCTCAGGTGGAGAGATGACCATTGAAGAGGCCCAGGACCTTGCCAATATCCTGAAAGCCGGGAAACTGCCTGCACCTGCACGAATCGTACAGGAAGAGGTTGTTGGTCCGTCACTGGGTCGCGAATCGATCCAGTCAGGGCTTCTCTCGTTCATTATTGCCTTTGTGATCGTACTGATTTACATGGCGGTCTATTACGGCCGTGCAGGTAATGTGGCTGATATTGCCCTTTTTGCCAATGTGTTCTTTCTCTTTGGGGTTATGGCCTCAATCGGCGCCGTACTCACACTTCCCGGTATCGCCGGTATCGTGCTTACTCTGGCTATGGCGGTCGACTCCAACGTAATCATCTACGAGCGAATGCGGGAAGAGATTCGAGCCGGGAAAGGGATGCGATTGGTGGTCAAAGACGGTTTCCGTCACGCCTATTCCGCTATCATTGACAGTCACGTCACAACCATCCTGACTGGTATCATCCTTTATATATTCGGTTCAGGACCCGTTCAGGGTTTTGCCACCACCCTGGTGATCGGTCTCCTGTTGTCACTATTTACTGCTGTGTTCCTGGCACGACTTCTTTTTGAAGCGATGCTTGATCGTAACTGGAATGTCACTGTAGGAAATAAGTATACACTAAACCTGTTCTCAAACCTGAATTTCGATTTCATCAAACCGAGAAGGAAGCTGTATGTTGCTTCCGCCATTGTTATCGCGATAGGCCTTGCATTCATTGGCCTTCGTGGACTTGATCCCGGGCTCGACTTCACCGGTGGGCGCAGTTACATAGTAAGATTCAATCAGAATGTATCTACCAGCGACATCCGTGAATCTCTGCGTCAGGAGTTTGGCGAATCCCCCGAGGTGAAAACCTTTGGTCCGCTCAACCAGGTAAAGATCACTACAAAATTCCTGATTAACGACCGCTCAATCTCTGCTGACTCCATTGTTGCCGTCACAATGTTTGAAGGTGTTAAGGGCTTTTATACCAATGAGATTACCTATGCAGAGTTCAAATCAAATGATCCCGGTAAGATTATCGGAGAGCTGAGTTCCCAGAGGATCGACCCGGCCATCTCCTACGCGCTCATCTGGCAGGCGGTATTTGCAATAGGCTTCTCTCTCATTATCATCTTTCTCTACATTGCTGTCAGGTTCCGAAACTGGCAGTACGGATTAGGTGGAGTAGCGGCACTCTTCCACGATACTCTTATCATCGTCGGTATTTTCGCAATCTTCCATGGTATCCTTCCTTTCGGCATGGAGGTAGACCAGTCGTTTATCGCTGCTATCCTTACAGTGATCGGATATTCGATCATGGACACGGTTATCATCTTCGACAGGATCAGGGAATACAACACCCTCTATCCAAAACGAGACCTGGCCGTAAACATCAATGGCGCTATCAACAGCACCATGGGCCGTACAGTGAACACATCCGGAACCACTATCCTTACCCTTTTGGTGATCTTTATCTTTGGCGGGGAGGTCCTTCGCGGCTTCACGTTCGCCATGCTCATCGGTGTCATGGTAGGAACCTACTCATCAATTTATGTTGCTACCCCCATCGCCTACGACGTTATCTCCTGGAGAAAACGTATCAAGGCAAAGAAGGAGCTGTTGACCGCGAAGAAGAAAAGATAGTAGGCAGTAGGCAGTGGGCAGTTGGCAGTTGGCAGTTGGCAGTTAGTGGCAAAATTTTTCGGGGTGCTGGATCATGTAGCCGAGTAGTTTCCCAACCTCTTCAACTTCATCATATAATTTCTTTGCCGTTTCTTTACTAATATAGGAACAGTCAGAAGAAAAATCTATCCAGACGATTGTCTCACTATTTTCCATATCGGCATCCGAAATTTTACTTATAAAATGTGAAGGATATAACCTTTTCCTATATCCTTCTGCGATATTAGAGCAAACACCTCGAGTGGATCGTCTGATTTGACTTGTTAGGGAATACATTTCTTCCCGGGGAAACGATTTTGTGATCTGGTAGACTTCCATTGCCAATTTTAAGGCCTTCTGGTAA
>ERZ889078.1580-NODE-1580-length-17757-cov-18.828324_pt1 | contig 17757 bp, 11 predicted proteins | sample MGYA00521266_ERZ889078 | MGnify/ENA primary metagenome ERZ889078 (study PRJEB32303, sample SAMEA104408618) | aquatic metagenome | biome: Brackish water; feature: Pelagic; material: water | place: Baltic Sea | collected 2014-06-16T06:34:00 | depth 76,534 m ...
GGCGCGAATCGAAGCCCTGAACAAGGACTTCCATACGGATGTGCTCATCAGCCGCTCCACGGTGGACCAGCTCAAAGATCACTTCAATCTGAAAGCGTTTCAACCGGTCAAGGTCAAAGGAAAAGAAGATCACGTTCATGTCTACGAGGTCCTAAGCGAGCCCTAAGGAAATCTTCCGTTTTTTCCGGCGAGGTATGGATTTGTATTGACTTTGCCTTGTATTTTCGCTAAGTTGGTTCTGGCCACAACCTTATTTTGGGGTTTGGAATCAAAGGTTGGGCTTATGAAGGAGGGAAATCCTATGGTTGGTGAAGAAGTCCAAGCTGTAAAAAGAATGATCAAAATGGAACCCGATCAAGTTCAACTGGAGGTTGGAGATTTTTTTGAAAAGATGATTGCCTTGTTCCCTCAGGACAGGATCGATGGCCCAAAAAAGACGCGCCTTTTTGCTTTTTCAGTTTCAAACGAAACAACGGGAAGAATAAACCAGTATGTTGCCGTAACCGCAGTGGATCACTGCTCGGCAAATTATCGTGTTGAACACGGAAAATTCCGAATCCAGGTTCAGAATAAAGGTAGAGAACCGGGACCTGATTGGCATCATTCCCTTCGCTGGGATAAAGGAGATGGGAATGAGTGGTGGGAAAATGAGCCTGGGGACCAAAAAATATCCAAAGAAATATTAGAGTGCGTTTCAGAGGCACGCAAAAGCATGGCTCAATAATCGTGACAACTATTTTAGGGTCTTAGCAAAAATTGAGCCTCAAATTTGATCCGGGAATTCGGGAATCTTGAGCGGATTGATGATGATTTGACCATCCCCCTTTTTTCGCTACCAGCCGCCACCCCCCCCACCGCCACCACCCCCGCCGGAAGACCCGCCGCCGCTGCCCGATGAAGAACCGGGAGAAGTGGAAGCAGCGGAAATAGCCCCGGAAAGGGACGAGCCCAGGTTTGACAGAAAGCCGGTCATGGAACCCGGGCGCCAGGCGCTGCCGGTGTACCAGCCGGGTCGGTAACCGCCATCCTCCCGCGATGCATCTGCCAGGATGTGCGCAAACTGTTCGCCCCATTCCTGCTCCACATCCAGAGCCAGGGCATAGGGCAGGTACTGTTCAAACAGTTGAGGGGTTTTCTCAGGGGGATTCAGAAGATTCAGCCGGTCTTTTTCCGCTACGGAGAGGTAGCGTTTAAAGCCCTCTATCTTGTCCATAAGTTTTCGCCCCGTAAGGGTTGGGGCCTTCAGCAGATGATAGAAGAGGGCATTGGTCAAACCGACCAGCAAAAGTGTGACACCGGCAAGCGGCGAGGCCTCCGAAGTAAACAGCCAGATACCCACCGCTTCACCCGCAAAGAACGGTAGTGAAAAGAGGGTTATTCCTATTGCTCCGGTGCTTTGGAATATTTTTTTTTCACCGTTTGTTCCCACATGCCTCCAGGCGGAGATGACCTTGATGCTCAGGAAAACGCAGCCTGTGGTCCAGATGGTCAGCCATACCGACATGAAGAGAACCGCTTCGGGCTGTCTGGATCCCAGGATTATGGCCAGAAGGATCAAAGCTGTTATGGCCAACCCTGTGACAAAATAGACGGAGTTGAGAATAAAGTACTTGTTGCGGGCCTCTCTCATGAGGTATTTCGATAATGCCTTCTGCGCTTTGCCGATCCTTTCGTGGTTGGTTTTTTTGAGCTTGACCCTGCTTCCTGCGGAAAAAAGTTTTCCGGCGATTTTTGCTTCTCCGCCGGAAAGTCCTTTCCCATGGGTTCCGGTCTTTTCCAATGTCCACACCTTATTTTTATCCTGGCTGATTTTCACATATCCTTTCACGGCCATGTTGACTACAGCAACGGCGAAAAGCTTGTCGTCCCGGATACCTAAACGCATGATCAACCGCGAAAGGGCCGGAGAGATGCCTTCTGGTGGCGAAAAAAGGGGGATGATGGTCCCTTTTTCAGGGTCTTTACCTACTCTGATCCAGGTTGTCAGATAAAAAGCCAGCAGGACGATCAGGCCCATAAACCCCCATGCGGTGTCCTGGTTGTCCTTCCACAGGTAACCGAGTCTGTCAAGGGTGGTGGGCTCGGTAACGACCCCCTTGGGCCAGGAGACTGCAATGGTCAGTCCCTCTCCGGGCATGAGAGTACGGGTGGTGGCAAAGGAAACCACCCCCTGTTTGATCACTTTGGTGGTATAGTTTTGTCCTTTGCTTCCTTGGGTCCCTGTGTAAGCCGTCTTTTTAAGGATTTCGGTCCCGGGCGGCAAAGAGACCACCGCCTCCACGTGATCCATGGGAAACCGCCATCCGTTGCCGGTAACGTTCCAGTAGAGTTCGTCGAAATCCTTGAAAAACCCCAACTGTCGAGAGGTCCTGTAGTCGATACGGTAGGTGTAGGTGCCGGGCTTTAGAAGAATATCCTTACGGCCCATATAGACCCTTTTTCCGTTTGAAAGGTCCTTGATGTGATAGGGTTCCGGGCGGCCGTCTCGCAAAACTTCCCGGACGTTAAAAGCTACCTGAACCGTGTTCCCGTGACGGTCCCTGTACCGGGTTGGAAAGTCGCGGAAGATGCCCCGTTTAATTTTTTTCCCGTCACAGACAACCGTAATATCTTCGCTGACGGACATGCTTCCATCTTGTTGGACGCGTATCCGGCTTTTAAAATCGAGGATTCGCTCAGACCCGGTGGCGTAAGACATTCCCACCGGTCCGAAGACCGGCAGGCAGAACAGCAAAAGATAAAGGGATAAAACGATTCGTGCGGGCATGATTCCCCCTGAAGGTTGGAAGGATGGGTTAAAACGTCATTTCGGGGACGGCCCTTTCAGCCGGATCCTCTATTTCGAAAAATTCCGCTCGGGTGAAGTTGAATTTTTTGGCCACCATATTGCTCGGAAAGGTTTCCACCTGGATGTTCAAATTACGCACCGTACCGTTATAGTAGCGTCGGGCCATCTGTATCTGATCCTCGATATCGGCCAGTTCCGTTTGCAATTTCAGGAAGTTCCGGTTGGCCTTTAAATCCGGGTAGCCCTCTGCCACAGCAAATACGTTGGCAAGGGAGCGGGAAAGCGCTCCTTCCAGACGACCCTTTTTCTCCACATGATGTTCCTTCAGGCTTTGCGTCCTCAGTTCCGTTACCCTGGCCAGAAGCTCACGTTCGTGAACCATGTACCCCTTGACCGTCTCAATCAGGTTGGGGACCAGGTTCGCGCGTCGTTTCAGCTGAACATCTATTCCGCTCCAGCCTTCTTCGACCATGTTGCGCAGTCGGACGAGCTTGTTGTAGATGAAGATGACAAAAAGAACCGTTAAAGCCATCAGTACCAGGATAATGATTATCGCGAACATCTTTTTATCCTCCGCTAAATAAAGGGAAGTCTCTATTCCCAGTGAGATTTCAATAGCGCCCTTCCCACCATGAGGCGAAGGGGCGTATAGATGATGACCGTTTCGCCTTTCTGGTTGACGATTTGGTTGCGGGTGCGGACCAGGCCACGACGGGGGTCTTTTGATGACGGGCGGGATTCAATGACTTCCACTTCCACGTGGATGGTATCGCCCGCGAAAGTGGGGCCTTTCACCTCCATCTCCATTTGGATAAATGCCAGGCCGGTTCCCTGAAGGGTGGCTTGGATGGTCAACCCTTCCGCGATGCTGAACAGCAATGCTCCGGGAACAATACGTCCCCCGCCGGGAGCGTGTTGTTTGGCATAAAGGGTATCGGTGAAAAGCACTTCCACCATGCCGGTGTTTCCAACAAAGTTGACCAGGTCTGTTTCCGTAATGGTTCGCCCGACGGTTTTGAATTTAAACCCCACGGGCATGTCTTCCCAGCATCTTCCAAGGCCGACGGTTTCCATGATTCTCCCTGGTTTAAACTGTTCTATCCGGTGATCGCTTTTGCAAGATTTGCAGCGAGTTCAGCCCCTTTACCACCAATGGCATCGGGTGTTGTACAAAAAGGCAGGATGAAATTGCCTTTGTGTGCCACCTTGCCGTAGGCGGTAATGCCGGCGAAAATACCCTGGATGGCATCACAGTTTTCTTCAATGGGGCCTGCACAGGTGACCAGAAGGGCAACCGGTTTACCGCTGATAAGGGAGTCGTGTTCGGGTGTCCCGTAATCGGATACCAGGCAGACATGCCGGTCTATCAGGGGCTTTATCTGAGCGGAAAAACTCCAGCAATAAAGCGGTGAAGCATACACAATGGCATCGGCTTTGATCATTTTATCAAAAATGGTCAATGCATCATCTTTTTGAACGCATCCGGGCTCATCCTTTTTCTCATGGCACTTCATGCATCCAAGGCAGCCGCCCACCTTGTACTGGGTGATGTGAATTCGTTCAACATCATGCTCTGCCCCTACTTTCTCTTCAAACATGGATAGGACTGTAGCCGTGTTTCCACTTTTTTTCGGGCTTCCTAAAATGGTCAAAATTTTCATGGTAATGCTCCTTTTCAAATTTAGAAATTTATTTTTTTTGGGCGAATAAATCTTAACACCGAGAAGATAACACAATCCGGGAAGGAAGTTAATAACGGAAAGTGGGGGAGGGGACGGGTGGGACTTTTCATCACAAAACGCCCTTGCTATCCCATATTTTCCTTGATTCCGGATGGAATTCAACTTAATCTTTTCAATTTGAGAAGAATAAAGAGACGGATGGTTATTATGAAAAAGCTACAATTTACATTGGTTTTGCTGTTGATAAGCATCGTGGTCGGCGGTTGCGGCATGAAGGATCGCCGAGCCGACAAACTCCGAAGCCAGTATTCCGGGTGGGATGAGGCAACGGTGCAGGCGGTGGCCGCCAGGAAAGTCGTCACGGGCATGAACAAACCGATGGTGATGGCTGCCCTGGGAAACCCCGATTCCATAAACCAGGAAGGGGATGAAGAAAAATGGACCTATGGCGTCAACCGGGAACGTGATATGGGGGCCATCGTAAGAAAGCCGGTATTCTGGGCCTATTTCAAAGGAGAAAAGGTGTTCAGAACCGAAGGGAACTGGAAAAAACTGGGTTATACTTTTTATGGGTGGTAGGAGTCTCGTGGTGCATTCATCGTGAATATTTCCGAATTGATGGCCCGTACAATACTGCTGGACCTGGAGACCACTCGAACCGGCAGGATCAGGCATGTGGGTGCCATTTTAAAGGGCCACATCTTTGAAAGAACTAAAAATGCCGGATCGAAGGCCATTCTGGAAGCGCTCGATGAATTTGCGAAAAGTGCTGATTTCATTTTGGGACACAACCTGCTGGGTCATGATTTTCCGATTTTGAAAGCTGTTTCGCCGGATCTTGAAATTCTTAAAAAGCCTGTAATCGATACCCTTTACCTGTCGCCTATCGCCTTTCCTCAAAATCCATACCACCGTCTGGTCAAGAACTACAAACGGGTTCGATCTTCCATCAGTAACCCGGTTGAGGATGCAAAGCTGGCACTTTCAATTTTTGCGGACCAGTGGGAAAGTTTCATGACACTGGCCGAAAAAAAGCCGGAGGTGATCGACTTTTACCGCTTTTGTTTTGAGAAGAGTGTTTTCAATACCTTCTCCGGAGAGGGGATCGGAAAGGTTTTTTCCGAAATGACGTTCCGGGAAATCCAAACCTCTAATGATGCTTTCGCATGCTTTGTGGAACATACCGATGGTATTGTATGTTCCGGCGCGGTCAAAGATACAATTCCTGAAATGCTTACCAGACCCGACAGGCGCCCGATTGCTGCCTACTGTCTGGCGTGGCTGCAAGTGGCCGGGGGAAATTCAGTGCTGCCCCCCTGGGTGAGGCATCGGTTCCCGGAAATTCCATCCATTATCAAGAGACTGCGTGAAGAACCCTGCGGAATTCCGGGTTGCGCATACTGCACCCAAAACCATGACCCGGAGCGGCAATTAACCCGCCTTTTCGGTTATCCATCCTTTCGCGAAAAACCCCGAACGGATCAAGGGGAAAGTCTGCAGAAGGCCATTGTGAAAGATGCCTTGGGCGATGTCTCTGTTTTGGGAATCCTGCCCACCGGAGGTGGTAAATCCCTATGCTACCAGTTGCCCGCATTGGTGCGCTACTGGCGGCGCGGGACGCTGACGGTGGTTCTTTCTCCGCTTCAGGCGTTGATGAAGGATCAGGTGGATAACCTGGTGAAGAAAACCGGAACCCTGTTTGCGGAAGCCGTCTCGGGACTTCAGACCCCACCGGAACGGGGAGAAGTATTTGAGCGTATCCGACTGGGGGATACGGCAATCCTCTACATATCCCCGGAACAACTCCGATCCATGAGCGTTCGAAACGTTTTGAAACAGCGGGAAATCGGTGCCTGGGTGTTTGACGAAGCGCACTGCCTGTCCAAGTGGGGGCATGATTTTCGGCCCGACTATCTTTATGCGGCCCGCTTTATTCGAGAATTCCACAGGGAACAGGATCAGCCGGTGCCGCCCGTCTGCTGCTTTACCGCCACCGCGAAAACAAGCGTTATCGAGGAAATCGAAACCCACTTTCAAGATGAGCTTGGACAGCATCTGCGCCTGTATGCAGGCGGTGTGGAACGGGAAAACCTCTCCTTTGAAGTGATTCCCGTATCTTCGGCGGAGAAACTGGAAAGAACCCATCTCATCATAACGGAGCAACTGGAGTCGACGGACGAGCCGGCAGGTGTCATCATCTATGTGGCAACGCGCAAGCGCACGGAAGAGATCAAAGATTTCCTGGGTCATCAGGGGTTGGTTGCCGAAGCGTTCCATGCCGGATTGGATCCCAAGGTTAAGCGTGACACCATTGACGCTTTTGTTGAAGGGGAGATTCCCGTGATCTGCGCCACCAACGCTTTCGGCATGGGGATCGACAAAGAAAACATCCGGCTCGTTCTGCATTACGATATCCCCGGTTCCCTGGAAAATTACATCCAGGAGGCCGGGCGCGCCGGGCGGGATCTGAAACCGGCGCGCTGCATCCTTTTGTACGATCCGGAGGATGTGAACATGCAGTTTCAGATGGGAGCGCTTTCGGAGGTCAAACAAAAGGAAATCGCACGCATCCTGCGTGCCCTGCGCCGCAAAAAGAGAAACCGCCGAGGGGAGATCGTTGTCACCAGTGATGAACTGGTGCGGGATGAGGACCTGGCTGATCTACATGAATTAAAACCTGAATTCAGGGACACGAAAGTGAAAGCAGCCGTTTCCTGGCTGGAAAGGGCCGGGTTTTTAAAGCGGAACCAGAACCTGACCGATGTATTTCAGGGAAAGCTCCTGGTGGATTCTCTGAAAGATGCCGAAAGCATCATCGCACGGCTCAACCTGGGAGTCCATAACCGAAATCTCTGGCTCAATATCCTGCAAATCCTCATCAATACCCGAAAAGAGCAAGGGCTCAGAGCGGATTCCATTGCGGAAGCACTTTTTCCGGAAAAGGCGCTTCTGCGGGAAATGGAGAGAAAATCAGGGCTTACGGCCGCTCAGATTGTCATAACGGCGCTTCATGACATGGCGGATGTAGGGTTGGTGGACCAGGGCATCATGCTTTCGGCCACTTTCAGGCCGAGTGGGAAAAACAAGGCGTCAAAGATTTTTCAAGCCGCCTGCAATCTCGAAAGCAAGCTTGTTCGGCTGCTCCGGGAATCAGATCCTGATGCTGATGACGGCAGCTGGGTGGAACTGAACATTCGGCGACTGAACCAGAGGCTGAACAACGAAGACTATCACACCACACCGGATGTTCTGAGGCAGCTGATTAAAGGGATATCCTATGATGGGAAAGGGTTTGCTGCGGCACTGGGCAGTTTTGAAATCAAATACGTTGACCGCAACCGTTACAAGGTCAAATTGCAGCGGAGCTGGACCAATATCACCAAAACCATTTCATTAAGGCAGAATATTGCCCATAGAATTTTGAAAACGCTGCTGGAAATGGCGGCGCAACAGGCATCTGCAGACAGCAGTGAACCGTCCGGCACCGTGAAAATTTCATTTGCCAGTAACGATCTTTCCGAAGCCATCAAATCGGATATGATTTTGAGTACGCAGGTCAAAAAGGTCCTGCCCGCCATCGACCGGGCGCTCATGTTCCTGCACGAGCAAAAGGTCATCGAATTGCAGGGAGGCCTGGCCATCCTCAGACAGGCCATGACCATTCGCATGGAACAGATGGCAAAGGGGCGCTATTACAACAAAGGGGATTACAAGCCTCTGGCGCTCCATTATCGGGAAAAGCGACTCCAGGTTCATGTCATGATGCGCTACGCCACCCTGGCTCTGGATAAACTGGCAGGGGCCCTGACACTGGTACTCGATTATTTCGCCCTGGGCCGGATCAAGTTTATCAACAAGTATTTTGCGGATGATAAAGATTTGTTGGAAAAGGCCACCACCGCCGAATCGTACCGCATGATTGTGGAAAATCTTCGGAATCCCGTACAGATTTCGGCGGTGGGGAAGCCGGTGGAAGATAACATGCTGATTCTGGCCGGACCCGGTTCAGGCAAAACAACAGTTATCGTTCACCGGTGTGCCTATCTGCTGGAGGTGGAACGGATACCGGCGCGTCAGATACTGGTGCTTTGTTTCAACCACAGCTCGGCCATGGAACTCAAAAAACGACTTTTTAAGTTGGTTGGGCGGATTGCGAAAGCGGTTACGGTGGCCACTTATCACGGCGCCGCCATGCGGTTGGCCGGTATATCGATCCGGGATATGGCCGAACCACAGGGCAAAAACAGTATTGATTTTGACGGTATCATAAAGCGGGCGGTCAAACTCCTTGAAGGTGAACAGGATATCCCCGGTATGGAACCGGATGAAGTGCGGGAGCGGCTCCTGTCCGGATACAGCCATATCCTGGTGGATGAATATCAGGATATTGATGAAGATCAATATGAACTGGTCTCGGCCATTGCGGGAAGGTCGCTGGAAGCGGAAGACCACCGGTTGACCCTGTTGGCGGTGGGGGACGATGATCAGAACATTTATACTTTCAGGGGCGCCAATGTTCACTTCATCCGTCGGTTTCAGGCGGATTACGACACCCATATCATTCATCTGGTGGAAAACTACCGTTCCAGTAGACATATCATTGCCGCTTCCAATGGATTGATCCGAAATAACCGGGACAGGATGAAAGGAAACCACCCCATTTGCATCAACCGGGAAAGGGCGCCCGGCCTGCCGGGAGGCAGGTGGACGCAACTGGACCCGGTAACCCAGGGACGTGTGCAGGTCGTTTCCGTTCGGAATCTGCTTCACCAGGCCGATTATGTCAAGAGCGAAATGGATCGCATCAGGAATCTTGACCCCAATGCCCGATGGGATGATTTTGCTGTTTTAGCAAGGAGCAAAGCCCCTTTGGCGAGTGTCAGATCGTTGCTGGAGGAAGTGGGGTATCCTTTCAGGACGACGCTGGATACCGGTTTTCCATTTCACCGGGTGCGGGAAATCCAATTATCTCTTACATGGCTTGCGGCCAGGGAAAAGGAGAATCATCGTGCAAGCGAACTCCAGACGGGTTTGCGGAATGTTCAGGACTTCGGGGAAATGAATATCTGGTGGGAGCTGATCCATACATTTTTGGATGCCTACCGGGAAGAAACCGCTGACAGCATTCAACCGGTCAGTTGGGCCATCGATCGCCTGTATGAATTTTTATCCGAAAAATCAAGAGAAAAGGTGCTGGGCCATGGGATTTTCCTGAGCACCATTCATTCCGCCAAGGGCATGGAATTTCCCCATGTGTTTGTTCTCGATGGTGACTGGCATCATTTTATGGATAAAGCCCGGTGGGAGGAAGAACGGCGGGTGATGTATGTGGGCATGACCCGGGCGGAAGAGACCCTTCGTCTTTTAAAGATCTCAAAAAAACCAAATCCGTTTCTGAAAGAGATCCGTGGCGATTGCATGATACCTTTCACATATCAAGGAGTTGTGGAGGAAAGTGAATCCATTGAAAAAACATATGAAATGCTGGGTTTGAGTGAGATTTATCTGGACTATGCGGGTTGTTTTCCCCGAACACATCCCATTCAAACACATCTGGCAAAGATTGAAACCGGTGAACGTGTCAGTTTGTGCCGGAACAACGGAAAGCTGGAAATCAGGAGTCAGGGTGGCGAATGTCTGGGAAGACTTTCGAACGAGGGAGCAAACAAATGGAGTGAGCGTCTGGATCATATATTGGCGGTAAGGGTCGTAGCGATGCTTCAGCGAAACCGGGATGATCCCGATGAACCTTTCCATAAACGGATCAAGGCAGATCAGTGGGAAATCCCGGTTCTTGAAATTGTTTCCAGGGCAGTGTGAGCTGATTTTGAGTTGTATCGGAAAAAAGATATCAAAATCGTTAATCTCTACTCTGGGCAGTGAGGTGGAGAAGAAACAGGGCGAGCCCCAGACAGATGGCCACCGCCAGAAAGCACAAAAAAAAGGCATCTTGATAGGCCGTGACGGAGTAGGCACCATCCACACTGCCCGCCCGGTCTAAAATGGCGCCGGTCCAGACCTGAAAAATTGCCACCCCCACAAAAGGGGAGGGGTTGAGAAGCCCTGTGGTGAGCCCCAGGATCGGTGCCGGGGTGGTGTCTCTCACCAGGGCCCAAAGGATGGTGCCCAATCCCCCGGAAGCCCCGCCTAAGGTTAATAAGATGGCCAGGATACCGGTGATCCCCAAGTTATTTTCACCAAATACCAGACATGCCCACAGACCCGTCTCAAGCGCTAGAAGTCCAATGAGCACCCGTTCTTTGTTCAGAGAGAACCGGCTCGAAAGCCATCCCGTGAAAGGGGCTCCCAGGATCAGGCCAATGGGGATCAGCATGTTGAACACGCTGGCGTGAAAAAGGTCCAGCCCCAGCAAGGACATGAGGAAGGTAGTGGCCCAGAGGCCCTGGAATGTAAGATAGGTTCCAAAGGCCCCGAAAAAGATGGCTCCCAGGATCCAGAAACGAATTGAGCTGAAGATATGAAGGATTGATTTCAGGGGGCTGTCGGCGCCGCTGTCTTTGGATGAAGTGCCCTTTGCACGGGATTCGTCGTCCTTTGGCTGGGGGTTTTCGATAAGCAGGAAGGCACAAAGAGCGAGCACCAGGGTAATGGCGCCGATGGCCATGAAACTCCCCCGCCAGCCCCACATCCGGGCTGCCCAGGCCAGGGGGGTGGTGGCGACGATGGCCCCGAGGTTTCCCAATGCCAGAAGGACCCCGGTCAAGGTGGCAAACTCCTTTTCCCGAAACCATTGGGAAAAGGCCTTCATGCCGGGGACAAAGACCCCTCCCACACCAAAACCGATGAGTGCCCGGCCCGCCGAGGCCCATTCAATACTGGGAGCCAGTCCAAAGATAAAACAACCCAGGGCCGCCACCAGGGTCCACACCGCCACTACCCAGCGGGGCCCCCATCGATCCGCCAGATAACCCACCACCGGCTGCTCAAGAGCATAAAGGTAAAAATACATGGAGGACATGAACCCCAGGACCGTGGCGTTGACATTAAAGTCTGCCAGGAGGTCCGGAGCGATGACCGATGTGGAGACCCGGTGGAAGTAGGCGAAGAAGTAGACGGCGGCGATGGCACCGAATACGGCCCAGCGCCCGCGCCAGGGGAATCGCTTTTGTTTTTTATCCGGCATGGTTCTGTTTCAGTCAGCTCGTCCCGAATCAAGTCTAAACCTTGGGTTCTTTCCACCACGGGTAAAAATCAGGCATGTCCGTCGAAGGATTCATGGTGAAGGCGGGTTTTCGCTTTTCAAGGAAACTCTGAATGCCCTCCTTTGCATCCTTCTGCTTTCCCGCCCAGTAGAAACAGCGCGAATCCACAAGGTGGGCAGATTGGGGATCCCCTTCGCCCAACCCGTGCCAGAGAAGCGCCTTGTTGAGTGCCACGGATACTGCCGATGTGTTGGCGGCGATTTCGGTTGCGATTTCCATGGCCTTTGAAAGCACCTGATCTTTTGGTACAACGTAATTGAAAAGTCCGGAACCTGCTTCGTCAACCGCACGGAATACACGTCCCGTATAGGCGAGTTCAGCGGCCTTGGCGATGCCGACGATGCGGGGCAGAAACCAGGAGGAACAGGCTTCCAAAACGACGCCGCGTTTGGCGAAAACAAAACCGATTTTGGCGTCTTCCGCCGCAATTCGCATGTCCATTGGCAGTGTCATGGTGATACCGATCCCGACTGCATGTCCATTGATGGCGCCGATCACAGGTTTTCGGCATTTGTGTATTGTCAGTGCGACCCGGCCTCCGCCGTCACGGTGGTTTCCGATGGTGGATTTTTCGGAGGTATCAAAGGTGGAACTGCCGCCCGAAAGGTCCGCCCCCGCGCAAAATGCTTTGCCGGTGCCGGTCACCACCACTACCCGAACCGCGTCGTCAAGATCTGCTTCGGCGAAAAGGGTGATCAGTTCATCACGCATCACGGGCGTAAAGGCATTCATGCTATCCGGTCGATGCAGTGTAATGGTTGCGATGCCCCTGTCAATTTCGTACCGGGTCTGGATCAAGTCCATTTTTTTACTCCTTAAAAATATTCATAGATGATGTTGCTTCCATCAACGGAAAGATAGCACAATTGGGAAGGGAAGTTAAGGGGCCTATTGATGCGCGTGTTGTATTTTGATATTGAGCGCCACTTCTGGATTGCCCACGAATTCCTTGACGTTATTTTATGCTTTCCAGTATGGTTATTCAACGAACCCTTCCCAACTGGATGCGTAAAATATGTTTGACCATGAAAAGAATGAATCGGTTATTCGGACGGCCAAAATCAAGATCATCATTATCGGTTTGCTCATCGGGGTCGTTTTTGTCATCTTTTCCGGTTACCTTGCCAAACAATACGTGGGCCAGACCGAGGAACAGCGGCTGAGCAACCTGAAGCAGATGGTCCAGCTTGCCAGAAATTCCGTCGAGCCCATATTGCTTCAGTATCGTTCCCAAAAGATCTCTAAAAAACAAGCCTTTGAACAGGTTCGCAATCTTGTTAGGAGGATGGTTTATCAGGACCATCTGGGCAAGAATTATGTATTTATGAGCTCCTACGATGGGACCATGTTGGTTCAGCCCTTTGAGCCCCAAAAAGAGATGACAAACATGTGGAACCTGAAGGATTCCAATGGTGTTTACATCATTAGGGAGTTGATTAAGACAGCTGAATCTCAAAACGGGTCCGGCTATGTTTCTTACCATTACAAGAGACCGAACCAGAAGGAAGCGGAAGAAAAAATATCATTTGTCATGGGTATCCCGGAGCTCGGTTGTTATATGGGCACCGGGAAATACATGACCGACATCCGCAAAACCGAGCAGATTTATATGGTCAGCGTTGCCGGTTTGACATTTTTTCTGATGGTTCTGCTCGCGATTCTGGTTCTATCCGCCATGAGGGTAGTGAACAAACAAAATCTGTTGCTGCAACAGGAAAATGATGCTCTGAAGCGGGCAGAAGAAACGTTACGAAAGTCGGAAGGAAAGTTCCGAGAGCTCTTCGACTCTATCAGCGATCTGGTGTACACACAAGATCTAGCGGGTCGTTTCCTTTCCATCAATCAGGCCATGGCCAAGCTTTTCAATTACGATCTTCAGGAAATTATCGGGAAAAAGGCGGCCCATTTCATGGATCCGGCACTGAAATCGCTGTTTGAGAGTCAGTATCTGGAGGGAATCAAAACCAAAGGTCATTTTGAAGGCATAACCATCTATTTAAGCAAAGAAGGGAGCAGAATATTCATTGAATACCGCAGCAAACGGGTCACTCCGCAGGAGGGTCCGGCTTACATCAGCGGCATGGGTCGCGATGTCACCGAGCGCATCCTGGCCGAAAAGGAACGAAAGCACCTGGCCGATCAGCTTCGCCAAGCTCATAAAATGGAGGCCATGGGTACTCTGGCCGGTGGTATTGCCCACGACTTCAACAACATCCTGGCAGCCATTTTGGGCTATTCCGAACTGGCCCTTGCCAAAGCAGAAGATGGGCGGGTCGGAACCCGAGAGATCCAGGAGGTTTTGATTTCGGCCAACAGGGCCAAAGAACTGATTAACCGGATATTAACTTTTAGCCGAAAAGTCGATCCGGAGATGAAGCCGGTGGCGTTAAACCTGGAAATCGTTCAGATCGGTAAGATGCTGGAACGTACCATTCCCCGGATGGTGGAGATCAGACTGGATCTGGCGGAGAATCTTTATTTTGTGAATGGCGACCCGGTCCAGATAAACCAGCTTCTGATGAACCTGGGGAGCAACGCCAGCGATGCCATGCCCGAGGGCGGAAGTCTTGTTTTTCAGACTGAGAATATGACGTTAAACCGTGAAGGGGCCAAGCGGCTTTTTAATGCAGCGCCCGGGAAATATGTCCTCCTGACGGTTTCGGACACCGGGCATGGTATGGACAAAAATACCCAGGAGCATATCTTCGACCCTTTTTATACCCGCAAGGAAGTTGGTCAGGGCACCGGCCTGGGTTTGAGTGTGGTCTACGGTATTGTCAAGAGCCATGATGGCTTTATCATCTGCGACAGTAAACCGGGAGACGGTACCATCTTCAGGATTTATCTGCCTGCCCTGGATTCGCCCGTTAAACCGGAGGCGGCGGTTACTCCCGCTCCCAGAACTACGGTCACGGGAGGGGACGAGGTTATTCTGCTGGTGGACGACGAAGCGTCACTCAGAGATTTGGGACAGGAGATTCTAACCCGCTATGGTTACCGGGTCTTGCCGGCGTCAAGTGGAGAGGCGGCGCTGGATATTTACAGGCAACAGGAAGTTATCGATCTGGTGATTCTGGACGTCAGCATGCCCGGTATGGGAGGTGGTAAGTGCCTCTCTGAACTTTTGAAGGTCAACCCCGGGGCCAAGGTCATCATCTCCAGTGGCTATTCCCTGGATGGTCCCTTGAAAGATATTCTGTCTTCCGGGGCCTCCGGATTTGTGGCGAAACCTTTTTCCATAAGCAATTTTTTAATCACCGTACGCCAGGTCCTGGACCGGTAATCGCTTTGATATAATTCCAATCTGGAGCGTACTCTGAACGAATCGTATGATGACCGGCATTGAGACTCAGATACAGATTTAAAAGGAGTATTTTCATTGGCTTTAGACGATATTAAGGGGCGCCCTTTATATGTTGATTTTATGGATATCCCATAAGGCCCTTAACGCGATGTCAATATCACCATGGCTGTATTTAGAGTGGCAAGCCGTGTGATCTGGCAGCTCAGGTTGCAGGCGTCATAATTTTTTGTATCGATTGTGTTTTTACAGGAACAGGAATAGGTTTCGTATGCCATTGCATCCGCATTCGCTTTTAAGAAAGCCAGATATTCATGGCTTCGGATATGCTCTTTCAAATCGTTGTTATTTCCGTAAGCATAGAGCAGATATCGCATGAAAATACCCGGTCCGGCAATGTAATTGGTCGAAGGGTCCAGAGCGATTTTCGGGGGTTCCGACGGGCATGGGGGTTCTTTTTTCAAGTTAGTGCAGGAGCATACCTCATCGTATTCCGGGTCTCCGGACCGAGGGTAATCGGGATCGCCGAAACCGAAGCCGTCGGCGGGAGAAAAAGTGTCTTTGTCAGAGCCCCAGCCGTCAAACAGGGTCCAGGGGCGGAGAACTTTTGGGGCCAGGTTGTCATGGGTGCTGCCGGTCATGGCTTTACTCATATGACCCTTGACGCCGTCAAGGATTCCTTTGGCTTTTTCGAGAAGCCATTCTTTATCTTCGGTCAGATGGCTGTTAAGGATGTCAACCAGACCGCCCAGCACAATCCCCTGGTCGCCTGCCCATGAGAGGTCCTGTTCGTACCATTTGACACCGGTGAAGCAGGAGGGGGATTTTTGGGTATCTTTCGCATAGGTGCCAGCCCTTTCTCTAATAAGGCCCGTTTCCGAATTCAGAAGCGAGGGTTTTACCTTATTTGGCGTTGCTTTGTTCTGAGAACAGAGGGTTATCTCTTTGTCTTCAACATCCATCCAGCGTTTGACCCATCTGTAAATCCCCAGGGTTCGGTCCTTTCGCGTTTCCGGTGCCGGCGGATTTTGCAGGCAGTATCGTGTGTTGAGTACCAGGTAGAGTCCGTTGGTCACGGTATTCTGCAGTGGGTTGAGCAAGGAGCAGCCGTCTTCCGGTGTGCCCACAGGTATTTCGCTATCAGACGGTTTGCAGGATGCCTGCGGGCCTGTGTTCAGACCTGCAAAAGCGGAATTCCAGACGCCACCGGTGAAGCGTGGTTCGAAACGGTACCAGTTTGCGGGCGGGGTGTTGAGACAGGGGATGCAGGAAAGCTCTGTAGTGGCCATGTGCCATACCGCCGTCGCCTGATCCATATGCTTTTGCAGACAGTCGGCCGCATTATTCATGAATTCCGTTTCGTCCGGTTGCCCCAGTATTTTGTAATTCTTTGCAGCGTTGAGGAATGCCACACCCCACCAGCCAAAATCATCCCACCAGAGTCCCTCGTGCTCCGCCCTGGCCCACACTGTTTTGATTTTTTCCCCCAGGTCAACGCCTTTTTTTGAGTCCTGGGTGATGGAGACATAATCGATCAGGGTATCCAATGCGTTTCCCTGATACCACATGATCATATGGTTATACTCCGGATCTCCAATGTAAAACCATGCATCCAGAAGTTTTTGGTATTCCCGTTCCGCGGTCTGGGCATAATCGACAGCACCGGTGGAGTCAATGAGCAGTGTTGCCCTATTCATGATTTGAGGATTGCCTGCGTCACCGGATAAAACCGTTGCCTCGTAGGTAAATGTATTGTCTTCCGGATCATAGAAAGGATTTTCAAGGGTCATCAGAAAAAGGTTCAGCTTCCCCGTGTCCGTGTAGGCGCTAAGAGATGCATTGGGCGGTGTGCTCTCGAAAATGTCGTTCCAGTTGGTGGCCATGGACACGGTCGACATGATTTCGGAGCCATATCCGGGCGCATGCTGAAGGTGATACAGTTCACGATACATATGATTCATCTTCAACAGATATTTGCCATCTTCGTTTGAAGGGACAAAACTGACTAAAGGGGACACCTGTGCCCAGGACCAGCAGGTTTGGCCGGGGTTAAGGCAGTTCGGCAGAAGGGTCAGTTTGACATTATCAAAGGCGAGCGGATTGGTCGGCTTTTTATCCATGGTCCAGTTGTGAAGGGTAACGGAGAGAAATATAAGACGGTCGTTTTGGGCATCGTAATCAGGGTTTCCAAGGGTCAAATACATGCCGTCTTCAAGCTTTTGCCCGCTGACCAGGCAATCCAGGAGAGCGTTTGGATGGATGTTGGCGAAACGGTTTGGCCACACACTGTTGATGACCTCGGAGATTGTTTTCTCTCCGATAGTCCGGTCCGGTCTTTCAGCAAACCAGGTAACCGATTCCGATATGTTTTCCATCACCAGCGAGTAATTATGTGTTATCTCCAATGATGAGGCGGATACCCCGGGCGCCTCGTCCGGTATCAACAGACCGTTGTCGGAAAGGAGAATGAAATACGATTCCTTTTCCAAGGGTTTGAAACCGTCGTTGTTATCACTGCATGCGGCAATCATTGTCGCAACCACTGCAAACACCAGGAAAGCAAAGCAAAGTCCTTTTTTCATTTTATCCACTTGTCCTCTTTCTAATGAAGCCTGCCATGATCGGTTTTTCATGCCGATTTTCCCGCTCCCAACCGGCTCAGGAGAGGTTCCATAAGAACCGATCCACAGATCACCATGATGGCCAGGATCCCCCAGGGGGTGATGGTTTGGTTGAGGATGAACACGGCCAGGCATGCGGCGA
>ERZ889078.1582-NODE-1582-length-17745-cov-5.454946_pt1 | contig 17745 bp, 11 predicted proteins | sample MGYA00521266_ERZ889078 | MGnify/ENA primary metagenome ERZ889078 (study PRJEB32303, sample SAMEA104408618) | aquatic metagenome | biome: Brackish water; feature: Pelagic; material: water | place: Baltic Sea | collected 2014-06-16T06:34:00 | depth 76,534 m ...
GGCGTTGATGAGGCCGAAGCCGTGCGCGAAACGGTTGCCATCCTTAAGCAAGCAGACCTCGCGCCTTTGGATGTGTCTGGCTACGGCACGCTGGAAGAGCGGTTGGAGGGCGGCGACGAGATTGATGACGAAGAGCGTGGACTGATGGAACGCGCGCTGTCTGAAAACTCTGTGATCGTTGCGCAGATGACGCCGTTTTTTGACTGAAACGGCTTCGTCCGGTGTGGCTGTTCTGCTCAAGCCGCAATCATGCCGCAGCGCGCCTGCCAGTTCTCCCTAGCATATCGAGCAAAGGGATCGTCTCATAGCCTTGGATCACAAGATGCGGAGCACTTGTTTTGAGCCATGGCTGCTCGTGGAAATGGGTAAGAAGTCTGCAATCCTCTGCTCGGATCAACCTTGGCATGCCGATGTCCAGTGAGACGCAAGACGTGATCGCACGCCGAAAATCCATAAGGGCCGCGCGCCCATCGGTCAAATTTCGGGCCTCAGTCAGAACGGTTTCATCGCTAAACAAATACTCCACCTCATCCCCGGAAATGGCGACAAGTTGGTCGGACGAGACAAGAATATCGGTTTCCGCGCCAAAATAGGGTGCGCGCAGCATGACCGGGCTGAATGAGCCACGGCTTGGCAAATCCATGTGGAGAAGAGATTGCAAAACGGCATAATCCCCATCTTCGGTTAGCAAAAGATCGCCGGCACGAAGCTTGCCTGCCGGGCAAGGCCCATTGGCTGTTTCAATCGGCGTTTGCAGCCCGATCCAAGGCGCGCGCTCGGGCAGATTACTGCCGTCCATCAAACCAAACCATAGGACCGACCTGTGGCGCACGATCTCGTCAGCGCCTTGGCAAACGCTCAGCAAATCTTCCATGAACATCGGCATGGGGTCACGGCCACGGGTTTTTCGGCCTTTGCCGTGGCCCGGTTGTTCAAGTGATAGTGTCCAGCTTTTTCCCGGACCGTCCCAACCAAAGGATATGCGGCCAACGCCATGACTCGCGAGGCCAAGGTGCCCCGGCAATACGTGGCGCATCAAGCGATCACCCTGCCGATGCATGACCACCACGCCAGCCTGTTCATCGACAAAAATGGAAAGCGCCCGCGGCCAGCTTTTGCTGGTCTTGAAGTCGATCAAGATTGCTGACCCTTCAAGCGGCAGTTCAAACTCCAGCACCAGAGTTGCCTTTGCCAATAGGGACACGCCTTCGGCGGCCTCCAGTGGCGATGATCTATCTGAAAGGACGAGCCAGCTTGTCATCCCGCTATGCAGACTGTCCTGAAGCCAGCAAAAGCTGCGCCGCATTGGCCTGCAAGGTGCGGCGTGCCGCAGCGCTGTAGCCATGGCCCGTTTCCGGGTTGATCTCAGGGAAAAGGGCACAGATTTCAGCGACGATATCGGCCTCAAAGCTTTTGGTCGTTTGCGGGCCGGGCAAGAAGCTTTCGGTGGGAAGTCCGGCAGAAAACACCACCTGATGGCGATCAAAGAGCAAGTGGACATACTCCACCTCGCCCCCTGGGACAGCCAAAACAGAGCGGCCATTCACAAGGTCTTTCGCCGCTACCAATACCTCGGATTCGCCGAACAGAAGTTCCGCCAAGCTGTCGCGAATGAGAACGCGGTGCAAAGGCGAGACCAAAAGATCGCGATGCAGGCCAAAGGTATTGGCCCGGATATGGATCGGCGCAAAACACCCTTCAGCAGCAACCCGGCGGCGACCAATCCAGCGCAAGGGTTGCGGCCCCTCGTCATGCGTGATGACCAGATCGCCCGCTTGCAGGCTTTCGACAGGCACTTCGCCATCGGGCGTAAGGATGCCCGTTCCCGCCACGAAACAAGGGATTGAGTTGATGGTGACAAAACCAACGTCAGAATTGCCCAAACCATCCTGGATGGTATAGGTAAAGGTCTTTGTTTCAAGTTGCCCGTCACCAACAAGCGTGAATGTCCCATTTGCGTTTAGGGTGATCTGTTGGCCGGATGGCAACGTCACCGTAGAGCCCGCCGACACCGCAACATTATTGATGTGGGTGATAACAAGAGAAGCCCCCGGACCGCTGATGTCATTGCCCAAGACGTCAATTGTTTTGGTGCCAAAAGGGTTGAGGTTAACGCTGTCGTCCATCGCAACCAAGACGGTTTGCACGGAATTGGCTGCGATCAGGAGGTTACTGTCATAGGATGAGTCTCCGGCATCGGCGACACCGATACGGATCGAGTTCACCATACCAGCGTTTACAGGCATCGTCAGTGTCAGTGTGACGGTAAACCCATCCATTTCCGTATTGTAGCCGTCGGTGGTGTTGTTAATAAAAAGGTTCTGCTGGGTGGACCCGTTGATGTTGTTAACCGAAGTTACCCCATTGCCGACGGTGATCGGAATATGGGTGCCGTTGACCCAGACACCCACCACATCGTTGAACTGACTGTTGATGTATTCGGGGTATTCTTCCGAGGCAAAGACGAAGCTCATTGTCATCGTGTCACCCGTTGGGGTGAAGTCTATATCCAGCCAAACCGCATCATAGGTGTTTGTTCCCGCAATAGCGTTGAACTGGGCATTGTTGTTGGTGCCTGAGGTGTCTGTGGAAGTGCCGGTGGATCGGTTGGGATCCCCGCTGCTCTGGGTGAAACTGGCGGCGTTCCCCGTCGACAAAATAACGCCTGTTTCGGAAGGAACGACACCCGTAGACAAGCCCCCGTTTGAATAGATCGCGGATGAAGCGCTGGGACCGGAATAGGTGGCACTGTTGACCGTGGTACCCTCGCCAAAAATCGCGTTTGCCATGGCCAGTGCCGAAGCATTGGTCTGATATGTAAGCTCGGCACCAGTCGCCATTTTCGCCCCCAACTTTTTGGAGACCGGATCAAACGCCTTAAATCGACCGGTTTTCCCGATCTTGCACTGTCTTATTACCACTCGTTCGGGCGCGTTGGCCCAGCGTTTGCCCTGCCTCAGGACTTATTATTGCTGCCATTTAGGCCTAAAAGTTAGCCATAGTCACGCGCGTTAACGTCTGAGTTGCGCTTGCGCGCAGGGAACGGTGGCAAGGCCGCAACAGTGCGGCTGCGCCTTTGCCAAGTGTTGCGAGGGCGGAAGGGACAAGGTATCGCTTGGCTACTCGATAGATGAGGGAGACCGTCTAGATGCCCGCCGATATAAACCAGCAACCCATCGACCCCGCCGCAATCACCGCCGCGCTTGTGCGCTGCCCGTCTGTTACCCCTGTAGAAGGCGGGGCTTTGGTTTTGTTGGAGCGGCTGCTTTCCTCTGCGGGCTTTGCCTGTACTCGCGTTGATCGGGGAGGAATTGCAAACCTTTACGCCCGTTGGGGTCGCGCCGGGGCAAACCGCAGCTTTGGCTTTAATGGCCATACGGATGTTGTGCCCGTTGGCGATGCTGGCGCCTGGACCCATGATCCGTTTGGTGCTGTGGTGGTTGATGGCTGGATGTATGGCCGCGGGACCACCGATATGAAATCAGGGGTTGCCGCATTTGTCGCTGCCGCCATTGATTTTACGCGCCAAACCCCGCCGGATGGGGCGATCATTCTGGCGATCACCGGGGATGAGGAAGATGTGGCTACGGATGGCACGGTCGCACTTCTGGATTGGATGGCGGAAAATAACGAGGCAATGAGCGTGTGCCTTGTGGGAGAGCCAACCTGCCCCAATACCCTGGGCGAGATGATGAAAGTTGGGCGACGCGGCTCGCTGACGGCCCATTTCACGGCGCGCGGTGTTCAGGGCCATGCCGCTTATCCGCACCGCGCCAACAACCCGTTGAACGCGATGGTGCGACTGATGGATGGGCTGGCAACACATGAGCTGGATAACGGCACCGAACATTTCGATGCGTCCACTTTGGCCATCACCACCATCGATACCGGAAATCCGGCCAGCAACGTTATCCCTGCCAACTGCCGCGCGACAGTCAATATTCGCTTCAACGATGCGCATAGCGGGGCATCTATCTCGGATTGGTTGCGGGCGGAGGCTGCGGCAATCCAGATGGCAACGGGTGTTGAATTCGACGTGTTGATCAAGATATCGGGTGAGAGCTTTCTGACCCCTCCGGGCGATCTTTCCGCCTTGGTTGCGCGCGCGGTGCAGGCGGAAACAGGCGTCGAACCCGTGCTTTCCACCTCTGGCGGCACATCGGATGCGCGGTTTGTCAAAGACCATTGCCCGGTGGTCGAATTCGGCCTTGTCGGAAAAACCATGCATCAAGTGGATGAGCGGGTAGAAGTGGCACAAATCCACAAGCTCAAAGCAATCTACACCCGCATTCTGACGGAATATTTTGTATGACAGCGCAAATTGAAGTGACCGAAGATATTGTGACCTGCCTTGAGCTGCGTCGCATTGTTTTCATCAATGAACAGGGCGTCAGCGAAGCGGATGAGCGCGACGAGATGGACGCAGCGGCGGTGCATCTGTTGGCCCGCGTGGATGGCAAGCCCGTCGGCTCTGCACGGCTTTTGACCTATGGAGAGATGGGCAAGATTGGCCGCGTTTGTGTTCTCAAAGAGCGCCGCGGCACAGGTCTGGGTGCAGCCTTGATCCGCGCGGCGGTTGAAGAGTTTCGCGGGATGGAAACTGTGAGCCGGGTGAAGCTGGGCGCACAAACGCATGCAATTGCCTTCTACGAGAAGCTGGGGTTTTCGGCCTTTGGGGAAGAATATGATGATGCAGGGATCGCGCATCGCGACATGATGCTTTTGCTGTAAATAACCGAACCATGCGCGTGCGCTTGGCAGGTGACGGCGCGCTTTGCGCGTGCTAGGGCGGGGTTATGGAACAATTGCCCTCAAAATCCCAAGTCCTTCAGTGGTTGAGCGATAACCCAACGCTCACCTCCAAGCGCGATATCGCGCGCGCTTTTGGCATCAAGGGGGGCGATCTTAGAATAGAGCTAAAGCGCCTGCTCAAAGAGCTTGAGGACGAGGGCGCGTTGATGAAAAAGCAGCGCAGCTACCTAAACCCGAGCGCGCTTCCGCCCATCTCGATCTTGCAAGTCTTGGCGCCTGATGCGGATGGCGACTTGTTCGCCCGCGCAATGGAATGGACCGAGGAAGGCGAGCCGCCCAGCATTCTTATCATGACAAAGAAGTCTGATCCGGCCTTGGGCGAGGGCGACCGTATTTTGGCCCGGCTGGAGCCTGTGGGCGGCAAAGACCACGCCTATGAAGCGCGTCTGATCCGGAAGATCGGATCGAACCCGACCAAACTTCTGGGTATTTTCCGTGCAGAATCCGAAGGCGGGCGCATCGTTCCTATCGACAAGAAAAACGATAAAGAATGGCGCGTTCTGCGGGATGGCACCATGGACGCGCGCGATGGTGAATTGGTCGAGGCGGAGCAGGCCGGGCCGCGTCGCATGGGCTTGCCCCAAGCCCGCATTACGGCACGGCTGGGTGACCCGACAGGCCCGCGTGCTGTCAGTTTGATTGCCATCCACCAGCACGGGATCCCCGATCAGTTCCCCGACAAGGTGATCGCAGAGGCCGACGCCGCCTTGCCCGCCCCGATGGGCAAGCGCGAAGATCTGCGCGCCCTGCCGCTCGTCACGATCGACCCGGTTGATGCGCGTGATCGCGATGATGCCGTTTTGGCCCAGCCGGACACGGATAAGGCCAACCCCGGCGGGCATATCGTTTGGGTCGTGATTGCGGATGTCGCCCATTTCGTCCGCCCCGGATCGGCGCTGGACCGAGAGGCGAAAAAGCGTGGAAACTCCAGCTATTTCCCGGACCGCGTCGTGCCCATGTTGCCTGACATTTTGTCCGGCGATCTATGCAGCCTGCATGAAAATGTTGATCGTGCCTGCCTTGCCGTGCGCATGGTTCTTGATGCGCAGGGCCGCAAGATCAGCCACCGTTTTACCCGCGCGATGATGCGCTCGGTTGCTTCGCTAAGCTACGCCCAAGTGCAATCGGCAATAGATGGCAACCCTGATGCCGTCACCGCGCCGCTGCTGGACGAGGTGTTGCGCCCCCTTTACGCCGCCTATGAAGCTACAAAACTGGCCCGAGCAGAGCGCCAGCCGCTTGACCTTGATCTGCCTGAGCGCAAGATCATCTTGTCAGATGACGGCAAGGTGCTTTCGGTCGATTTCTACCAACGTTTTGACGCGCATAAGGTGATTGAAGAATTCATGATCCTCGCCAATGTCGCGGCTGCGGAAGAGTTGATTAAACTCAAACGCCCGCTCTTGTTCCGCGTTCACGAAGAGCCAAGCCCCGAAAAGCTTAATTCCTTGCGGGAGGTGGCTGAGGCTTCGGGCTTTACGCTCGCCAAGGGTCAGGTGCTGAAAACCGCGCATCTGAACCGTCTTCTGTCGCAAGCGGAGGGGACGGATTTTGATGAGCTGATGAACATCTCGACATTGCGTTCCATGGCCCAAGCTTACTACACGCCGGATAATTTCGGGCATTTCGGGCTGGCGCTGCGCAACTATGCCCATTTCACCTCGCCCATCCGGCGTTATTCAGATCTAATCGTACATCGCGCGTTGATTGCAGGGCATGGATGGGGCGATGACGGGTTGACGGCTGCGGATATTGAAGAGCTGGCGGATACCGCCAAACAGATATCGGATACAGAACGGCGCTCGATGGTGGCAGAGCGGGATACAACGGACCGCTATTTGGCCGCTTACCTTTCCGACCGGATCGGCGCGACCTTTGAGGGTCGTGTATCTGGGGTGCAACGCTTTGGCCTGTTTGTGAAGCTGAATGAAAGTGGCGCGGACGGGTTGGTCCCGATCCGTTCGGTCGGGCGTGAGTTTTTCCACTTTGACCCAGATAGCCAGACGCTGATGGGGGCCGATACTGGTCTGACCATTGGCATCGGCCAAAGGGTCAAAGTGCGATTGACCGAAGCTGTGCCAGTGACGGGTGGTTTGATTCTGGAATTGCTGGAGATCGAAGACCGCGCTCTGCCCCCTGGTGGTGGCCAATCCCGTACCCGTGGCGGCCCGCGCAAGCCCGGCAAGGCCGCGGCCAAGGCGCGCGCGATCAAACGCAAGGTGGTGCGGCAGCGCAAATAACCGCCAATATCCACCCGGTTGCCCTCTGGGCGTTGTCAAACGCAGTTGTCTTGCTACATTATGAGCAAAAGAAAAAGCAGGGCAGGCAAATGCGGATAATCCACCATCTGATTGTATGGTGCTTCGGCGCAGGTGCGGCTTTTGCCGCGCCCATTGACCAGCCCACGCGCTTTTTGGGCCAAGCAGGGGCAAGCATGACCGATATTACCACAGTGGCTGATACTCAGGGGCTACAACGCTGGATCGCGGATTTTCGTCGGCGCGCGGCGGCTACGGGTATCTCAGGCACCGTGCTGGATCAGGCTTTGACGGGCCTTTCCTATGACGCAGATGTTGTTCGGCGCGATCGGAACCAGTCGGAATTTACCAAAACGATCTGGGATTATCTTGATAGTGCCGCATCAGACGCGCGGGTCGAAAATGGCAAAGTCGCGTTGAATAAACATGCAGGCGTGCTGCAAAAGATCGAAAACCGTTATGGCGTGGAAAAAGAGATCGTCGCCGCGATCTGGGGGCTGGAAAGTGCATACGGGACGTTTCGCGGTTCGGTGCCCACGATCCAATCGTTGGCAACCTTGGCCTATGATGGCCGCCGTGCCGCTTTCTTTGAAGGGGAGTTGCTTGCCGCACTCAAGATCTTACAATCAGGCGATACGGTTGCCGCCAAAATGCAAGGCAGTTGGGCCGGTGCCATGGGCCATACGCAATTCATGCCAACATCCTATCTAGCCTATGCCGTGGATTTTGACGGTGACGGAAAACGCAATATCTGGGGTGATGACCCGACGGATGCGCTGGCCTCTGCGGCTGCCTATCTGGCCGGATTTGGCTGGAGAAAAGGCATGCCTTGGGGGCTTGAGATTACTTTGCCCGATGGGTTCGACTATGATCTGAGCGGGGAACGCGTGAAAAAACCCGTGGCCGAATGGCAGGCGATGGGCATCCGCACGGCACAAGGGAAAGACCTTTCTGACCATGGTGCTGCGTCGGTCTTGCTGCCGGGGGGCGCGCGCGGTGCGGCCTTTCTGATCTTTGCGAATTTTCAGGTCATTGAGCGTTATAACACTGCCGACGCCTATGTGATCGCTGTTGGCCATCTCGCTGATCGCCTGCGCGGTGCGGCACCCTTCAAGGCGGCGTGGCCCCGTGACCTTCGCGCGCTAAGCTTTGACGAGCGCATTGAGATGCAAGAGCGTTTGACCAAATCGGGTTTTGATACATTGGGTGTCGATGGAAAAATTGGCCCAAACACCATCGCGGCGGTTAAGGCCTTTCAGCGGGCGAAAGGGCTGGTTTCGGATGGGTATCCCAGCTTGGATATTCTAGGGCGCTTGCGCTGAGCAGGGGGCGAATAGGCATGGAAAACATCCCTAGCCGCCACCTGATTAGCGCCACTGTTCGTGGAGCGATGCTAAACGTTACTCAGCGGAAGAGCGCGCCCAGAGATTGATGCCTTCGTCCGACGAGATGCGGTCAATCTCAACCAATTCCGCTTCCGTGAACGCGAGGTTGCCAATCGCACCGGCGCAATCGACAATCTGTTCGGGCTTGGATGCGCCGATCAGTGCCGTGGTAATGCCGCCGCCGCGCAAAACCCAAGCGATCGCCATTTGTGCCAGCGTTTGCCCGCGCGCCTGCGCCATGGCGTCCAAAGCGCGCACGGAGGCAAGCGCGCTTTCGCTAATGGTCGCCGGGTTCAGCGATTTGCCCTGCGCCGCACGGCTGCCTTCGGGAATGCCACCCAGATATTTCTTGGTCAGGATACCTTGAGCCAAAGGCGTAAAGGCAATTGAGCCAACGCCAAGCTCGGCCAGCGTTTCCTTCAAGCCGTCTTTTTCTACCCAACGATTCAACAGGTTATAACTGGGCTGGTGGATGACACAGGGCGTACCAAGTTCGCGCAAAATCGCGACCGCTTCGCGCGTGCGTTTGGAGTTATAGCTGGAAATACCAACATAAAGCGCGCGGCCAGAGCGGACGATGTGATCCAGCGCGCCCATGGTTTCTTCTAGCGGGGTTTCCGGGTCAAAACGGTGGGAATAGAAGATATCGACATAATCCAGCCCCATCCGCTTCAGCGATTGGTCGCAAGAGGCAATCAGATATTTACGGCTGCCAAATTCGCCGTAAGGGCCCGGCCACATGTTGTAGCCCGCCTTTGACGAAATGATCAGCTCATCCCGATAGCCTTTGAAATCTGTCGCGAGGATAACCCCCTTTCCCCCTATGCCGAGGCCGAGTGGCCGCGCTTTTCGCTGTGGGGAATGGGCATCGCAAGCCGCGACATTACTGCGGACGGTTTGCCCGAGGTTATGATGACATCCATGGGCGACCAGCTTTTGCAATTTAACCGCGGCGAGGGCAGGCTGGAAAACGCGCCTTTCGCATTGGGAACATATGCGCATCGGCCCTATATTGGCGATGATGGTCGGCCGAGTACGGGCTGGCATGCCGAATTTGGCGACATCGACAATGATGTGCGTGATGATCTGTTCATCGCTAAGGGAAACGTCGATCAGATGCCATCCAACGCCCTGCATGACCCGAACAACCTTCTTATGCAGGGCGCTGATGGTGTTTTCGTTGAAAAAGGGGAGAGCGCAGGGATTGCCACGACAGAAAGGTCGCGTGGTGCAGGACTGGTGGATTTGAATGCGGATGGGCGGCTGGATATTGTGGTCGTCAATCGCCGCGCGCCTTTGGAAATCTGGGAGAATGCGACGCCAAGCACCGGAAACTGGCTTGCCGTTGCTTTGCGGGGCGATGATGGCAATACGCAAGGCGTTGGTGCCTGGGTGGAGCTGCGCAGCAATAACCGCGTCCAATCGCGCGAGGTGACCGTGGGGGGAGGCCATGCCTCGGGCCAAGCGGTGCCGTTGCATTTTGGCCTTGGTGCCGAAACCCTTGCAGAAGTGCGGGTTATTTGGCCGGGTCACCCGCCGACCGACTGGTTTGAGGTGGCCGCTGGCAAAACGGTGGCCTTTGGCCCCAATGGCCCTATCGAATAACCGCCTTACCGATCAATGGGTAGACCGCTTGGCACCGCGTCAGGAAGCCCCATGCGGCCTGCAATGGCTGTCGGGTCCGTGAGCGAATCCAAAAAGGCCAATATGGCCGCGATCTCATCTTCACTAAGGTCTTGCGCGGGCTGGTGAACGGCCGCCGCAATCGCTTCAACCTCAGCCTCGTCATGGGTTATCGCCCAGTCATCCTTTGACGGCGTAAACGCGGGCAAAACCGCCTGTGGCGTATAGGTTTTCAGGCCTTTGGCGGGGGCCGCGTGATGGATGACGAAGGCCCGAAGGTCTGAATGGGCGCCAGCGTGGCCATAAGGCCCTGTTGCGGTGATGTTTCTAAGCGAGGGGGTGCGAAAGGCATAGGTATCTTGCGCCCGGTTGGTGACGCGCATCCGGCCAACATCCCGCTGGTGTGTCTCAAAACGCTCCGCCTTGCCGGGGCCAAGCTGTGGGCTTCCCATGGCGTTAAACCCTTGATCTGTAAGCAAAGGCCCTGAATGGCAGGTTCCGCAACTGGCCCTGCCATAGAACAGATCTGCGCCTTTGGCGGCCAATGGGGGCAGGGGGGCCTCATCACGCAGCCATGCATCAAAAGGCGCGCTGTCGGATCGCCATTCAACACTCGCAAAAGCGGCAAGCGCGTTGGAAATGTCGGTGAAATGAATGGGGCGGCCGGATTCTATTTCCGGATAAACAGTCTCGAACATGGCCTGATATGCGGCGATCGCGGCGATCCTTGCTGCAATCCGCTCCCAAGCGCCATCAGGGCCGGTTAATTGCCCGGTGCGCACTGCCTTGGCGATTTCATTCTCGGAATAATGGCCTGCCATTTCATCGGGCGAGAGCACCGGAAACATGCTTTGCGCCGAAAGCAGGGACGCAAAGCCGCTCACCATTTCATCTTCCAGAGGGGTCCGAAAGCCGGTGGTGCGGGTTGGATCTGCCTCTATCCGGCCGTCGTGAAAAATGGTGCGCAGGTCAAGAATACCAAGGTTGAACAATCCCGGCGCATTGCGCGGAATACGTTGCTCGGGCAGGTTATCCGGGTTGCCCCGGCGCGCTGGCCCAAGCCCTGTCCCACCCTCACCCAAGGAAAGGGAAACGCCGTCCCCCGTGCCAAAGCGCGGGTGATGGCAGGTGCCACACGAAATGTTACGGTTTCCCGACAATTCAGCATCCCAAAACAGCAATTGGCCAAGACGGACCTCTTGCTCGGAATGGGGCCTGAAATCGCTGTCCTGAAGCGGTTGCGGGCGGTTTTCCGCAAAAAGCGGGCCCCCAAATGCAGCGAGCAGAACAAGCAAAGACAGGTTGAGTTTCATCACATCCTCCGTTGTGCAGATTAAGCAGAAACGCGGCAGGAACGGAACGCAAAAAAAGTGGCTTGTTGTTGCCGAGGCGCGGCGGCTCACTTTTTCGTTTCGTTGTATGTTCCCTGTTGAAATGCCATAGATATAGGGGGGAAATGTAGAAATAGAGACGTGAGTAGGGAATGCGGCGACAGGGCTACAAATGGCTGGGTTTTGCGGCGCTCGTCTTGGGTGCAGGACTGCTTACCTCCATCCCGGCCAAAGCCTTGGACTCGATCGACTTCAAGGTTGTTGGCGGCGATTTTCCCGCTGAAAAGGCGTTACGTTCGGCCTCGCTTTTGTTGGTCGCGCAGGCACAGGGTGCCAACAATGCCCAAGACCTTTTCGCGACCGCGCGGGCCGAGTATGGCCGTTTGTTGGGCGCGCTCTATGCGATGGGGCGTTACTCCGGCGTAATTGAAATACGGATCGACGGGCGCGAAGCAGCCTCTATTCCGGCTTTGGATGCGCCCGACACTATTCGCAACATTACACTTCGCATCGATCCTGGCCCTGTATTCACCTTTTCCAAAGCGAATATTTTTCCGCTTGCGGCTGGAACAGAACTCCCCAAAGCCTACCGTGTTGGCGAAGTGGCCCAAAGCGAAGCCATTTCAAATGCAGCCTCTGCGGCCGTGGACGGGTGGCGCGCAATTGGTCATGCCAAGGCCGAAGTGACCGGGCAAGACATAACCGCAGACCACCGCGCGGCAAAGCTAGCCGCCGAGTTGCAGGTTGCCGCGGGGCCGCGCTTGCTGTTCGGTGAGTTGGCCGTAAGCGGCCACAAGCGGATGGAACTTAACCGGATCATCAAAATCGCGGGTCTTCCGACGGGTGAGCAATTCAGCCCAAAAGAGCTGGAAGACGCTGCAGAGCGGTTGCGGCGGACAGGTATTTTCCGGTCCGTCGCGTTGATCGAAGACGAGGTCGTTACGGCACCGGATACTCTTGGGATTACAGCAAAGCTGCTCGAAGAAAAGCCGCGCCGCTATAGCATTGGTGCTGAAGTGGCCAGCAGCGAGGGGGCTAAGCTCAGTGGGTATTGGCTGCACCGCAATCTGCTTGGCGGTGGTGAGCGGTTCAAGGTTGAGGGTGAAATTGCACAGATCGGCGCGCAAAGCAGCGGCGTCGATTATTTGTTGGGATTCTCGATTGCCCGCCCGGCAACCCTAAGCGCTGACACAACGGGCACCGCATTCTTTCGGATCGGCCATGAAAATGAGGCTGATTTCAGTCAAGATTACATCGAGACGGGGATCGGATTTACCCATTTTGTTTCGCGGGAAATGACCGCTCGGATCGGCCTTGAATATGCCCAGTATCGCGTAAAATACCCCAGCAGCAATCTTGATTTTCGTAACTTGTCGTTGCCCGTTGGCATCAATTGGGACAAACGAAACTCAAACACCGACGCGACGCAGGGCTTTTACATTGATGCGGAAACGGAGCCGTTCTTGGGCTTTGGCACAACGGATTCGGGCTTGAAGTTTGAGTTGGACGCGCGGGCCTATCGCGGATTTGGCGCGAATGATCGATTTACGATTGCAGGTCGATTTCAAGCAAAGAGCATCATTGGCGCAAACATCGACAGGCTGCCACCAGACTTCCTTTTCTACTCGGGCGGCGGCGGCACGGTTCGCGGCCAAGCCTACCAATCTTTGGGGTTTACCTCAACGGTCACGGGCCAGCGTAGTGGTGGAACCGGCTTTTTGGGGATTTCAGTTGAGATGCGGGCAAAAGTTACCGAAAGTATTGGCCTTGTCGGGTTTGCAGACTTTGGCCAGATATCCAGCGATGGGTTGTTTGGTGGCCAAACCGCAAGCCATGCCGGGGCAGGGTTTGGCCTGCGTTACGCAACGGGCTTTGGCCCTATCCGGCTTGATATCGGGGCTCCCGTTTCCGGGGGGGGCAAAACCCCCCAAGTCTATATTGGTATAGGGCAGGCCTTTTGATGCGTGCAATCTGGTTTGCCATAGTATTTCTGCTCGCGCTGCCCTTCACGGCTGCCGCGCAAGACGATCGGGATGCGCTGACGGCCTTTTTGGAAGACAACCTCTCTGGCGCGGGGCGCCAAGTCACGGTGACCGGGTTTAGCGGCGCGTTTTCTGCGCGGGCCGAAATGGAGAGCCTGAGTATCGCTGACTCTGAAGGGGTTTGGCTGACGCTCAACAATGTGGTTCTTGATTGGAGCCGTGCATCCTTGTTGCGCGGCGTTGTCGATATTACGGAATTGCTTGCAGATGAGGTGATCGTAGCGCGCAAACCGATCGCCGAGGCCACTGGCGTGCCGGCCCCCGAAGCGACGGGGTTCGCGTTACCCGAACTGCCGGTATCGGTAAGCATCAAGAAACTGGTCGCCAAGCGCATTCAACTTGGCCCCTCAATTCTTGGGCAAAGTTTTGAAGGATCGCTGGAAGCGTCGGCCAATCTGGAAGGTGGCCAAGGCAATGCAGAGTTGCGCTTGCTGCGCACCGATGCAGGTCCGAATGCCAGCCTCGGCCTCAAGGCGGGCTATGCCAATCTGTCGCGTGAACTGGCGATTGATCTTGAACTGACCGAAGATCCGGGTGGCATTGCCGCAACGCTTTTGGATTTGCCCGGCACCCCATCTGTGACGCTGACAATCGCTGGTGCAGGGCCATTGGATGACTTTGCCGCCAAGATGGACCTGCGCACCGATGGCGCAGAACGGTTACGGGGTGATGTTACTCTGAAAGGGCAGGAAGGCGGCGCCCAAAAGTTTCAACTGGCCTTGGATGGGGACATCGCGCCGCTTTTCCTACCAGATTATGCCGCGTTCTTTGGCTCCGCGGTGGGGTTGAAGGCTGAGGGTCTTCGCAGCCAGTCTGGTCAGGTGGATTTGACCGCGCTTCGCCTCAACACGCGCGCTTTGGTTCTTGATGGGGCAGCGACAATCGCTGCTGATGGGCTGCCGCAGAGGTTTTCTTTGGTCGGTCGCCTTGGTTTGCCGGATGGGACACCGGTCCTGCTTCCCTTGGGGGGAGGGGGTGAAGCCCGTGTTGCCTCTGTCGATCTGAAAATTGGCTTTGATGCCGCAAAAGGCGATGGCTGGTCTGCTGCGATAAGCCTGACGGGGCTGCAACGAGACGATGTTGCGCTTGCGCAGGCCAGTATGACCGGCTCTGGGCGCATCAATCGCCGTGCAGGCAAAGGTGGCCCAATCGTTGGCGGCACCGTGAAATTTGACGCGCAAGGGGTTATGCCGCGTGATCGTGCGATTGCAGAGGCGCTCGGCTCTGATTTTGACGGCAAGCTGATCTTTGATTGGCAAAAGGGCGGGGTTGGTTTGCGCATCGGCAGGCTTGAGCTGTTTGAAGCGGGTTACAATATCGTCACCTCGGCCCGCATCGGGGATGTTGAAAGCGGGTTCCGGCTGCGCGGGAGCGTTGACGCGCGTTATGAGGATTTGTCCCGCCTGTCTTCTCTCGCCGGGCGGAAAATTGGCGGGGCAGGGACGCTCAGCATCTCAGGGCAGGCAAATCCTTTGGGGGGAGAGTTTGATGCGGCCGGCCGCGTAAGTGGCTCCGATATTCGTGTTGGTGTGGCAGAGGTGGACAATCTGCTCACGGGTGCATCAACCATCGAATTTGCGGTCGGGCGGTCTACAAAGGGGACGTTCTTGCGCAAGCTTGATATCAACGCGCAAGATTTGACGGTGGCGGTCTCGGGCAAGCTTGCGAGCGACGGCAGTGATTTGAAAGGGACGTTGCGCTTTGCGAACCTTGAAACCTTAGGGCCAGATTATCGCGGCAGCCTTACCGCAGACGCAACCTTTTCCGGCACGCCGACTTTGGGCCGCATTACTTTGGATGGTCTGGCCGAAGGTTTGATGATCGGCCGAAGGCAAGCTGACGCCCTGACCTCTGGTCAAAGCCGGCTGTCGATTGAGATTGGATTGCGCGGAAACAGGCTTGAGATTGCGAAGGCTGAAATTGGCAACGCGCAGATAAATGCCGCTCTGCTTGGCTATTATGACCCAATCAGAAGTGATCTGACGGCGAATATTGCCCTGCCAAGCCTGACGCCTTTGGGCGTCAATTATCACGGCGCGCTCTCCATGCAAGTAAAAGCGACGGGCACTGCTGACGTTGGTCGGGTCGAATTTGCAGGGCAAGGCAATGATTTGGCCTTGGGAAATACAGAGGCGGACCGCCTTTTGGCAGGCCAAAGCACCCTTCAAGCGGCGGTCAATTTCCGCAATCGGCGGCTTGTTATCGAATCTGCTACCCTCTCAAATCCGCAAATTACGGCCGATGCTACGGGGAGGATCACGGATGACGTCCGACGGGTTCAGTTGCAGGCCAAACTGACAAATCTGGCGCTGCTAGTGCCTGATTTTCCGGGCGTGGTAAGCATTGCGGGAACGTTGTCAGAGGGTGGAGATGGCATCACACTGGATTTGGCGGGCACCGGGCCGGGCGGCATTGATGCGCGCGTATCGGGCCGTCTCGCCGCCAATATGCGTAGTGCCGATCTTGCCATCAGCGGGACAGCTCAGGCCGCACTTGCCGATGCCTTCCTTGGTGAACGGTCCATATCGGGCCAAACTCAGTTTGATTTACGGCTGAATGGCCCCTTGGAATTGTCATCATTGTCGGGCCGGGCAACGCTTAGCAATGGGCGCTTCTCCGCCCCGAACCTGCCGTTCGGGCTTCAAGAAATACAATCATCCGTGACGCTGGGCGCAAACGCCGCGCAGCTAAGTATGACATCGTCGCCTAGCACGGGTGGAACCTTCGGGGTGGAAGGCCGCATCGGCCTGGCGGCCCCCAACATTGCGGATTTGCGTATCGGCCTGCGGAACATCATCTTGAAGGACCCGGAACTCTATGAAGTTTTGTTGGGCGGAGAGGTAACGGTTCAGGGTCCGTTACAAGGCGGTGCTGAGATTGGAGGGGCGATCCAGGTTCGAGAGGCAGAGCTTAGGGTTCCAAGTTCTAGCTTTGCGACGATTGGCTCAGTTCCCGGCCTTAAGCACAAGAACGAGCCTGCGCGCGTTCAGGCTACGCGTGCCAAAGCTGGTCTCTTTGACCTTGGAGCAGCGTCAGAAAACGGTAACGCCGCACGACCATTCAGGCTTAATCTAGTCATAGATGCGCCGTCTCACATTTTCTTACGGGGCCGTGGCATCGATGCAGAACTTGGCGGGCGGGTTACCCTGAGTGGCACGACCGAAAATGTTATCCCAAGTGGCAGCTTTGACTTGATCAGAGGGCGGCTGGATATTTTGGGAAAACGCCTTGTTCTGGATGAGGCACATCTCCGGTTGCAAGGTGGCCTGATCCCGCACCTTAACATCATCGCCACCAATGAAAGCGATGACGTTACCACCTCAGTGGTGATAACGGGCCGCGCGGATGAGCCGGAGATCAGTTTCCAATCAATGCCCGATCTTCCACAAGAGGAAGTCTTGGCACGGTTGCTTTTCGATAGTGGGTTGCAGAACATATCGGCTCTTCAGGCCGCGCAACTTGCCTCTGCGGTGGCCACTTTGGCAGGTAAGGGAGGCGAGGGGATCGTCGGGCGTTTACGCAAGAACTTCGGCCTTGATGACCTTGATCTTGCGAGTGATGCAGAAGGTAATTTGACTCTGAAAGCCGGTAAATACATCTCAAAACGGGTCTATACGGAAGTTGAGGTTGATCAGCAGGGGCGCAGCAAGATCAGCCTGAATCTTGACATGAAAAACGCTACGGCGCGCGGCTCAGTGGGGGCCGATGGTCAGGCGGGCATTGGGATATTTGTCGAAAAAGACTACTGACGCGAGGCTGCCTCAAGCTCGGCATCAACTGTTGCGCCCAGTAAGACAGAGAAAGCCGAAAGATAGACCCACCTCAGCAAGGCAGCAACGGCGCCAGACAGAACCGGGGCAGAGCCTTAAGCTACAAATATCCCTCGGCGCGAAAGCTCAACTCTCGTTCCTTTCCGATGATCAGATGGTCATGCACCGTGATGCCGAAAACCTGCGCAGCATCCAGAATTTGCCCGGTCATGGTGATATCGGCATCCGAAGGCGTTGGGTCGCCAGATGGATGATTATGTACCAAAATCAAAGCGCTGGCGTTCAACTCTAAGGCGCGCTTCACCACCTCACGCGGATAGACCGGCACATGGTCGACCGTACCGCGCGACTGTTCTTCATCGGCGATCAGTACATTCTTGCGGTCAAGATAGAGAATGCGAAACTGTTCCGTCTCCCGATGGGCCATGGCCGTGTGGCAATAATCCAACAGAGCATTCCATGATGTAAGCACCGCCCGGTTCATCACCCGCGCCCGCATCATTCGCTGGGCCGAAGCTTCCACG
>ERZ889078.1587-NODE-1587-length-17717-cov-8.189333_pt1 | contig 17717 bp, 12 predicted proteins | sample MGYA00521266_ERZ889078 | MGnify/ENA primary metagenome ERZ889078 (study PRJEB32303, sample SAMEA104408618) | aquatic metagenome | biome: Brackish water; feature: Pelagic; material: water | place: Baltic Sea | collected 2014-06-16T06:34:00 | depth 76,534 m ...
CCCCGAAGATACGGCGATAAAGCTGGGTTCTGGCAATCATACGCCGCGGCTTGCCGAGTCGATTACGAAGCTCGCCACCGTGCTGCCTCACAAGCCCGCGACCGAGCTGTGCGCTTCCCTGCTCGGGGTTAGTGTCAGCGTCCATACGTCAGAACGGCTCGTCGAGAAGCGATCCGCCTTCGTTTCTTCGGTCAAGACTCGGGAGGCCGACCAGCTGCGACCGCACGACGACACTGGGTTGGCGCGACAGCTTGTGAGACCCGCGGACGCCGTCGCCAAAGCGCCAGAGACCGCCTACTTCGAGACCGACGGCGTTTTTGTGATGGTCCGGGAGCACGACGAAGAGCGCAGCACAGCTCCGCCACCAGGCGCGCGTGGCGGAAAGGGGCGGCGATACGAAGTGGCCGGGCGCGAAGTGAAGAACGGCATTCTCTACACCGGCGATGACTGCGCGATGGAAACCCCACAGCGCGGCTGCCTGCTCGACAAGACGTATGTGTCGCACCTCGGCACGTGGCAAGCGTTTGCGACCCGCGTCTGGCCGGAGATGCTGCGGATGCGCTTCGATCAGGCAGAGAGGCGGGTGGTGCTCAGTGATGGCGCGGAGTGGATCCGAACGTTCTGCGCGTGGCTGCCGTTCACGGTTCTGCTGATTCTGGACCTGTTCCACGTCAAGAAACGCATCAACGAGGTCGCACAAGCGCTGTATCGTGATGACGAACTCGGGCGCCGCCGCTGGCGCGCGGTCCAATACGACCGCGCTGAAGAGGCTCGCATCGATGAGCTCCTGGCCGCGCTGGACGAGGCCGAACCGAAGGGAGCGAACGCGAAAGAGCTGGTGAAGGACCTGCACACGTACATCGGCAACAATCGCGACCGGATGGATTACCCGGCCTACAAGGCCATGGGCCTGCGCGTCGGCAGCGGGGCTGTGGAGAGCGCGAACTTCCACGTCACCGGCAATCGTTTGAAGTTGCAGGGGATGCGTTGGAGCGAAATCGGCGCCGCCGACATAACGGTGCTACGAACGGACCTGTTCAACGGGCGTTGGCGACAGCGAACCGAGGAGATGTTGGCGGCGTGAGCCAGAACCGATCCTGTGGAACCGCGCCCCGCGTAACACCCGTCGCCTGTGACGACTCCTGCAGTGGCGGCTATTGCCGGTTGCCTGGGGGTTCTTGATGACGACAAGCACGATGGTTCTGCTCGCCGCGTTCGGCGGATTCATGATTTGGCGCGTCGTGCAGATGCGACCCAATCCCGCGCGCATCGCCGCCGCGCACGCCGCGCTAGCGCGAGGTGCGTGCCTCGTGGATGTGCGCTCGCCGGCTGAGTTTCAATCAGGACACCTGCCGGGCGCGCGGAATCTGCCGGTGCAGTCCCTCGGCGGTCGGATGCACGAGGTCGGGCCGACCGATCGCGAGGTCGTGGTCTACTGCGCGTCGGGCGCCCGCAGCGCCTCCGCGGCCGGCAAGTTTCGTCACGCCGGCTACACCAGCGTCATCGACGTCGGCGCGATGCGGAATCTGGCCAACCACACCCAGCCGGCTGCGGCGACCGCGCCAGGATCCCCGACAGAGCCCGCTGCGACCGGCGACGAGGCCATCAGTCGCCAACAGCGGCGGCAGCAGGAGCGGCAGCAGCGACGCGACCGGTAGCGGCACACGAAGGTCGACGGTCCTGCGTTCGGCGTGGTATGTGCGCGGCGGGCACCTCCGCCCGCCCTCGTCGTCCCTCACAGGCCTGCACATGACCAACAACGACATCCTCCGCCGCGTCCGGTTCGCGCTGGATCTTAGCGACCCCAAGGTCATCGACGTGTTCGCGCAGGCCGAGCTCACCATCACGGCTGACGACGTGACGAACCTGCTCAAACGCGAGGAAGACGAGGGTTTTGCGCCCTGCGACGACACCACGCTCGCCATCTTTCTCAACGGCTTGATCAACGACCGACGCGGCAAGAAGGACGGCCCGCAGGCCGCTCCCGAGACGCGGCTGAGCAACAACATGATCTTCATGAAGCTCAAGATCGCCCTGAGTCTGCAGGCCGATGAGGTGTTGGCGATCCTGGCGCTCGCCGACTTCAAGATGAGCCGTCACGAGCTCAGCGCGCTGTTTCGCAAGCCGTCTCACAAACACTATCGGCTGTGCCAGGACCAGATTCTGCGCAACTTCCTGCAGGGGCTCACGGCCAAGCACCGCGGTATCGCACCGCAGAGCTGAGCGTTCACGCCCTGGAGTCGTCTTGTGCTGCATCTACAGAACATCGAGAAACGATTTGGTCCGCAGGCCCTGTTTTCCGGGCTAAGCTGGCACATCAAGCGCAGCATGCGCTACGGCTTGGTTGGGCCAAACGGCGCGGGCAAGACGACGTTGCTCAAGATCTTGATCGGCGAGCTGTCGGCCGACGAAGGCGCCGTCGTCAAGGGCAAGGGCGTGACCATCGGCTACCTCGCCCAGGAGGTCGACCCGTTCACGGCAGGCACCGTCCAGCAGAGCGTGCTGGAGGGGGTGCCGGGGTACGGTCACGCGCGCGATCGGGTCACTACGGTGCAGGAGCGCATGGTCACCGACCACGCCTTCGCCCGGAGCGAGGAGGGCCTCAAAGAGCTCGGCCGCGCCATCGATCAGTTTGAAGCGAAGGGCGGCGAGGGGCTGCTCGACCGCGCCCGCGAGGCCCTCGGCGGACTCGGCTTCAGCCGTGAGCAGATGACAGAGCCGGCGAGCGCCCTCTCCGGCGGCTGGCTGATGCGCGCCGCGCTGGCCCGCCTGCTCGTGATGCAGCCGGATGTGCTGCTGCTCGACGAGCCCACCAACCATCTCGACCTCGAGGCGCTGGCCTGGTTTGAGAGCTTCCTCGAAAACTATCCGGGTGCGGTCGTCGCCGTGAGCCACGATCGCTTCTTTCTGGACCGGATGCCCAACCGCATCGCCGACCTGACCCGCAGCGGCGTCAACCTGTATGTCGGCGGCTACGAGGACTATCTGGTCGGCCGTGAGCAGCGCATCGCCTTGCAGGTCGCCGAGAAAGTGCGGGTCGACCGCAAACGCGCGCACCTCGAGAGCTTCGTGCAGCGCTTTCGCGCCAAGGCGTCGAAGGCCAAGCAGGCCCAGGCGCGCGTCAAGCAGCTTGAGAAGCTCAAAGACGTGCAGGTCGACTCTGAGGCCAAAGGCATCGGGTTCTCGTTTCCCGCCGCCGGTCGCACCGGTCAGGAGGTGTTCAGCGTCGAGCACGTGCGCAAGGTCTACGACACCGATCACGGCCCCCTCGAGGTCTACTCCGACCTCAACCTACGCATCGCGCGGGGCACCAAAGTGGCGCTGGTAGGGCCCAACGGCGCCGGAAAATCGACGCTGCTGAAGATCCTCGCCAACGCCACCGACATCCAGGCCGGGGTGGTGCGTCGCGGCGCCAACGTGCGGTTGGAGTACTTCGCGCAGCACCAACTCGAAGCCCTCGATCGCCGGCTGACGGTCTACCAAGAGGCCTCCCGTGCGTCCGGTAGCGACACCGTCACGATGGTGCGCAATGTGCTCGGATCCCTGCTTTTCCAGGGTAAGACCGTCGACAAGACCGTCGCGGTGCTGTCCGGCGGCGAGCGCGCGCGGCTGGCCCTGGCCAAAATGGTGCTGCGTGGGCCGAGCTGCATGCTGCTCGACGAGCCCACCAATCACCTCGATCTACAGAGCCGCGAGGTGCTGGAAGACGCCATCTCCAGATTCGACGGCACCGCGGTGCTCGTCAGCCACGACCGCTACTTCATCAACGCCGTCGCGACCCACGTGCTCGAGGTCCTCCCCGGCGGCAAGACCACGATGTACGAGGGCGACTACGACGCCTATCTGTACCGGAAATCAGGCGGCGATCCGAAGTTGATCGAGGCGCTGTTGCGCGGTGAGACGGTCGATCTCTCGGCGGCCGCCGAGCCCGTGGTGGTCGCGGCGAGCGGCGTCGTGGCCGGTGACGCAGGTGACGGCCTGTCGCGGGCGGAGCTGAAGGATCGCAAGCGCGCGGAGGCGACGCGGCGCAACGAGCTGTCGCGCCGCACCAAACCGCTGAAGCAGCGACTCAGCGCGCTGGAGACGGAGATCGCCGCCTGGGAAGCGCGCCTCGCCGAGATTCAAGCCGCGCAGCTCGATCCTTCGCTCTATGAGGACGCGCTCAGGGTCCGCGCGCTGACGGAGGAGTTCGGCCGACTCACCGCCCAGGTGGAAGACGCCATGGGCCAGTGGGAGGCCTTGGCGATGCGGATCGAGGCCGTTGAGGAGGAGCTCGCGGAGGAGCTCGACAGCGCGGACTCGTGAGCGTCTAACCCGGACATGCAGGCTTTCAGCGCGGAACCGTCGCCATCGCGCCCCGCGCGCTGACGTGCGCTCGACGCTAGGCGCGACGCCGGACGACAACCAGCCCGGCGAGCATCAACATCGCCGCCAAGAGCATGCCGACCGACGATGCGCCACGCCGCGTGGGCGTCGCCGAGCAGCCTGAATCGACGGGGCCGCTCGGCGGATTGCAGTTGACCTCGATGGCGTCCGCCAGGGTCGCCGTGCCGCCGTTGAGCTCCGCGATCATCGGCTGCTTGCCAGCCGCGAGGCCGGCCGGGACGACCGCCGTGAGCTTCGTCGACTTCAGGATCGTCACGTCAACCAACGGGCGTCCACCTGCCTGCAGCGTGATGCCCTCAGCGAACCCACTACCAAAGACCGTCACCTGCGTCGTCGCGGCGCTGGAGACGCAGCGCGGGTCGACCAAGTCGAGCTTCAGCTCGCCAACCCCGATGTTGCCTGCGTCCGCACCCACATCGACGGCGACGTCTGGCGCCGGCGCCGCCTTGATCTCGATCGCCTGGTCCTTGAAGCCAACCTGGCCATTGGGGTTCTCGACCACCACGGCGTGTTTGCCGACGCTCAGGCCCGGCAGCACCGTCGTCACGATCTTGTTCGGCGTAATCGACGTCACCGACGTCTTGGTGCCGCCGACCTTCACGACCGCGCCAGCCTCGAAGTTCTCGCCGATGATCTCGATCTCGCTCGGCTTGTCCGACGGGATGCTGGGTGGGGTGACGACGCTGATGACCGGCTTTGGGGGCGGCGCCACCGCGGTGTCCTGAGGCGGCAGGTCCGGCATCCCCACGTCGGCCGTGGCCCCGGAGTCCACCGCGCTGCCCGTGTCGGGCGTGGTGCCCACGTCGGTGCTGCCAGCGTCCGTGCTTCCCGCGTCCGTGCTTCCCGCGTCTGGCATCGGCGTCGTAGTGGTGCCTTTGACGCCCATCCGCAGGCGGAAGTCGCCCTTCATCTGGATGAGGCCGTTGTTGAGGTCCTCCACGAACTTCCATTCCTTGTTGCCCGAGCACGTGCCCAGGGGCCACACGATGTGCATCAGCTGCGTCTTCGGCGTCGTGGCCGTATCGGTGAGCGCGGCGAGCTTCTGGCAGCCGCAGCCCACATCAAAACCTCCGATCGACAGCTTGGCGCAGTCCGTCTTGCCCCAGTACGCGCTCAAATCGGTCGCCGGGCTGTTGATGCGGACGACGACGCGGATGTTGCCCGACGTGATCACCGGCGGCTTATCGCCCGGTTTTGCGCCGCTGAACTCGTAGATCATCACGGTGTTGCCCTGGATAGGCGTGCCTGGTTTGGCGGTCACGGGGTTGAAGAAATCCGCGGTGCCGATGGTCCACACCGGTTTGGTGCTAGACGGGGATGAGGCGTCGCTTGTGTCGTTCCAGATCTCAATGCTCGCGTTCATCGTGACGCTGGTCGGATCTAGCACGGACGTCGCCGCCGCCATGACGAGCTCCACGCTGACGATCTCAACGGGGTACTGGTCCGTCTTTGGCCGAAACAACACGCCGAACGCCTCGCCCTGCACAAAGCCTGGGTGCCCGTACTGTGGATGCATCTTGGAGCCGGCCAGGGCGCCCAGGTCCTCCGGTCCGTCGTCGTACTTCCAGATCACCTTGGCGCTGGCCGTCGAGACGAGCAGACACGTCGCGACGACGAAGCAGGCCGTGAGCGCCGGCAGGCGATTGAGTTGGACGTGCATGATGACTCCGGATCAGCGGGGAGGTCGGCATCTTACGTGTCCCGCGTGTCAACACACAAGGCTGGCGTTGCAGCCGCGGCCGAATCCCGGCTGGAACGTCGACGACGCAGCGACCAGGCGCAGCTTGACCGGGCCGCTACGTTTGTTGAGGCTGCGGCCATGAGCTTTCGAAGTTGGACCGACGTTCGAGGACACACCGCCCAGATTGGCGTCCTGCGCCGCATCTGCGCGAGTCAGCAACCGGCCCACGCCTACCTCTTTGAGGGTCCGGATGGTGTCGGCAAGCGGGTGGTGGCGTGGGCGCTCGCCGCGCGGTTGACGTGTGAGGCGCCCAACGACGTGAGCGGTGCCTGCGGCGCCTGTCGCTCTTGCCACGCGCTGCAGCGGGGCGAGCACCCTGACCTGACGCTTCTGGAGCGAGACGGCGTCAGCATCCGCATCGGTCAGGTGCGTGACGCGCTGAAGCCGCTGCGATTTGAACCCGTGCTGGGTCGCGCCAAAGTCCTGATCGTCGATGAGGCCGACACGCTGCGCGAAGAGGCCGCAAATGCGCTGTTAAAGACGCTGGAGGAGCCGCCCTCGCGGACCCACTTCATCTTGGTGACGGCCCGCTCCCAGCTCCTGCTGGGTACGATCCGGTCGCGAAGCCAGACCGTGCGGTTCGGCGACCTCGATAGCGCCGACATCGAGGCCGTGCTCATCGCGGAGGGGGCCGACCCCAGCCTCGTCGCCATGGCCGCGCCGCTCGCCGAAGGCAGCGTGTCGCGCGCGCGCACCCTGTGCGACCCGAAGTGGCTGGCCGCTGTGGATCGCCTCACAACCTTCATTTTGGGCCTCGGCGCGGGTGATCCCCTCCGGGTCGCTGACGCCGTCGCCGGCCTCGGGCGCACGCTCGAGGGGCTGACGTTGCATGAGAGCCCGGATGACTCGCCGCTGACAGCGTCGCCAACCGCGACCGCCGCGGAGGCCAAAGCCCTCGCCACGGCCGAGCGCAAGGGCGGGCAGCCAGCCACCGTCAAGGCGGCGCCGACCGCTGTGGTGACCCAGCTCAAGGGGCTCGATCGTGTCGGGCTGCGCTGGGCGCTCGATGTCACCCGCACGGTGCTGCGCGACGCGATGTTGGTAGGTGCGGGCGTGCCGGTGCACACGCTGCCCTTGGCGCGCCACGGCGAGGCTCTGGTGGCGCTGTCGACCCGCGCTGAACCAAGGGCCATCGCCGCCGCGATCGACGTGTGCCTCGCTGGCGAAGCTGGCCTCGTGCTCAACCCGAACGCGCGCTTGGCGCTCGAAGCGGCGTGGTTGGAGATCGATCGGCTGATGCGCTGACGCACCGACGCTGATTCAGTGGCGATGATTCACTGGCGCCAATCCGCGACCGCACCCGTCACTCGCCGCTCGGACGTTAGAACTGGCTGCTGCCGGGCCGCATGTGGCCGAACAGCGCCTCGTGCAGCTCGATCTTGATCTGGCCACAGTTCCTCGGCCGATCCGCAGGCTTTTTTTGCAGGCAGTGCAGGATCACCGCCGTCACAGCCGGGGTCAGCGCCGCGTTAAACTGGGTCGGGTCGGGCACCGGCTCCAACGCGTGGGCCACGAAGATGTTGCCCTCGAAAAATGGCAGCCGGCCCGTGAACATCCGGTAGAGGATGACGCCGAGCGCGTAGATATCGGCCCGGTGGTCGACATCGGAGCCGTCGATCTGCTCCGGCGCCATGTAGTACGGCGTCCCGGCGAGCACGCTCTGCTCGCCGAAGCCGTCGTCGAAGGCGCGAGCGAGCCCAAAATCCAGCAGTTTAGCGGTGCCGTCGACCGCGATCAGGATATTGTCGGGCTTGATATCGCGGTGCAGCATGCCGTGGCCGTGGGCGTGGTCCAGCGCCGCGCAGATCTGCTCGATGACACTCATCAGAAAGATCCGATCGGCCACCGGCTCGTTGACGGGCATGTGCGCGGTCAGCGGCAGGCCCTCCACGTACTCCATGGAGTACCAGGGCACCCCGTCTTCATTACCCATGTCGTAGATGTGCACGATGTTCGGGTGGCTCAGGCTCGCCGCCATCTTGATCTCGCGCTCAAAATAGCGCTTCGCCACGTCCGACGGCATGGCCCCATCCAGCATGAACTTCAGCACCACGACACGGCCGAGCAGACTGTCCGTGGCTCGGAAGACGACACCATTTCCGCCCTGGCCAAGCTGCTCGAGCCCCTTGTACCGCCGGCCGAGGGACACCGGCACACCTTCAGGCCAGCCGTCGATGTCCGTCTCTACGCCGACCTGCTTCGCCGGTGCGGCCCGCGCAACTTTGCCGTCCACATACGCCACGGTGCCTTCGGGGAAGGCCTCCGTCGCCTCCGCCTCAACCGCGCTCGCCACAATGGGTCTGCGCGCACCGACCGGCGTGATGAACGAGAGCTGCTCTGCGTCGCCGTCAGGCATCTCAAAAAACTGCTGGCGCAGGCTCTCGAACCATGTCGTGTCTGGGTCTTCCGTGTCCATCTGATTGGTGATGCGCTCGAGGATCAACCGGCCCAGCCGCGGCTGCCGCAGCTCGATGCAGAGCTCGGCCGCTCGCCGCGACACCGCCACGCGGTCGGCGTCAGATTGGGGCGCCTGGAGCCACCGATACAGATTGTGCAGCGCGCCCTTGGCGTCGCCCAGCTCCTCGCGCAGGTCCGCGGCGAGCTGCATCGACTCGGCGAAGTGGGGGTTGGTCTCCGGGACAGACTCGGCGACACGCAAGGCCTCCGCCGTGTCGCCCTGCGCGGCTCGCAGCTTGATGACCGCGACGCGATCGCCCTCTTTCGTCAAGCAGACGATCGCCCGCTCAATGTCCCCGGACTTGGACCACAGGCGGGCTGCGTCTCGGTAACGGCCCTGCTGCTCCATCAACGCGGCGGCCTCCGCCCGGGCGCCGCCCTTGGCCAATCGCGCCGCCGCTTCATCTAATCGACCCTGCTTGATGAGGACTTTGGCCACGAGCTTCACATCGTCGGTCCGCTCAAACGCCGCCAACGCCTTGTCCCACTCGTCGAGCTTGGCCCAGGTCTTGCCCGCAGCTTCCCAGTCGCCTTTCTCTTCCCGCACTTCCGCGCTGACCTCAAGCGCCCGCCGCGCCTCGCCGCCCTTGCGAAACATCTCGACGGCGTCCGACTTCATCCCAGCGCGCATCAACAGATCCCCTGCTTCCACATGGCGCTTGAGACGGTTGGCGATCTTGGCGGCCTCAACGAACTGGCCAGCGTGTCCCAGGGCTTTGAGCAGCCCGGCGTCGTCGTCGCATTTGCGGTAGCAGAAGGCGGCGCTGTCCCAGTCCTTCGCGGCCGAGAAACACGTCGCCGCCTTGTCCCACTTCTGGGCTTTACGCCAGGCCCGACCTGCGTCGAGCTTGCGACCTTCACGCTCAAACAACTCGGCGGATCGCTCGAACAAGCCGTGGTCGGTCGCGATGCGCGCCGCCGCGACGCCGTCGCCCTGCGAGAGCGCTTTTTCAACCGCGCGGGTGCCTTTGGTGTCTTCTTGGTGCGAGAGGCGCGTGACCCACCAGCGAATAAAAAAGCCGCCTCCGCCCAAGACCAGGACAGTGACGATCGCGCTGACTATTCGGGGGTCGAGGCCTAGTTCATCCATTTTTTTTGGCGCAGCTGAGAGGTGAGGGCTGCGACAAGATAACGCACGTGTGAGGGGATGACGAGTTTCCTAACCCCAAGTGTTGCGTTCGATGAACTGCTACGGTTCGGCTGCCTAACGAACGGTCGTATCGGCCCGAGACCCAGGGCTCAGCGGTTGACAACGAGCGTGCGCGCGGCGTCTGCAAAAACGACCGTCGCCTTGGTGCCCATCACCAGCTCGACGACGCCTGGGCCGAAGGTCTTGTGGTCGATGAGCAGGCCCTTCTCCGCGACGAGCCGTGGCGAGTAGGGCGTGGCGCTGGCGTGATCGCGATCGCCAGCGAGGCGCTCAAAGCGCTCCCGACTGAGCGTGACGTCGTCCTTGCGCGGCAGCGCGCGGCGACTGCCGACCCCGGTGGCGGGTTTGCGCTTGGTGGCCGCGGCTTTGGTGAGGCGATACTTGTGCTCAGAGCCGCAGGTGTTGCAGCGCACCATCGCAGGCATCTCGGCGACCATCGCCATGATGGTGTGGGCCAACTCCGCCTTGCACTTGCTGCAGGTGGTGTCGATGTCGCGGCCGACCGCGGGAAGGGTGTCGCTCTTGCGCAGGCGATGCAGGGTCATGCAGGTCTCCAGGGGATGGGCGAAGGAAAGCAGGGTCGGGGGAGGTCAGTGGTCGCCGCGTGAGTGTGGGCAATCGGGTGTGAGCGATCGGGTGTCGGCGATCAGGTGTCGGCGGTCGGGTAGGACAGTCTGAAGGCTGCCGGTCGTTGCGGTCGTCGCCTGAGCGAGCGGGTAGGGGTCAGCGAGACCGGCCCGGCGACGGCTGCGAACCATAGCGGTCACGCGCCTTGTCAGCAAGCCAGCGCGCACGAAGTTGCGGAAGCTGACCGGTCTGCGCCGGTGCTCGGCCGTGGTGGGATCGGCGCACGACATCGCGATCGCTTGTCGGTCCGGGCTGCGCGGCGCTACTATTGGGCGGCGTGCCGGTCCCGCCGTGCGCGCACGGCCGCGCCTCAAACTGTTGCACTTGGAGGTCTGAATGTCCGATCGAAACACGCCAAACCTGCGCTCCCGCGGCCGGGTCGTCGCCCGCCAGCCAGCCGATTCACGGGTTTGGCTGAGCCGCATCGCGCTCGCCGTGATGCTCGCGCTGACCTTAGGTGGCTGCCAATCGATAAAGCTCACGGTCGACAAGATCCGGATGAAGACCATCGGGATTACGGTCTGTGATCCCGAGAAGGGCTCGGCCGAGTGGGTCCTCAACGAGGCGCTGGAGGCCGCGCGTGACGACAACGCGGAGCGCGGCTGGGAGCGCTTTCAGAAGGTGCTGCACTCGTCTGAGCGCTCTCCGAACGCGCTGCGGAGCTGGTACACAGGTGCGTGGCCCCGGATGCGGCGGCAGGCGAACGACTACAACATCGACAACGACGGCTGCTTCAAGATCATCAACCTCAAGGAGATGGTGAAGTCGATCGGCGGCATCGCTGGCCTGGAGTTCTACATCGTCAGCAAGAAGAAGGAGATGCCGACGCCTTGCGCCGTGTATCTCGACGAGGAGCACAACGACGCCTGGCGTGTTCGCCGCTGCAGTCTTTGAGGCGCCATGTTGCGGATCGCCCTTGAACGCGGGCTCTCAAGCATGATCGCGAAGTGGATGCTGGACGGGCGGGCCGACACCGTGCTCGACCGCGTCGTGAAATCTGGCGCGCTGCCGCCGGCGGAGATCGCCGCCCTGCGCGCGCAAACCAACGCGCGGCTGCAGCAGGTGCGCGACGAGGGTGCCCCCTACGCTGACATGATCGCGGAGGCGCTCGGTGGGGTGCGGGCCGCCCTGCCTGATCTGGCTGCGATCCTGCGCAGCGCCGATGGCTCGAACGCGCGGGTTGTTGCGGCGGCGGTGGCCGATGAGCTCGCTCGCAGGGCCTCCGGCGCGGCGCGCGCTGCCGCGAAGCAGTGGCCGTCGGACGTCGGCTCGCCTGCCACCACCGCCGCTGCTGTCGCGCCGTCGCTCACGCCAGACCCACCTGCGGACCCGCCTGAGGAGGCGTCCGCATGAGCACCATCGCCAAGATCCTGAACTTGCCGCAATACGCGCGGAACGTCGGCCGTCTGCGCGTCATGATCACGGTGATCATCCGGCACGGCTTTGGCCACGTCCTCGAGCGCGCCGGTCTCATGCAGGTGCTGCGCGTGGCGCCGGGCCTGCAGGCAGACAAGACCGTCGCCAACAAGATCTGGGAGGTCCGCGTTCGGCTGGCGTTGGAGAGCCTCGGTCCCACGTTCGTCAAGCTCGGTCAGATGCTCGCGACGCGCCCTGATCTGGTGCCGATGAGCCTGATCTATGAGCTGCGCAAGCTGCAAGATGACGTGCCCGCGTTCGCTTTTACAGAGGTGGAGCAGCTCATCACCGCCGAGCTGGGGATGTCGCTCGCGGAGGCGTTCGCGTTTGTGGACCCCGAGCCGCTCGCCGCCGCCTCCATCGCCCAGGTGCACCGCGCGCGCCTGAAGACGGGCGAAGAGGTGGTCATCAAGGTCCAGCGCCCCAACCTCGACGAGACGATCCGCACCGACCTCGACCTGCTGCGTTTGGTGGCCGGCCAGCTCGAGGAGCGCGTGCCAGAGGTGCGTCAGTTTCGGCCCCTGGCCGCCGTCGAGGAGTTCGCGCGCAACCTCAAGCGGGAGACTGATTTCGGTAACGAGCTAAACAACATCGAGCGCTTTCGCCGCCAGTTTGCGGGCAACGAGAAGGTGCATGTGCCCGCGACCTACCCGGCGTTGTCGACGCGCTGCGTGTTGGTCATGGAGTTCATCGACGGCGCCAAGATCACCGATCTGGCGCAGCTGGAGGCGTGGGGGCTCTCAGGCGCCGCGGCGGCGAACGTCGGCATCGAGCTGGTGATGGCGTCGATCTTCGAGCACGGCTTCTTCCACGGCGATCCGCATCCCGGCAACTTCTTTGTGCTGCGAGACGGCCGGCTCGCCGTCATCGATTTTGGCATGATGGGCGCGCTGGATCGCGACCGCATCGAAGATCTACTCAGCTTCATGGCCGCGATCTTGATGAACGACCCGGAGATGCTCGTCACGCAGCTGCTCGACATGGGCATCATCAACGACGCGGTGGACATGCGTGGCCTGCGCGCCGAGGTGAGCGAGCTGATGGGCCGGTATTACGGCCTCGATCTCGCCAAGGTCGACATCGGCGACTTCATCATCGAGACGTTTGAGACCATCGTGCGTTTCGGCGTCTTCCTGCCGTCGGATCTGCTGTTGATCGCCAAGTCCATCTCCACGATGGAGGGCATCGCCCGCGAGATTCATCCTGACTTCAACCCGATGGCGGAGCTGCGGCCCTACTTTATCCGGCTCTACGTGCAACGCGCGCTCGATCCACAGACCTACTCCCGGCGGGCGTTTCGTGTGCTGCACGACTACTGGACCCTGATCCAGCGCGCCCCGAGTGATGTGCGGGGCACCCTGCGGCGGCTCCACGATGGCGAGCTGAGCTTTGAGGTCCGCGATCCCGGTGTTGAGCTGCAGCATCGCCGCGTTGAGCGCCGCACCAATCGCCTGATCATGGCGGTCTGCTGCGTCACGACCTGGGGGCTCTTCGCGTGGCTGCTGCCGACCGCGGAGCAGCGCGGTCTGCTGTCCGTGGTCACGTGGTGGACCGTGCTCGTCGGCATGACGGGGCTCTGGACCGGTGCGCTGCTCGGCTTCAGCCTGCTGCGCTCACGCGAGCTGTGACGGTAGAAACTCGACGCCGCCACGATCCGTCGTACAAACGTTGGTGATGACGCCGCGCGACGCGGACCCAGTGGAGTGCATGATGGCCTTTCTATCCCCCATCCAGATGACCCCGGTCGGGCGCGACCCGCAGCGCGCGTTCGACCGCGTTCGACGGTGCCTTGCGCTGGCGCTGCTCGTCGCGGCGAGCGCAGTGATGCCGGGCTGTATCGCGATCTCAAAGGACGTCTATAAGCGCGACATGTCGGCCATGCAGCGGCAACAGGACTGGTTGGAGGCGCAGAAAGTGCGGCTGCACAGCCAGCTCACGGACTGCCAGAGCAAGGGCAAGCTGCAATCCGAGGCGCTCGGTCGCTGCCAGAAAAGCGGCGACGATCTGAAGCAGCAGCTCGGCGAGTGCCAAGGCAAGCTCAAGCGCATCGCGGAGAGTTGTGGCAAGAGCGGCGTCTTGCTCAGCCAGTGCGAGCAACAGCTGTCGCTCGAGCGGTCCAAGATCGGCGCGCTAAAAGAGGAGAACGCGAACCTCCGCAACCGGATCGACGCCATCGAAGCGCGGCTGCAAGCGATGCGCGACAGCTTTGACCGACTCCGCAAGCAGCTCGCCGCCCTCGTCGCCAGCGGCAAGCTGCGCTTGGTCGTCAAGGACGGCATGTTGGTGATTCAGATGCAGTCGGACGTGCTCTTTGACTCAGGCAAGGCGGAGCTCAAGGACGAGGCCAAGCCGGTGCTGCTCGATTTGGGCAAGGTGCTGCGGGGCTTTACCGGGCGGCGCTTTCAGGTCGCTGGCCACACGGACCCGCGCGGCGGCGGCGACATCAACTGGCCGCTCTCGAGCAAGCGCGCGCTCAGCGTGGTGGATTTTCTCATCAAGAAGGCCGAGATGCCGCCGCAGATGCTGTCGGCCGGCGGGTATGCGTCCTACCTGCCGACGACGTCGAACGACACAAAAGAGAACATGGCCCGAAATCGCCGCGTCGAGTTCGTGTTGATGCCTGATCTCGGTAAGTTGCTTGAGCTAGCTGGGATCAAACCCACCCAGTAGCGGCGCGTCGCCGGTCGCAGGGCGCGGTGTGTCGTCCGATCGGCCTGCATGTGGTTGCACAGCACATCGGCCCGTGGTACTTCGCGCCTCGCTTTACCGACACTGTTGGTTCAGCGCGCGAGCATCATCGGCGGCATCGCGGTCGGTCGAGCTCAAACGGGGCGTAGCGCAGTCTGGTAGCGCACTTGACTGGGGGTCAAGTGGTCGCAGGTTCAAATCCTGTCGCCCCGACCAGGACCTAACTCAAGCCATGGGTTACGGACACGACGGACCGCTCAGCATCGCGGTGAAACGAGCTTGCGCCGCCAACGTGCGGCGCAAGTTGTTTTTGTGGGCTGCAGGCGGCTTCTGCCGACCGCGGTCGGTTCGCGGCAGCCGCGGCCGGTTCATGTGAGCCGCAGTCAGACGACGGGATGCGCAGCGCCCGACAGCGAGACCCATCGCTGGTCAATCGCCCGAGTGGGCCGAGGAGATGTCATGCTCGAGCGTAATGACCTCATGGAGCAGCGTCTTGCCAAGATCGCCGCTGTGGTCGAGGCGGGACAACAGGCCTACCCCAACGACTTTAAGCCCAGCCACACGGGCGCTGAGCTGATCGCAGGTCTCGCCGACCAGCTCGCACCCCATCCGATCGAGCGGGCCACGGGCACTGCCGCGGTGCGCATGGTGGGCCGTGTCATCGCGATCAACCGCAAGGGCAAGGTCGGTTTTCTACGCATCCGCGATCGCAGCGCCTCGGCCGTGATCGCGGCCCGCCAAGCCGCCAACGTCGCCCGCGAGGCTGCCAACATGGCGCCGCGTGACAGCGACACCTCCACGTATCAGGTGTTCTTTCGCCGCAACGAAGACGAGGACCTCTTCGACGCCCTCCTCAAGAGCGGTCAGTCCCTCGATGTCGGCGACATCGTCGGCTGCATCGGCCTGCCCTTTCGCACGCAGACCGGCGAGCCGAGCCTCTGGGCCACGAGCCTCGACGCCGAGGGCAACCCACTGAGCGGCACGGCGGCTGGTGAGCCTTGCGTTCGCATCCTGACCAAAAGCATCCGCTCGCTTCCCGAGAAGTTCCACGGGCTCACGGACAAGCAGACGCGGTATCGCCAGCGCTACGTCGACCTCATCGTTAACGACGACGTGCGTGCCACGTTCGAGCGCCGCGCTCACATCATCGCGGCGATTCGGGCGTTCTTTCACACACGCGACTACCTCGAGGTCGAGACGCCGATGATGCACAGCATCGTCGGCGGCGCCACGGCGCGGCCCTTCGCGACCCATCACAACGCCCTGGGCATCCCGCTGTTCCTCCGCGTCGCGCCCGAGCTGCACCTCAAGCGGCTGGTGGTGGGCGGCCTCGAGCGCGTGTTTGAGATCAATCGCAACTTCCGCAACGAAGGCATCGATCTGCAGCACAACCCCGAATTTACGATGCTGGAGTTCTACGAGGCCTACGCGACCTACACCGATCTCATGGTCCTGATCGAGCAGCTCTTCTCCGGTCTCGCCCAGCAGCTGCACGGCACCACGGATCTCGTCTGGGGTGATGCAAACGACCCGGACGCGCAGCAACAGATCAGCATGGCGGCGCCGTTTGCGCGGATCAGCGTGTACGAAGGCATCCAGCGCTGGGGCGGGCTCGACGCGGAGCAGCTGCACGACGCGGCGCTGCTGCGGGCCAAGCTCGCGGAGCAGGGCATCACGCTGCCGGCCGCTACGCCCGTGGGCAAGCTGCAGATGGCGCTGTTTGAGACCGTCGCCGAGCCGCACCTGATCCAGCCGACGTTTGTCACCGATTTTCCGGTCGAGGTCTCGCCGCTGTCGCGCAAGAAGGACAGCGATCCACGTCTCACCGATCGCTTCGAGATGTACATGGCCGGTTTTGAGATCGCCAACGCCTTCTCGGAGCTCAATGATTCGGTCGATCAGCACGAGCGCTTCCAGGCGCAGTCCTTGGCGAAGGCCGGCGGCGACGTCGAGGCCATGGACATGGACATGGACTACATCCGCGCCCTGGAGTACGGCCTGCCGCCCACGGCTGGCTGTGGCATCGGCATTGATCGCTTGGTCATGGTGCTGACGAACAACCAGAGCATTCGCGAGGTCATCCTCTTTCCGCTGCTGCGCCCTGAGCAGCGCCGCAGCGAGAGTGGTGACGCGGCGACCCCTGCAGCGCTGACGGAGGGCTGAAGGTTGTACGGCCGGCGGCTGATTTGGTTGCTGAGTCTGGCCGCGTTTATCGCGTTGCCGGAGACGTTGGTTCGTCACCCGGATCCACGGATCGGTTTTCAAGCTTGGATGGTGGTGCAGCTCCTCGGCGTCATCGTGGCGGCGATCCTTGTGGCGGCGATCTTCTCGTCGCTGGGCCTAGCGCTCGTGCGGTTCATGACGTTTCCGGTGCGGGATCGACCCAGCGTCTTCGTGGCGTGGTCCTTCTTGAAGGCCGCGCGTCCGGGCGATCCGCTGTCCGTGCGCATCGGCCGCGCCATCGCGCGTGAGGTCGACGGGCTACAGCGTGACGGCAGCAAACCGGTCCTGCGCCAGCGCGCGTTGGGTGGACTCAGCAGTCTGGCCGTGGCCGCTGGCCTGCTCTGGACGCTCCAGTCCGGCATGTTAGCGTCAGACACCATCGCCCGGGTGGCCCGCAACGTCGCCGTCGCGCTGGGGCTGCACGGGTTCTTGTTGCTCTCGGCGGCGCTCCCGTGGCGACGGCTGCGTGTGGTGCCCGCCATCGTGCTGGCCGCCATCGCCGCTGGCGCGGTCTCCTTCATCTCTCAAGTCCCCGTCATCGCCCGCTGGGTCCACGGCCCCGGTCTTGCCGGCGTGTTGCTGGTCGGCGCGGCCGTCCTCGGTTGGACTGGGACACGACCGCGGCTCAAGCGGGCCGCTCAGGCGCGGCGAGTCGGCTTGGTGACGCTCGCGCTGGGCGCGGTCGCGACGCTGGCCGGCGTCTTCACGCTCGCCACCGTCGGCTGGACGGTCGGCGCCGCGCTGGTCGCCTTGGGTGCCTACCTGCTGCTGTCGAGCCAACCCAAGGTCACGGTGCCGGTGTTTGTCAGCATCGTCGGGGTCGCGTCTGGGACGTGGGCCCTCATCGTCGTGCTGTCGGTGATGGGGGGCTTCGCCGGCGATCTGCGCGAGAAGATGCTGGTGGCCAACGCCCACGCGCTCATCGAACGTCCGGGTCGGGCGCATCCCCTACACGGCGCCGCCGGTCTCAGCGCCAAGCTGCGCGGCGTCGCTGGGGTCGTCTCGGTGAGCCCGCAGGTCCGCGGCGAC
>ERZ889078.1589-NODE-1589-length-17687-cov-7.365302_pt1 | contig 17687 bp, 7 predicted proteins | sample MGYA00521266_ERZ889078 | MGnify/ENA primary metagenome ERZ889078 (study PRJEB32303, sample SAMEA104408618) | aquatic metagenome | biome: Brackish water; feature: Pelagic; material: water | place: Baltic Sea | collected 2014-06-16T06:34:00 | depth 76,534 m ...
CACCCTGCGCCCTCTCACCCTCCGATGACGCCACCCACCTTCGCCTGCGTCAAAGACGGGTGTTCGCGAGACTGCCTGGTCTACCGTCATGGACGAAACGATGATCGAAGCCCTGCAGCGCAGGCAGCACCTCACCGAAGTTGTCAAAACCGTTGTAGGCGGCCCAGTCCCCCGCGATTGGCGCGTGCTGCATGTGGCTCGGCAGCCCGAACGCGTCGACCAGCGCGATGGCGTCGGGCGCGACCTCGTGACACAGCTCGCGGCTCAGCCGGCTGACGGCCTTGCCCATGCGCTGTGACAGCAGCCCTTCGGTGAGAAACCAGCCCAGGTCGCGCTCCAGCCAAGCCATGGCGGCGAGATTGAACAGGCGGGACAGCGTCTGTCTGAGCGCGGGATCACACGTCTCCAACGCCTTGAGACAGCACGCGTAGGTCATCCGCTCACCAAAGGCTTGCGCAAGCGCCTGAACGAGGTCCGACTCCTCCAACATCCACACCCCAAAGAGCCCCTCGCCGCGCTTCTTGCCGTCATTGAGCTTGAGCGCCAGCTCCGCTAGGAGCCGATGCTCCCGGGCTTTGAGCAGGCGTGACACGAAACCGGGATCGCGCAAGTCCCCCGTCAGCGCGCCCTCGACCGCGCGTCGCAGGGTCGACGGCAGCCGCTGGGCCACCGCCTCTCGCGCGATCTGCGCCTTGCTTGCCTTGCCAAGCAGCTCCTTCGCCACCTTCTGCATCAGCACACGATTGTCACCTTCTGCCGTGATGCCCGCGTGCCCACCCACGATGCCCTCACCGAACCGATTCGCGGCCAAGAAGCCCTGCCCGCCGCACCGCTCGCGGCAGGTCGTGGCGGTCTCCTCGGCGTTCCAGGAGATCAGCGTCTTCATCACACAACACAGCAGCAGCACGTCCATGTGGTTGCTGGCGTTGAGCTCGGTGTACTGATCCTTGGTGTGATTGAACGCGATGTTGTACGCGTAGGTCTTAGCCAGCAGCGGCAACATCGCGCGCTGCTGGAGCTGATAGGCCATGATGGGCGTGTCACTCTTGCCCGTCGGCCCCACCGCTAAACGACCGCTGGCGTAGCGGATGGCCGTATCGAGGCACACCTTGGCGCTGCCGAGCGTCATCGCGGCGATGCAGAGCCGGCCGCTCAAGAGCTGGTCTGCGAGCTTGAGAAACCGGCCCCGCTTGCTGCGAACTTCGCTGCTGAACACGCCGCCTTCAGCCATGGTGGATGTCGCGTCGAGCATATAGCTGCGCGGAATACGAACCTGCTCAAAGCCGATCGAGGCGTTGTCGACGCCGTTGACGCCGATCTTGTAGCCCATGTCCCACACCGTCACGCCGGGCAGGACGTTGCGCGCCTTGTCGCGAATCGGCACCACAAAGCCGTGGATGCCCTCGTTGGTGCCGTCATTGAGCAGCTGCGCGAAGACCACGACATAGTGCGCGTGCACGGCCCCGTTGGTGATCCAATACTTGCGGGCGAGCGTCTCCGGCGTGTGGATGATGAACTCGTCGGTGTCTTTGTCGTACGTGGCCGTCGTCCGCATCTCGACGGCGTTGTTGCCAAAGCCCAGCTCCGTCAGGCCAAAACAGCCGATCGACGCCAGGCTGTCGATGTCGTCCAGCAGCAGCGCGTGATGCGTCTCGGTGCCGAGCTTCAGCACCGTTCCGCCGAAGAGGTTGAACTGCACGGTCATCTTTGTGGCGGTGGAGCCATCCATCATGCCGACCGTCTCGTGCGCGGAGAAGATGCGGCGCGGGTTGTTCTGGAAGTCTCGCACGGAGATGAGCTTGTGGTCACAAATCGCCTGCAGTCGCCGCAACGCCAGCTCGCGCTCCTCGGCCATGGCGACGTTGTAGCGCGGCACGAAGAGCTCGCCCTTGAACAGCTCCTTGAGCGCATCACGCGTCTCGATGTTGTCGTGGTCAAGCAGCCGCTGCATCGCAGCGATGGGGAACGTCATGGTCGGTGGCCTCAGCGTTGGCGGTGGCGGTGCGCGGCCGGAGGGTACGTGCTCAGGGGCGCAGTGGGCAGCGGATGGGCCTAGAAAGTAATCTCCGCGACCGTGAACGTCTCCTTCGAATTCGTAAGCCGCAGCGTCACTGACTGCCGCTTCTGCGTTGGCCGGCCATAGTTCGTGTAGACATCGACTTGCAGCGTCACCGCGCCCGTCAACCTCGCCGCTGAGCTGCTGAAGTACTTGGTGCGAATCGTGTATTTCCCCTTCATCGCGCGCCGCACGAGGTACACTTCGGGGCCGTATCCACGGGTGAAATCGCGGCTGACCAAGCCGCCGATCCGGGTGCGATTGTGGCCGTAGTATGCTTCTTCGCCAGAGGGCTCCACGACGTGCAGATCCATGTCGGTGAGATCTGCGTCCCAGGTCATGACGATGCGCACGTCCAGGTCCAGCTGTTGGATTAGACGTTTATCAAGTTGCTTATCATCTACACCAAGCTGCCGCGCTCTGGGCAGCAGATCATTGAACTCCGTCAGCGCGATCAGCTCGATCTCGTCGAAGCGCTGCCACTGCTGCATGACGACCTTGGCCAGCAGCGTCAGGGCGCGCTCAAAATCTCGCTTGCGCTGCGCTTTCGGACCGGATCTCTGGGCACGCAGCGCGATCACGAGCGCGAGGTCTCGATGCGATTGGGGGTCTTCGGGGCGGAGACGCGCGACGGCCGAGAAGATGCCGATGCTCAGGTCCAGCTCGCCGATCTGAGCCAAGCGGTGGGCCAACACGCGCATCAGCGCCGCGTCGTCGAGTTTGAGCTCCGCGATGTTGCTCAGCACCCGGAGGGCGATGGCGGGCTGCTTGACCTTCGCGAAGTGGCTCGCGCAATCGAGAAAGAACGCTGGCGCGGTGCCGTGCTCGTCACGCTGCGACAGGTAGATCCGGTACTGCTTCGCGACCCCCACCGCGCCAATCGCCCGCAGATACGGCGTCTCTGGGTTCCACGGCTTCATGACGATGGTGGCCTCCGGCGCACGCGGACCGCCGCCACCCTTGGACTTCGACTTCTTGCGCATCGCCCCGCGACCGCCCGCTCCCGCGCCGGTCTCCGCCCCCATCGTGGCGGCCGGCGCGCGCTGAGGCTCCGCGCGGTCAGCGTCCGCCTCGCTGGCGGCGCTCGACTTGCTTGGCCGCGGCTTCCTGTCGCCCGGCTTCGGGTGCTTGAAGCGCGTCTTCCACCACGCCACCCTGCCCCGCCAAAGCTTCAGAATATGTGCTAGTTTGCTCTGCTGTTGCGCGTCCTCCCGCTTGGCCCGCTTGTCCATGGCCCGCTGCCAGTCGTCGCGCATCTTCGGCAGGCTCGCCGGCGGCTGCACCTTGTGCTGCACGTACTGATCGAGGCGTTCGAGCACGAGGAGCGAGGTCCCTGGCGTGACGATGCCAAACCGCGTGCCGACCTGCGTGATGGCGTCGGCGTTGCGCTCTGGAAAGATGAGCAGCTCGTCGACCTTCTTCTGCGCCCAGTAGCGCCGCAGCAGCTCCCCCTGGCTCGCATCAGCGCCGCGCAGGGTGACGGTCTCGCGATGCAGCACTTGGCGTCCGCGGCCGTATTGCAGCTCGATCGTGGCCTCGGCGCTGTACAGCACGCCGACTAGGTCAAAGTGCCCCGCGACCGGCTGCGGCAGCCGCGGCCACAGCTCCTCGACGCGGCCTGACACCACCCGCGCGCCGAGGAAGGAGAGCACGGGTTGACCGATGCGCGCCGCAAGCGCCGGAACGTCCGTACCATGCTGGAGTGACAAGGCCGCGCCACCAGTGCGCAGGGCGATGTACCGAAGCATGGCGTGGTTGGCCGTGCTCGCCGCGACGATGGTGTAGGTCGGCGCTTTGAGCCCCAACGGATCCTCGCGGCCGAAATTGGAGATGCCATCGCTGAACAGCAAGTTCAGATCTACCGCCGCCATCCCTTGTGGCGGTTGCGCGCTGCCGAGCTGACTGCCGCCGTCGTAGATGACCGTCTTCAACCGTCGCAAAAGCTTGGATTGGTCGGCTGGTAGCGCAAAACGCAGCGGCGCCTCGGCGACGTTGCGAAAGACGATGAGCTCGACCATGACGGTGTGAGAGGCGCTCACACGCGACAGGTAGGCCTCGAGCAGCTGCAGCTCGCGGGTGTGATCGACGTTGGCGCGCGACAGTGAGGCGTCCCAGTAGAGACCGATTCGACGTGGGGCGCGCTGGCGATCACGCGCGGTCGTCGTCCTTGGCGCGGGCGTCGCGGCCTCGCCGGCATACTTGGCGAAGGACGTGTCACGGACGCTGACGTACACCGCCCCATCTGCGGCGCGCTGCAGTCGAATCGGCGTCTTCTTCAGGTCCGGCAGCGCGATGCGGAGGTCGCTGACCAGCGTCGTGTTCTCTAGATGCGACTCGGCGACGTAGCTGTCACGCCAACGCCCAAAAGTCAGCCCTTTCGGACCGCCGTGCTGGATGACCGGCTTCAGCTCAGCGCGCACGACCTCCACGCGCAGCGAGAGCTTTTTGACCGGGTCCCGAAAGGCCAGCGGCAGGTGATAGACGGCGTCGCCCGTGGTCTGCGCCGCGCCCGAGTCAACCTCGGCCACGTAGCTCACCCGCACGGTTCGAGTGCCACGGGCAGGGATCGGGTAGACCCGGGTCTTGAAGTTGCTGCCGCGGGTCCACTCGACGAGGCCGGGATCGATGCCCTTGCGCACCTCCGCTTCGAACACCTGCCGGGCTTTCTGGCGCTCCACCACGACCCCGTCGACGAGCACACCGTTGATGTCGAGGGCATAGCCGCTCACGACGGCGCCTTTCGGCAGGGGGAAGTAGAGGTCGCCTTCCATCACCCGCGCGTTTGGGTTGAAGAACGTGAGCGTCAGCCGTGTCTCGGCGAGGTGACCGACGATGCGCACGTCGATGTCAGCCGTGGTGATCTGCAGCGGGAAGGCCTTACGGTCAGGGCGCACGATGAGCGCCGGGGGTGGCGTGGGCCAGCGCCGCGGCTGCACAGGGATCGCGCGCAGGCTGCCTTTGACCGGAGGCGCCGAATGGGGGTCCGCGCCTGGCTGTGCGCCACGACGGGCAGGCACAACGCCGCGATGAGCACAAGCGCGACCCTCGACGGCGCGTGGTGGGGTCGTGCTGGCTGGCTCACTTGGTGTGTCATGGGAATCCTCCGCAGCTGGTGACAGATGCCACGTTAGCGTAGACGTGCGACAGGCTCTGACGTGCTGAAGTACGCCCACCGGCGAGCCGTTGAGACGAGCGATGTCCGCCCGTGTTCTAGCACGCGGCAAGATGCGTTACAGTCGTGAACGCAACCGCCGATGACGCAGGCAGCCTACAGCGGACACCCTGCGTTCGTCGCTTGGGATACGTACATCCGGTCCGCACGCCGACGGCCAACACACGCCCTCTCGGGCAAGGGATCTTCATGAACTGCGCCTCCTTCACTCGACTCACCGCGATCGCGCTTACCATGGGCCTGTCGCTGCTCGCGTCGAGCTGCAGCACCACCAAGACGGCGAGTTCGGGCGCTGGCGCCGACGTCACGGCCGACACAGCGAGTGGCGACACGGGCGCCGCGGTTTTTGACGCCGGCGCGACGGCGGACAGCCAGGCCGCTGACGCAGCCGGGACCGACGCAGTTGGGAGCGCTGATGTCCCTGCAGCGGATGGGCTCACGGCAGATGCAGGGGCGATCGATGCAGGGGCGATCGACACCGCGGCACAGGATGGCGGGACGGTCGCGGCGGACGCTCTGGTGGACGCCGCGGTGGACGCTAGCAAGGTCGACGGCGCGGCGATCGATGCCGGCGGCGACGTGGGACCCGGGACCTCTGATGCGAAGGGCACCGACGCAACCAGCACCGACGCAACCAGCACCGACGCAACCAGCACCGACGCGGGGGCCGGCGACGGGGCCAGCGCCGACACCTTCACCTCGCCCAACGCTGGCAGCGGGTGCTCCGACGGCACGCGCGAAGGCTTCGTCGACGCCGCGAAATACCCCAAGGTCGCCGGATGCGGCGGCGCCTGGAGCGTGCCGGGCATTCACAACGTCACCCCCGCGTGCAACCAGGAGGCCGGAAATACGGGCAAAAACAAGGCTGGCACGGGCTGCAACGTGAGCGACCTGTGCGCGGTGGGGTGGCGTGTCTGCTACGGCAAGGCCGATCTGCTGAGCCGCAACGCGTTGGGATGCCGCGACATCATGGAAGGCACGACCGAGCCGGGCTTCTTCTTGGCGCGTTCGTCCTCCACGGGCGCGTTCAACTGCTCGCAGGACAGCACAAAGTTCGGCGATCCCGGCACGCTCAATGACCTGTTTGGCTGCGGGAATCTGGGCTGCTCGGTCTCACAGGGCACCTGCGCGGGAGACAAGAAGGGCTGCGATCCGGCGGCGCTGGCCTGTGTCGACAAGACCACGTGCAATGCGGGGGTGTGCTTTCCGCTCAACGCGGCGTCGCACGACCTCTGCAAAACCCTCCGACACATGACCGGCTGCAAGTGCTCATTCACCGATCCGCCCGCAAACACAGTCGTCTCGTGCGCGCCGTCGTCAGGCGGCTGCGGGTGGTGCAAACCGGTAGACTACTGGGAGAAGAAGCTGGCCAAGACGTTCCCAGAGGCCTGGGATTGCGGCACTAGCGGCACGAAAGAGGCCGCCAATGTGGTGAAGAAACACGTCGAGCTTGGCGGCGTGCTCTGTTGTCAGATGTAGCGGCGGTGCGGACCATGCCTACGCCAGCGACCCTCTCGTTCTACCAGCGCTTTGAGGCCGATATCGTCGCCGGGTTGAAGACGATTACGTTGCGCGACGATACGTGTCGCGACCTGGTGACGGGCGATCGCCTCCTTGTCACGAGCGTGCCGAGCGGTCGCGTGTTTGGTGTCATCGAGGTGCGGGCGACGAGCTTGGTGGCGGTGACGCAGCTCGACGAATCCCACGCGCGCCAAGAGAACATGACGTTGGCGGAGCTCCGCGCGGTTCTCCAGGACATCTACCCGGGTCTGACGACGCTCCATGCGGTGACGTTCGTGTTTGTCGGGCGAGCGTGACATTCGGGGTTGCGGTGTCATCTCGGATCCCTGGAAATCCGCACCCGCACAGTCCTCTTTAAGATCAAGAGAAAAGTCATGCCGAAGAATTCTTCCGTTATTTTAGCGGTTTCCACCTTCATTATCCTGGGTTTTGCCTGCGGCGAGGGGACTAGCGGCGACAAGTCGTCGACCGCTGACGTTGGCGGAGCGCAAGGCTCGGGCGATGGCGGCGTCTTGGACGGCGGCGGACCGGTGGACGCAGTAGCGGGAGTCACCGACGTCGGTGGCGACGCCGTCGATCCGCTGACCGATGTCGAGCACAGCGATGTCGGGACTACGGTCACTGACGCGATCGCGGCTGACGACACGACGGTCTCCGACGCGGTCGGCGGCGATGTCGCCAGCGGCGCTGATTCGCAAGGCAATCTACCAGACGGCGGCACCACGGACGGCGGCACCACGGACGGCGGCGGCACGTTAACTGTAAAGGTCGAGATGAAGGTCGAGCTCGGCAAGGCCGTGTGCACGGTCATCGACTCGGCGTTGCCGGCCGACACGGTGGTCGTCTTCGCGTTCTCGAAGAACACCGGCGCCTACGCAGACGAGACCCCGACCAAGGCGCTCAAAGCCACATTTTCCGGCACGTTAGCGGGATGCGATCTGATCGCGTGCACGGCGACCGTCGGGGCCGGCGCCGCCGCCACGACGTCTGACCCGGCCTCCGCGCAGATCGCGATGGGCGACGCTTGCGGCGTGGGTGGCTGCTACGCGTGCGGCGCGAAGGGTGGCTGCGCGACCGCCACGGCGGGCTGCGATGACGGCGACGACTGCACGAGCGACGACAAGTGCGGCGCTGGCGGATGCAGCGGCACGGCCGTTAAGCCGGCGACTTGGTACTACGACATGGACCTGGACGGTGCCGGCGGCGCAGTTTTTGGTGGCAACACGTGCGGCGTGCCCGCCGCTGCGGCCATCAAGGCTGGCACCTTCGTGGCCAAGGGTGGCGACTGCGACGACAAGAACCCGCTGGCCTACCCAGGCGCGGCTGAGATTTGTGACGGCATCGACACCGATTGCAGCGGCGGCGGCGATGAAGACGTCTGCAAAAGCGTGGTTCCAGCCGGCACGACGGGCTTCTCGACCGATGGCCCGATGACCGGAGACACGTTCTCGGTCGGCGCCACCGGCACGCTCAAGACCGATCTTTTCGGCGATGTGACGCTCAAGGGGACCGTGACCAAAGGCGGCAAGGATGCGCCCGTGACGTACTGCCTCAGCGGGCCGGTGACGCTCGCAGGCGCGCTGAGCATCGAGGGCGGGACGCTGAAGGTGTGCAAAGACGCAGACGGCAAAGTGACCGCGACCGTCACCGGCACGGCCGTGGTGGAGAAGAACAAGGGCAAGGCCACCTGCACGCTCGACTTGGCGCCAGGCGGCACGCTCGCCTGCGTCACCGACACCTTGACCATCCTGGGCGTGTCGACGACCGGCGCACACGTGTCATGGGCGAAGGGAGACGCTGCTGTTGCGGTGTCCAGCGCCAAAGCAAACCTTGATTATCTGGGCCAGCAGGTCGAGATCACCCTCTCGGGCGACCTGGTAGCGGACAAGGACACGAGCCTGACGTTCACCGTCGACGCACCTGGGAAGGTCGCTGGCCTGGGCAAACTCGCCGACGTCGTCAGCAAGACGGGCGCCGGCAAGATCGCGCGCGTGAGCGCCGTGATCACGACGACCCTCTCGCTTCAGAACAACGACCTCACCGTCGGCACCGGCAACGCGACGGTCGGCGTCGGGACGTGGGCGGTGGCAGCGTCGCGCACGGCGGCTGACAAATGGACGCTGGGGCTCGAGGTGGGCGCCGTCAGCTTGGCGAACGCCGCGACGATCTCGCTCTCGGGTGCCGGTGTGGAGGGCGCTGAGGAGCTGTGCGCCAAGGGCTCGATCGGCGCGACGCCGTCCGGCGCCAAAGACCCAGCGATGTTCAACGTCTGTTTCAAGGCGGGCGTGGCGCCGATCATGCATCTCGCGGCGACCGTGACTATCGCCCCGGTCGGCGAGCTGGCGCTGGTCGCGGCTTGGGACGCCACCGCCAAGAAGATCTGCCTGCAGGGTCTCGCCAGCGCGAAGTTTCCCGGCCTCGGCAAAGGCGCCGCGGGCGTGCCGCTGTCCGCGGAGGCCTGCCTCGACGTCCCCACCATGACGTTTGACCAACCGACGCTGAACGCCAAGCTGAGCCTTGGCCCGCTGGGGTCTGTGGCCCTGTCCGGCAACTTGGTTGGCGACAAACTCTGCCTCAACGGCGACACAACCGTGGCCCTGGGCGCGTCTTCGTTGGCCCTCACCGCCAGCGCGTGCACCAACGCCAAGCTCGAGGGGCTGACCGCGATCGCGTCGGGCAATCTGCCGATGCCGCCCTTCGGCACCAAACAAGCCAGCGCCCCCGTCGCCGCGGACGCCAAGGCGCTCTGCTTCACGAAGGACATCCCGACGCAGGTCAAGTTCGACGCGACCAACGTCAAGCTCGAAGCGACGCGCTGCATCACCATGGCCACCGACAGCCAGGGCAAAACCACCGCGACGTTGACGGACGGACCGGAGGCGAAGCTGACCGTCACCCACGCCAAGCTCGGCACCTTCTCGCTGACCGGCGCGTGGGACGACACCAAGAAGCAGCTCTGCGTGAGCGGCGCGCTCCCGAAGGGCAGCGGCGACGTGATGCCCATCAAGGGTGCGACCTGGCTCGGCTCGCGCGGCACCACCTGCTACAGCGACGGCAGCTTTGGGCCCATGGGCACCAACGGCACGCTTCGGATTGGAGATGACGGCAAGAAGTCGACGCTGTGGGTCGACGTAACCGGCGGCCTCGACGGCGCGGGCGGCGCGTGCGCGGTCAAGGCGAGCGATGGCGCTGCGTGCCAGGCGCTGAACAAGACGTGGGAAGACGGCGTCGAGAATCCAGTCGAGCGCCGCGACGCGCGCTTTCGGTGGGTCGGCGCGGCCTGCTACGACCTTCAGGCGGCGAACGACGGCGCTTGTCAGCTCAGCAAGGGGTTCTGGGATACGAGCGTCACCGGTCGCCACGGCGTCTCTTTGACGCCGTTCTGCAAGAAGGCCGGCACGAGCACGTGCGGCTACGCGGACGCCTGCGATGACAAGGGCGACAGCGCTTGCGCCCAGCTTTGGCGGCCTTTTGGCGAGCTCGGCAGCCCGACGCCTACGCCGATCGTCAACTTCGCGCTCGGCAAAGTCAGCGGGCTGCTGATGGTTGGCAAGGCGGCGGCGCTGTTGACCTTCGACGCGAGCACGTCAGGCAACGCGCCCACGCTCGACCTCATCAGCGTCGGCGGCGCGTCGTTCCTCTCGCTTGAGAAGGCCGGGGTCACCGCGATCCTCGACACCAAGGGCGAGTTTGTCGCGCGACTCTCTGGCGAGTCTCAGCTCGACCTCGGCGCGACCGGCTTCCCAGCGTGGTCGACTCGCCTGTTGGTCAGCGCGACCGTCACCGCTAAGGACGCCCGCTTCGTCGGCGAGATGCTGCCGGCGTCGTGCGCCAACGGCGGCAAGTGCACCTTCCCGGCCTACGAGCCCTACGCGCTGCTGCTCGGCAAGGGCAACTACAAGATCGAGACCAAGGGCGCGCAGGCCGCGTTCACCATCAACTGGCTGGGCGGCGCTGACCTGCTCGTCGTCGAGATGCTCACGACCGCCGACATCTCGGTGTTGGACAGCGTGAAGGCAAAGTCCGTGCAGTACCTGCGGGTCAACTGGCCAAAGGCCGGGCCCAGCGGCGCGAAGCCAAAGGCGGCCCTCGCGTTCATCGCGCGCCTCAAGGAGTTCGGCATCAAGGCCGGAAAGTTCACGCTAAAGCTAGGCGAGACCAAGGACGCGAACGGCAAGCTCAAGGCGATGCCAATCGCGTTCATCGCGGCGACGAAGAAGTTCCCGAAGATGCCCGTCGACACCGACGACAACCTCGCCAACGGCACCGAAGACGTGTGGCTGATCCCAGAGGGCGTCACGATCCGCAGCATGACGGAGATCAAGAACCTCGCGCACCTGTTCCCGGTCGTCACCGCGCAGGTGGACGTGACCATCGCTGGCAAGTCGGAGTACACGCTCCGCGGCACCATCAAGAGCAAGTGGGAGCTGATCAAGCCGGACTATGGGGTGCCGACGCTCTCCTCCGCCGCGCTGGAGTCGTTCTACGTCGACATCAACTACAAGGGCCTCGCGGTGCCGCCGCTCACGACCCTGAAGATCGGCGGTACGGCCGGAATCGTGACGCTCGACCGCAAGGGCGGCAAGCACAACCTCACGGGCGTCGCCGAGTTCCTGATCGACAACACCGGCTCCATCGGCGGCACGCTGGCGCTCAACGGGCTCTGGCAGGAGCCTTTCTACATCCCGAACCTCGCGCTGATGAACGCCGGGATCACGCTCAAGCTCAAGCCGACTGTGCCTCCGGTGCCGACCGCGTTTGGCTTCTCCGCCAACGGCCTGCTGCACAAGGCTGATTTTGATGCGACGTGGCCCAAAATCACCGAGGACGCGCAACACAACGCGGTGGGTGTGAACGCTAACGGTTCGCCGATGAGCAAGCTGCCGAAGAGCGTGTCCCTCGTCGGCGCGAGCTTCTACCTCGACACGGTGCCGCAGCCGGCCGCGTTCTGCGGACAGTCAACCTGCGCGCCGACGCCGCCGCTGCTCGTGCGCATCGACCATCAGAACCTGAGCACGACCGACATGGTCTGGGCCGTCGGCCAGCTGCAGAAGACGCTGGCGTCGATTCTTGAGAAGACCGCGACGATGAAGACGTTCGATCCGGTGACCGGCAAGCTCACATCGCTGAGCAACCCGTTTGGCGCCATCGGCAAGGCGCTCCCGCTCGACAAGGCCGTCAACCTGACCATCCCAGGTGATGTGCAGTTCGACCTGAACCGCGCGATGGTCTACTTCTCGAGTCACAACCAGCTGGTGTTTGGGCTGGACTGGCCCTTCGGCTTCCGCCTGGATCTTGACGCCGCGATGACCGTCCCGGCGGGCCCGGAGAAGGGCAAGAAGAAGTCGCTCTATCTCACAGGCGCGATGGATGTCTCGGGCATCGAGCTCAACGGCCGGCTGTCGCCGCTACAGGTCATCAGCGGGATCGACATTGTGGCCGATCCGTTCCGTAAAATGGCCTCGGTAGGCGGGTCGAACGATGTCCGTCTCCCGACCCAGATCGCCGCCAGCGGCGCCGACTCGGTCGAGCTCGCCGTGCGTGGACCGGCGATGGGCGGCGACTTGCTGACGGCAAAATCCGGCGGCAAATCCATTCGCCTGTACGAGACCGCCGAGAGCTACGCGCCGTGCGACGCAAAGTCGAAGATCGAACTGCGGACGCTCGACGGCACCGTTGTGGACTGTAGCAAGCCGGCGCGCGCCCTGGCGCTTGAGTTGAAGACGGACAGCACGTCGGTGCCCGCCGGCTCGCGGACCCGCGTCGTTCGGACCGCGGCAGGCGTGCGATTCGCCGACAAGTGGCAGCGGCTCGCCTACACCGTCGGCTCAAAGGGTCAGGTGCGTCTGTACGTCGATGGCCGCAGCGTGTCGGTCGTGGACAGCGCCGATGGCGCGGACGGCGAGCCTGACACCAAGGACGACAAGGACCGTTTCGCGCTGCCGACGATGAACGCCTACACCCACGTTGGCCAAGCGGCGTCCTACATCGACGAGCTGCGCTTCTGGAACGACGTGCGCAGCGGCGCCGAGCTCTCGCGCTACCTCGACCGCCTGCCCAAGGGCGCGCACAACGACAGCTCCCTGCTCGCCTGGTACGAGGCCGACTTCGACGAGAAGTTCGACACGTCAGGCAGCGGCATCTACCTGCGCGACAGCCACCTGCCGGGGCTCCATGGCACGTACCAGGGATCGTCAAAGCCGGAGCTGGACACGACGGACCAGGATCTGCGCGTCAGCCTGTCGCTGCCCGTGCTGGACCCGCTCTTGGCTGGCATGGGCTTCGACGCCGGCCTCGCCATCGCCCTGCCCTCGCCGCTCGCGGCGCTGCTGGGAACCAAGAAACTCGCGGTCGCAGCGCGCATGAAGCTCACCAAGTCGCTGGTCATGGCGCGCCTCTACACCCGCAAGCTGCGCCTGATTCCGATCCCGGGCATCGGTGGCTTCCAGATGTCGGGCAACGGCCCAAACGGCAAGGCCGACGATTTCGACGACGGCCTGTTCTTCGACGCGACGTTCGCGCCCTCCACCGCGCTCAGCGACGGCAAGATGCCCACAATCGACGCCTCCGCGACCCTGGGCCTCGACTGGAAGGGCACCGTGCACCAGCTCGGTGAGATCAACGCCAAGTTCGGTTGCCTCGCGGCAGACGGCGCGAACGGCGCCAAGTTCACGGGCAAGGAATGCTCGCTGGGCAACGGCTACCACATCTACGTGAACACCAAGCTCGGGAAGTCCGGCACGCTCTCGCTACCGCTGGGCGGCAACGACAAGCTCGGCCTGACAGGCACGTTTGAGGCCACGACGCTCAAGGCGCCCTTCCGTATCACCGCCAACGCGGCGCTCAGCGCGTACGGTCGCAACCTGGCCAAGCAGTCCCTGATGGTCGACGGTAAAGGCATCACAGGCACGGGCGCGCTGAACTTGGGCAACATCTACGGCGTCGACTTCGGCGCTGCTGCCTCGCTCAGCGTCAACTTCGACTGGAGTCCTGCGCGCCTCTGCGGCGCGGGCAAGACGCAGGTCGACGTGCTCTCGCTCGCCAAGTTCGACGGCACCGTCAGCGCGTGTTTCGGCACCAACCCGTCGGCGAGCTTCTCCGGCACGGCCAAGACCGGCACGCTGGGCGCCACGCTGGTGCCCGTCACCGACCTCAGCGTCTCCCTCTCGAGTACGGCTGGGCTGCTCATTAAGTCGGCCAAGCTGTCTGTTCCTGCCCTCTACAGCGGCAACCTGAGCGGCTACTTCAAGAACGCGACGAGCTTCGACGTCAACGGCACCAGCGTCGTCCAGCCCGGCAGCGGCTACTTGATGCGCCTGACCTCGACGGCGCGCGTCTACCGCAGCGGCAACACGGGCGGCGGCACGCTGTCGGCGGTGCTCGATACGACGAACTCGTACGGCCTGCTCAAGAACTGGGCGTCCGGCACCATCGCCGGCGGCTTCGAGGTCTCGGGGAGCACATTCTACTACGGCCTCGCGGGCGACGCGACGCTCAAGCCAGCGGGCTTCAAGCTCGCGAGCGGCCGCTTCTGGGCCTGCAATCCAAAGAGCGCGGCCAGCTCAAGCCTCCCCGCTGAGTGCAAAAGCGCCGCAAACGCGGGCTTTGGTGCGAGAGGCGTCATCGACGTGGGCATCGGCAAGGCCTGGATCGCGGGCACGGTCCAGCTTGGCACGAAGATCGGCACCAAGGTCGTTGACCGCCTCGACCTCAACGGCGGGCTCAATGTCTACGTGCACAAATACCTGTACCTCAAGACCAACATCGCGCAGCGCCTGACGTACCCGCCCGTGTCGAACTACTACGGCACGTACCTCACGGGCACCATGAGCGTGTTCGGCATGACGAGCAACATCAGCGCCACCATGACCGCTGCCGCCGATGGCCGGCCCAACAGCTTGTATGTGACCGGCGCTGGCACGCTCAAGCCTTACTCCGGCATGTCGCTCAGCAGCGGCTGGGCCAAGTACCAGTGGACGCCGAAGAGCACCACGGCGAGCGCGGGCGGCAAAATCACCATCGGCAGCATCCTGTCCACCAACGTCTCCACCAACATCTCGACGTCTGGAGCCCATGCGTTCAGCGGCAGCGCGACAGTGAAGGTGGCGAGCGTCATGTACGGCACCACGACCGTGACCCTCAACAGCAGCGGCGCCAAGCTCTACACCTCGATGACGGCGGACACTTACATCGCCGACCTCACCGGCACGCTGAACGGTACGATTCCGTACAACGGCAAGTTCTCGTTCGGTGGCAGCGGCAGCCTCAAGATTGGACCCTTCCCGACCGCGTCGGTAGGCAACTTCTCGGCGCACTACAGCAATGGCATCGCCGGCACAGCGTCCGTGGATCTCAAGGTCGTCAAGATGTCGGTCAAGGCGTCGGCCCAACCGACGGCGACTGGGCTGGCGCTCTACGGCACCCAGACCTACAACTGGACGCTCGGCAACTTCAACTTCCCCTACGTCACCGAAGCGGTGAAGTACGTCGCCAACGCCCTCTCCGGCTGGTCGTGTTCGACGTATTGCGCGAGCAAGTGTCCCTGGCCAGCTGGCAGCCAGTGCTGTCTGTACTGGTTCAAGTGCACCAAGAAGACGACCCACAATGACTACAAGGGCGTCGGCGCCAAGGTCACCTTTGTGATGTCGGGCACGAGCTACAAGTCGAGTCACAACGTCGCGCTCAAGGCGACGGCGACCTTGAACGTCGGCCCGGTCAAGGGGTCGTCGTCCACAACCTGCGGCATCGGTAGCAATCCATCTTGCTGCTTCAAGTTCCCGAGCCCGATTGGCAACCAGTGCCTTAAGCTGTACTGAGTTGGGGCGGCGCGCGTCTGTGCCACGAAGCCTGGTGGATGAGTCATGCTGAAGACCCGAAGATTCCCCATTCGCATGATGTTGCGGTGGGGCATGCCCATCGGCGCCATGGGCGCGACGTGGTCGGCTGTCGTCTACGCCGCGTATGCAGTGAGCGAATTTCAGTGGTTACGCGTGCCTTTCCTGCCTATCGCCACGGTCGGCACGGCCGTCGCGTTCTACGTCGGTTTTAAGAACAACGCCGCGTACGACCGGTTCTGGGAAGGTCGCAAGATCTGGGGTGGCATCGTCAACGCGAGCCGCACTTGGGCGATGATGGTGCTCAGTTACATCGAACCCGACGACGAAGGTGATCAGGCGAGAGAGACGCGCCGCGTGCTGATTTACCGGCACTTGGCGTGGGTCAACGCGCTGCGGCTGCAGCTTCGGCGGACGTCGCGCTTCTTCGATAATCCCGCGCCAACCACGCGCAGGCGCCTTGAGGCGCACGCCGTGGTCATGCGCAACGACTGGCAAAAAGAGATCTCGCCCTTTCTGAGCACGAGCGAGTTCGACGCGGTCTCTGCGCAGGCCAACTCCGCGACGCACCTGCTGCTCTCGCAGGGCAAGACCGTCGCTGCGTTGGTGTCCGAGCGGCGGCTAGACCTGTTTCACCAGATCCAGATGATGGACGTCGTACAGGAGCTCTACGCGCTGCAAGGCAAGTCGGAGCGAATCAAGGCGACGCCATTTCCGCGGCAGTACGCCGAGTTCAGCCGCTGGTTCACGCGCGTGTTCGTGGTGTTGCTGCCCTTCGGCATGCTGGACGTGTTTGCAGCGCGCACGGCGGGCCAGGCGTCCGTCGCCGAGACGGTGTTGTCTGGCCTGCCCATGGTCGTCGCCTGTGGCGTGGTCACCTGGGTGTTCGTGACGATGGAAGGCATCGGAGACTCGAGTGAGGACCCGTTCGAGCGCAGCATGAACGACGTGCCGATGAACGCGCTCTCCGTGACGATCGAGCGCGACCTGCGCCAGATGTTGGGGGAGACTGAGATTCCCGAGCCAGAGCCGGTCACCGACAGCATCCAGTACTAGCCGCCACGGCGCGCCGCCTTTCGCGCGCGACTGTGGCCTACTTTACCAGCGTCTTGCAGACCCCAGCCAAGCAATCAACTCCGAAAGCGTCCAACTTTGTCGCCGTCTTGCCGTCGTCGGCTTTGGTCGCAAGCGCCACGCACTTGCACTTTGGGTACTGCGCCTGGCACGTCTGCTCGGCCGCTTCGTGCGCCGCCTTGTCTGCCTGACTCACGCCAGCGGCGACAAACGTGCCGCAACAGTTGATCTGGTGCAGCACCACCGCGCAGTCGATGGCGACCTTGCAGCTGGTGTCAAAGGCCGGAAAGACGGGCGGATTGTCGGCGCACTGCACGACAGGCTTGGTCGGGCCAGTGTCCGCGTTGACGCCGCTGTCGATAGTTGCAGCGTCGGTCGTCGCAGAGTCTGTGGTCGCGCCGTCCGTCGTGCCTGCATCCGTCGGACCCGCGTCATGATCGCCGCCGATGCAGCTCTCCGAGCTCGTCGAGGTCCACACCGGACAGCCGTACTTGTCGACACCTTTGACCCACCCCACCGGCGCCGCATCGCACACGCCGCCGCCGCACGTGCCGTTTGGACTGCTCCGACCGCCCACGCTGAAGCAGTCGCAGGTGGGGGTCTCCATTGGGCAGCACTTGATTGCGTCAGCCGTGATCACGTCGGTCGGTGTCGCGTCCGGCGTGGGTACATCAGCTGCGGTCGCGTCCACCGATCCGGGTACATCGGGCGCCAGGATATCGCTCGTCGACACGTCAGCGGCGAGGGCGTCACCGGCGTCGCCCTGCGGCGCGTCGGTCGTGCCACCTGTGTCCGCGGTCGTCGAGGGTTCGTTCGGACCGCACGCGCTCAACGTCGCCGACAAAGTCAGGGTGAGGGTCAGGCCAAAGATCGCGGCCAGCTCAGTGCGCCGATTCCAATCCTTGTCTACGTTCATGGCCGTTCGCTTCAGCATCTCGACAACTCCGATCCTACGCCTGGGCCAAGAGGGCAAGAGGGGTCGGATGACTACACTTAACCTCTATAGAGGTTAAGTGTAGTCATCCGACCC